>Ga0307515_10003360_pt1 | contig 33762 bp, 41 predicted proteins | sample 17_EM_MG_FD_194513 | JGI IMG/M metagenome (GOLD analysis project Ga0307515, IMG submission 194513) | Populus trichocarpa ectomycorrhiza microbial communities from riparian zone in the Pacific Northwest, United States - 17_EM | ecosystem: Host-associated > Plants > Roots > Unclassified | place...
CCCCGCGTCAATCTCCTCCCCTTGATAATGCACGACTTTCTTATACGCCGGCAGCAGTCGCACGCCCGCGCCTTGCCCGTGACAGTGCACTCCTCGCGGTGATCTGTGCAACGGTCGCATGTCCCACTGCGAATTATTCAGCCTCCACTCGTCACGATTCACGATGACTCACAGAGGATTTCTCCGTCTCACCGGCTCGCCCAGTCCCTCGAAAGCCGTCTCCATCGTGTCCTCAGACGGTGGCTCAACCATGTCCGCAATAGAACCTTCCTGCGGTGCCGACTCTGTAACAAAGGGTCCCCCCTCCGCTTCTACCGCCGGCTCGCCGACTTGCTCGCCAACTGCATCCTTGTCTCCTGGTAGATTGGTGCACCACGTCTTCGCCTTGAGGCAGGCCTCGCAGCCGAAGCGTCCTCTCGACCGCTTTTTGCACTCCGACTGGCGGTCAACGCAGGCACTGCAAGGAGTTCTGAATTCGTTTAAATCCGTCAGAATACCCCTCAAGACCGTTCCCCAGGTACTCACCTGAAGAGCGGCATTTTCATGATTATTGCAGTCCGGTAGCGTTCAAGTTGCCGACAAAAGGTGGAGCGAGGAGTACAAAACTGTCAGCCAGGAGCCAAAACACAGGTAACTGCGTTGACGCGATATCAAATATAGCGCAAACCAAAAGGAGTGATTTTTATAGCTCAAACCAAACGGACGGACGAGCCAGCAGGAGCAGTGAGGCTCGAATCGGGAAAGGTCAGGCAGGTGGTGAATAAAAGGGAAGCTAGCATACAATTAGCTGACGAATCGGAATGATTCACGTCCTTTCCGATCTACGAAGAGTGAGGACCCAATGTGAATGAGAGAGAGAAAAAATCGTCCAAGGACTCCATGAGGCGCTCGCTGACCTCTGAAAGCCATATATGAGTATGCGTGTATCATTCCGTGATGATTATCGTTGCACAGAGACTCAGAGTTAGAAGGATACTTATTTAGGGGTTATCGTCCCTGTGGTCATGGAGTTGGGGCCACTCTGAGATATGCAGTTCTCGAATATAGAACGAGCACACAGTGGTAGGCAACGTAATCGCCGGATGTGAGCGGAGCCAAGATTTTTATAGCACGAAATGGTTTTGAAGTACATGATACTTGTTACCAGGTCCTACATACTTTGAGGTGAGGGAAATGTCAGCAAGAATCCGAAACTGCGTCGAATATGGCCTCTCTTTATTCCGACCTCGACAACCTAAGGCGCGACATCTGCACGGCAGACCATTATGTGCGTATCACACTAACCATAGTAACGACCAATGATTTCGACGTCCCAAATAGCTAGATGAAGCCGATCCACTGCCCGATGCATTAACCTCAGCTCCGCACTAATACACGACCAAAAGCCACCGTTTTCTGTCAGGGAAATCATGGAAATCATGTTGTCTGATATTGAGAGGGTGACGGTAGTACGTTTCAGCTTGTAATCCCTGAGATATTTCATTCATCGGTTCAAGAATCCCCTCAACTTGATCCCGATTGTCTGGAGGGCGCTAAGGGCCAGCGGACAGACGAAGACACCCCAACTAGCGAGGACAAGAGTTATCAATATTCTGTTGAACTGCTTGAGCTTATTTGCCAACACAGTTCTGGGAAGGAGTCGCTACTTGCCTTACTAGAACCAGAGGTTTTGGGGAGTTTCTGTGACGAACTCAGAAACTTTGATCCGTATGACCTTACAGAAGAGGACGAACTACGCACGAGGGAGGGCTTGTGCCAAAGGTTGGAGCTATTACTAAATTGTTTCGCGAAGTGTGAGATCGGATCCCCTCAATAACCGAGATACTCTAACGAAGAGCACTAAGCTCTATCTAGGGCGACATTACGCAAAAAGGGAGCTGCTCTTCAGAGTATTCGACGCCTCTCGAAAGCCTTGGGCCGGGCGGCGGCTCTCGCCAAAGGAGTTGTTGACAAACCGCGCGGTAGACATTTGATATCGAAGTACTCCAACCTTATTAGGTCGATATTGACGTGGGCAGAGGCTATTAAAGGGACTGACGTGGAGGAGCGTGAATGCTTGGTGCGTTACTTACTGCCTCTGCAGTTCTATCGACTGAGCATTGGTAGGACGAGTTGTCATCTCTTTTCATGATATCCGTATCAGCGTTTGGTCCACATATTCAATCCAGGGTGTCACTCGAATACCTGCAAAACCATTTACCGAGGCGCTATCTTCGAACGGCCATTGGCCAAGATTCTCTGCAAGGAAAAGAGGTATCGAGTATAATCGATGTAAGTGCATTTGACTAGCTCCCCGGGATCTTTCACAATTGAGTAGGAAGCGAGAATATCGTTGCGAATGTCGCCCCAATCCCTCCTCTTGGGACTCTCGAACTTGACCAGACAAGACAGTTCCCAGCGAGACCAAGCTCAAGCCATTTTTATTCTCCTCTCTCACACCCCTGAAACCGAGTGGCGATCAACCCCAATTGACCTAGGAACTCTGGCTCCTGCGATGATTCCCAACTTACAAGTTCAGCACCTCGACGATGAATGCTATTATCTTATTCTTTCAGCACTCGTTCCTCCCCACTCCTCGACCAATTCAACCGCTCCGGCTGAGGCAATTAAGCGTCCCCTTGATTCAAGTACTAGTTCCAATCGCAGCCTCACACCCTGACCATCGTTGCGCAACCTGACGTACACCCTCATATCCCTATTACTCAAGACCCTTCCACCAGGTCCGAGACTTGCGTCCCTGACCGAGCTTGTCTCACCAGGATGTGCGTTTCCCGCGATGCGTGTGGCTGCCATCAGCCTCGTGAGGGACGCGGTCATCGACGCTCTTGCGACGACTAAATCTAGAGCTTAGGGAAACGTTTTGGCTAACCCGCAGTTGTTCGCTGCGATCGGTCGGGTGCTGCTCAGATCCGAACCGCTGGATTTATTTGAGGATACGAGTGAAAAGAAGTTGAAGGAGTCCTTGCAGGAGAGTGAGCCTGCGAGACTGACAGAGTGCCTAGGATTCTATTATGTTGTGCTGGAGCGGGATGAGAAGAATTTGGTATGCATGTGTTCCCGAGTAAGTGTTGTTTCTGACCAGTTCGCCAGACCGGGATACGTGACCATGACAGTAGAGCGGAGACAAAGCGGGTATTGCTGGATCCCATGCGGCTAGCAGTGGACAAGTGGTTAGAACAAGTCGATCACGGTGAGTCTCAAGCATCCAATAACCACAGCTTATGACCGATTGTGCGATTAGACGATCACGATGTCATCATGCCACTTGTGTCGCTGGATGTTGCGCTGAACAGAGTATACGAGACACTCCAGAAGATCAACTGAGTGGTGGGGCCCTTCGATACCCGATTGTGATTGACGAAAACCTAATAGTATTACATGGGCGACAAAGAGTGGTTGTCACGCGAGTTCTCGGGGAGAGATATTTGCAAACGAGTTGCGAGATCCTTCGCCTTTCTTATAGCTTCCTGAGTGAGGACATCCCTAAGGATGACATAAGCACCGGTGAAGTAATCAACGTAGCGGGAACTACTCACTCAGTGCCCAACCTCTTCCCAATATCCAGCGTTTGCCGAGTTCCCAAAGTTTGATTACACTCTGGATCTCTCTTCTTGCGTTCCTCCTCTTCCTGAAGCCGTATCAGAGCGGGCTTAAGCATCTCTAATTGCTCCTGCGCTAGCAGTGCACGAGCCTTTAAACTCCTCCCGTCACTCGTACCGGAGACCTCCTCGCGCCTCCTCGCAAGCTCCTTGAACCACTTTACCTCATATTCCGTGAGCTCCTTCGAGTAGCTATCCATCAGGCACTGAAGCAAGCGATCAGTTCTCGCAAGAATATCCTCCTGCCTCACAACAAGCGCTAACCGACCCTCTGTCTCTGGCCGTCGCTCCTTCGCCAGTGTTCGCAAGGTACTGAGCATATGCGCGCTGAAGGCTCTTTGACGAGGGTACTCCTTCGCCATGAGTTCTAGTCTAGAACGGATAGGGTATAGGATGGGGAGAGTGGCTGTTTTTTGGGCCATCAGCATCTCCAACCCACGCGCCACTTGCGCCAACTGTTCACCCGTTGTTACCTCGTCCACGCCGATTCGGCTCGCAGGTAATTTTGAGGGTTTAAGGGTGGACGGTGCGCGTGGGGCACTATAGGGCTCAACCGGGAGGGTCGCGAATGCCGGTACTTTGGTGGAGCTGGTAAAGGACGGGGCGCCGTGGGCGGAAGGTGGTTTGGTGGAGGTGGAGATGGAGGATCCTGGTACGGACGTTGATGCCGAATCTTGGGGTGTTTCTTGCACTCGTAGCTGCAGATCGATGGGGATAATTCGGTAGTAGCGAGGACAAACAGCAGTAAACTAAATGGGAAACCACAAATTCTGACAGTCACGGAAAGGACCGATTTTCAGTGATCCTTGTGGCTCCAGGACAGTGATTCTCACCCTTTGGAGGTTTGAGCGAGGCGGGTGCTGGTGCGTGCTTGGACTTCTGTAAAGCGCGTGATTCTGGCGCCCACCGCCCGTAGCTTGACTTCAAGGGGCTCATAGCCGCGATCCAGGCGATGGATGCTGCATACCACCGTCTCACAAGCAGCCACGAGGCCAACAAGTAACAAAGCAGGCGCCCGCCCGCAAGTTAGTGGCTGTCACAGTGGAGCCTGATAGCTGTGGTATTCCGTTGACGATGGCACCGCCACCCCCGGCCTAGGCGGTTAAGTCCGGTCACGTGCATGAAGCGGTTTTCAAAGATGGTTTCGGTGACCACTAAATTGCCATGAGCTGAGCCTGCCTGTCTGTAGGGAAGTTTGGGTAGGGGCCGGTTTGCACATCCACTGCCCCAATGGTACTTGGTCTTGCGACGGTGATGCAGTTCCCGTCGACGCCTACTTCGACACCCCTCAGTTTGCCAATCAGCGCCATCTGGTGTTCCGCCACGCTGCCGACCACCGTCAAGGGTCGCCTGCGCACTGGCGATTAAGAATGTCCCGCACTCGATTCGGTCGGCCATGATGCGGTGGGTGTAGGGCTGCATCTTGGCGCAGCCACGGATAATGATTTTGTGGGTGCTAGCGCCTTCAATGTCGGCGCACATGGCGCACAGGGCGGTGGCCAAGTCGATAACTTCCGGTTCTCGGAGGCAATTGCATAGCACCGTGGTATACCCTGGCGAGCAGTGGTTTTTCGGTGCCAGTGACCGTCAGCATGTACCATTTCGGCACCGCGGAGGCCGCGGGGGGGCGGAGGCAAGGACTAGTGCTCAAGCCCGATTTCCGCCCCGATGTGACCAAGGCCCTTCAGGTGCTGGTCAGTAGGCCTAGCGCCGATCGCGCAGCCGCCAGGCTGGAACACCTTGGCTGCGCCAAAGCGCGCCATCAGAGGGCCGAGCACCGAATTCTGAACTAGCGCAGCGCGTAAGAGGCGAAAGAACCGTAGGGACTTTCACCTCTCGCTCGCCGCGTCTTATATACGTGATAATATGGCTAAGGCCACATACGCTATATAAATAGATAGACAATAGCGCGCCATCCGAAAACAATAAGAAACCATACGCTCTGTGCACATATTTCCATAAAGGGAATATGTAGCCGGTTAACTAGGTCATACCGCGAGGCCGCCGTGTGACGATAACTGACAGCCGGCCCCAACAGCAAAATCGAGGCGCGCATGGGGCGTACCAACTCATGAGTAGGAGCTTTGTACTGCCCCATACTGCTGGCGTCCAACTCTAACGCATCGCGGCACATTTAGCACGTAAACCCATGTGTTTGAGCATTTGGGTGAAGGTGCACACGTCGGGCATGCCCCACAGCACACTGCTACCGCTGGAGAGTAGCGATGCGACCATGACCGGCAGAGTGACGTTTTTGGAACCAGGAACTTGCACCTCGCCGCGCAGGCACACGCCACCTTGTACTTTCAATGCGCCTGTGGGAAAACGGGGGTAGTCCAACGCCGCCAATTCATTTGGTGACATTTGGTGGTGACATTTGGTGGCACTTCTTATCATAAAGGGATCAGCCACCGTTTGGTGTTGAACCGTTAGCCGCACGTTTGGAGGGAAGTGGCGTGCTACAATGGTCGACGCGCGAGTGCCAGCCGTAGTATTAGGAGATCCTTTGACCAGGGTTCTGTCACTAAGATTGCCGTCAGGATTTATGCGCTTGGCCTAGACAAGGCAGCGACGAACCATGCTCCCAGGTCATAATGGTGGGCCCATTCATCTACCAAATTTCGAAATGATTGGTATAGGCATTATAAGGAATGACCAAGGCTGTTGGGGACCCTTGTAGGTGGGCGGCCTACTGGTGAAGGCGCTAATACTTGGGAAATGATTGTCTCAAGTCTATTCCACGAATGGTAGGTGATGGACCACCAGGATCCGGGTCCTGTGAACATGGGGAACCTGCAGGGAGGCCGGCAACCATATCTCCTGATGACTGGTACATACGCTCACCCAGTCGTTATAAAAACTAGTCTGGCCTCGCAAGCTGTGAACGAAACTGGCACGGAGATCCACAAGGTCGCATACCAGTCGTACAGGACTTAGTTGATCTAGAAAAGAACTAATCAGGTATAAGGCAGAATGACCACTAGGAGAATAGTCTAGGAGGTGGTCGCCAGTTGATGAAGAGTTGAGAATTAACCACCGCATTGGCCCCATTCTCTGCACCATATAGCAGGGTCAGAGTGAAATAATCTTACACATAAAATATATATCAACTTACAGAACAGGAGTACCGCGTTCCGCAAGTGTGACAGCGCTCAAAGCGAACGCCTTTCCAGTATCGAGAGAAGAAGCCTACCAACAAAGCCCAAGCTTAAGAAGAACAGAGGTTTCTGTACCATGTAGGAGTCTTTAAACGAATCAACACTCAGGCGGCGCTGGGTCGGTGTGACACTTGAAGTCGCGGCTAGCTGTAAGCAGATGCAGTGGCTTGCAAAGCGTTGTAAGCCGATTGACCGAAGACTACTCGATGTATCCCAGGTCAGGGCACGATGAGACGAATGGATTTGATCGCAGGAATATCCTATACGAATTCCAGCCGGCTTCTTCGGTACCGGCGCTCAGTCGGGCTAGGACTCCCTAGAGCGCATTTGAGAGTGCTATGCGCCTCGAAGGATTTTTAGAGCGGAATATGTGAGCCCTCGAAAGGTTCGGTGTTACCATGTGGCAAAGTGCTTATTAGTCATGCTTGTTCGTCTCACCCACCTTCAAGCTCATCTCAAACACTCTCTCAATCCCTGTAGGACAATCTCCACATCACCCAGAAGATTTACAATGCGTATTATTCCGGTTCCTTGTCGTTCGGACAATTACGCCTATATCGTCATTGACCAGGCATCGAATAAGGCGGCGGTTGTGGACCCGTACGACGTCCCCAAAGTGGTTAATGCTGCCAGTGATGCAGGCGTTGAGATTGTTGGCGCACTCATAACTCATCATCATAACGATCACTCTGGGGGGAACAAGGTAAGCCGACCGTTTTATTTAGATCGCGCAACTGAAGGCATTGAAACAGGAATTGGTAATGACCTAATAGTACCCGGCTGAGACTGGTTACTTACGTCTTGCGTTCTGGGATCAAGGTGCGACAACTCGCAGGTTTGCCGGTCTATGGTGGATCGGAGCAAGTCAGTGCGGTCACTAGTATAGTGAAGGACGGGGAGGAATTAGCTATCGGAGATAACCTCAAAGTCAGGTATGTTCGACTTTGCTCTGCACGCGTCCCTCAGCTCGACTGATCTCATTCATAGATGCCTCGCGACGCCGTGCCATACACGAGACTCGATCTGCTATTATGTTACGGACTCCACTGATTCCGCCAAGGCAGTGTTCACGGGGTATGTTCATTAACGTTTCGCAGATTTGCGCTCACCGACCTCCCACTGATTGTTCATAGGGACACACTCTTCACTGCGGGGTGCGGTCGGTTCTTTGAAGGTAGCCCCGAAGAAATGCATAAGGCTCTCTCGTACCTAGCGAGGTTGCCCGACTCGACGGTGGTCTTTTCAGGCCATGAATATACAAGAGACAATCTAAAATTTGCGCAATTGGTAGCTGGATCATCCACTCGAAAATGCTCTTCGAGCTGCTGATGCACATTTACAGGTTGATCCGGAAAGTAAAGCGTTAGAAAAGTTGAGGTCGCTTTGTGGTGGTAGTGAGGTTACGCAAGGTAGGAGCACCATCGGTGATGAGAAAGAGTGGAATGTGTTCATGCGCTTGGACTCTCCCGCGGTCAGGTGCGAATCAGTCCATTGTGGCGTCTGAGAGCGCTAACTCGGGAGCTGTAGAAAAGCCACGGGCAAATCGACACCAGAGGCGGCTATAGAAAGGCTAAGAGAGATGAAAAATGCCATGTGAGGTGCTCCTTGGTGGTAGAGTAGACCACACTGCGTGTAGAGCCCTTTTGGGCTGCTTGGGCGTCGTCAAGCACTAAGAGGTCCTAGGAGGGTCGAACTATCTCTTATTCAGGAGTACTGAGCTATTTCGAACGCCTGTTGGCGGAATGAAGTTATGGTGGCGAGCAATCCTCAAACTCACAGTGCTAGAGAATGGTGGGCCATTTGTAATCTGGTAACCTGCTGGAGGGTAGTAAAGAGTGTGGCGATGAGTTTGAATCCCAAACCCTGTGGAGCAATGAAGCGACCAACACGCTGACAAAGCAGCGTATTGTTGGACCACTCCCCTACCCGCGACGCTCTGGTCCAAACTTGTAAGGATGCCAGAAAAGCATAACTGTCAGTGCTTACTGGTGACTGAAGTGACCACCTGTGCGACCGCCTGCGCAACCGAAGCGATACCTTTGAGGGTTGAATTACCGTCACCAACAATTACGAGTCGACGACCAAGGTGTGTTCAACGAGTATATCCCCTGTTTGAGAGGGTCCTAATCGGAAATCCAGATGTCAGCGCTAGTTACCGAGGAGCGCACATACACGAGAGATGGACTCGAAGCGCTCACGCGACGAGGACTTCAAAAAGTAGCCATAGTATGTTTATTTCTACCATTTGTTATTTTGCCATACGCACCATGGGGTTTGCCACCGTATATCACATCCGGCTACTCCGGGTGACACTTTCTCTTTCATCTATAGCGTTTAAAGGTCACGGCGAATTTGAAAAGTGACGAGATCATAAAACGAATCCTGGAACTGTATGTCTGCAACTGCACCTCTTGTCGGCTCGCCACTCACTTGGCTCATCCTTCAGCCAACAAAGCAGACATGTTGATGCTGCTCCCCCTCCTGAACCATCCCCTGAGCCATCTCCTGAGCCATCTCCTCAATTACCTGCTGAACTGTCTGCTGAGCCATCCCCTGAACGCTCTCCTGAACTCTCTCCCGAAATACCTCCTGAAATATTTCCTGAACCGCCTCAAGGGTCACAATCCACCCAGCCTGTTCCAGTTTACAAAGATCCAGAAAACGTGGTTTTTTCCCCCGGAAAAGCGGGTAGCACTCAAGATTCTGCGTCTACTCGCGGCAGTCATGCAAGTTTGGGATCTAACATAAGCCCCCGCAAAGATAAAGGCAAAGGCAAGGCAATGGAAACAGCTGATGTTGAGCAACTCAAGGGCTCTTCCGGAGAATTCTCTGGTTCTCAAACGAACATTGGACCTCAACCGGCTCCCACAAGGACCGAGAAAAAAAAGAAAACATCCCGTCGACCGAAACAGTCAACCAAGCTGCAACGTGGTGGGGAATCCACACTCCCTCAAAATGAAGAGCTGAGCCAGACCAATGACAGCCAAGAGAGGCACCAGGGTATGATGGTTCATTTTGCCCGTGTGTTCGGTGCTGATAATCTGTTTTTCCCTTTTCAGTTCAACAGATCGTCCTTCCTTCCGACAAGAGCGGCTCTTCTCTTAATACGTCGAATTCGAGCATTCAATCAATTGAAAGCCGCTTAAAGAAACTCGAATCAAGTGTCTCAGTGGAGTCGGTGCGCGACCAAGTCACCGATCTTCACAAGGACTTCGACTCGGTGAAGTCCGACCTGGCTAAAGTCAGCGACCAGCTTTTGGAGGTCCAAGCGAGTAACACAGAGCTTCAAGTGCAGTACGCCAAGGTCCTAGAAGAAAATGTGGATCTGAAGCTTCAAGTGGTCAGTGACGGTGTTAATCACATCACCTTTTCTCTGAACATTTCCTTGTGTTCCAGTCTACTCTCAATGATCGCCTTGCCAAGCTCGAGGAGTTTCTCAACCGCCCGGCAGCAGCTCGTGGCTCGAGTTCTTCATCAACAGACCTTGAAGGAGCATCTACGCCGAAGCTTGGGTCTCCCCAGCCTATCGACGAAGCAAGGACTCCTCAACCAAACACGACCCCTAAGCCCCCTCCTCGGCAATTGCAGGGCTTGGAGGTCGCCTCTACGAGTGAGCACACTGCAGCCCGAGACAGCAATGTTCCGTTCTTGTTACCGGCTTTCTCTCCGCGACCACCTCCAGAGAGCGCTACAGGTCCAGTTGAGAATCCACCTACTCGGCCGAGCAGTGAAACACCGTCAGGATCCAATAAGCGCAAATTAGAGGAGCAAGATGGACACGCGTCTGTACCGTCACCCAAACGAATGAAACCTGATATCAATCCTGAGGAGTTGGAGGGAACAGGATTGGCTGTTCAGGCTGTTCAGGACGGCTTCACTACGCCACCAAATCCTCAACCAGCAAGTCCTCTTGCCCCTGCTCTACGTCCTCATTCCAACTACCCCTTCAGTGGGGGAAGCCCTTCACCGCAGTCGCGACAGCCTGGAACGCCCGCACCTGGAGGTTCACGTCACAGAGTCCCCAATCCCGCCAGGCGACCTGAAGCCACGTCCTCGACTACGCAGCCGATGGCACCCTTCGTTGGAGAAGTCATTCCTGGTGCCCCTGTTCAAATGGTGGCGGCAGGGGTTCGTGGGGACGATGCCAGACGTACCCCTGAACCTACATCTAGCAGAGCGGCCCCGAATCACATAGTTGCATCGGGCACTCTGGCGAGTGCGGTTGGGGGGGGTTTCAATCCTCCTTCATCCTCGACGCCCGCTCGCCCAGGACCAAGCTCTCATGTAATGTGGACATCAGCCGCTACCTCCCGGCCTATGAGAGCCCTGCCTTACATGCGCCCGCCCCTCATCAACGCAACTGCCCCTTCCCTCCCCCCTGCCGCGATTCCTGCTGTCGGGCCTGCTATCGAAGGTCGTGACGGTAGTGGAAGCCAGGATAGCGATAGTACGAACAGTGGCGGAGCAGTGGACGCGAATCAAGTCCCTGCATTAGAACCTGTGGAGACAGGGGTAGAGTCCCCGACTCCAAACCGTGCTATCCTCCGACAGGGACGCGGTATATCGACCCCAGGGGTTCCTTCAGGCGGTCTTGACCCCTTTCGATTTACCGGGGCATTTAAAAGACGCAGCGGCCGAGCGAATCCTGAAATCCCAACGACACCAGAACTCAGTGCGAGGCAGGTGGCACCTGAAACCCCCATGGCAAGTCCCACACGTTATGGGACTGAAATTAACCCTTCTATGCGACATCTCTATTGATATGGTCTTTAGAATCATCACGACTATGCGTAATATTTTTCAAGCTGAAGGCAACCCTTCCGGTGAAGAGCAGTGGAGGTTACACGGGACCGTCGTATGCTTACTCTATTCTTTCTCTGCTCTATCTCTTTGTGTCCCAAGTCTGCTCCAAATCTGCTCCAAATCTGCTATCATTTTAGCGCTTTCATGTAGTTGAAATGATATGAATCTATAGGTTGCTTCGTTCTGTTCCCATTTTGTATAAACTGAGCCCCGGACCCATACCTTAGTGCTTGCACCTTGGATCAGTCCTCATCGCTGGTTTAGTTGAAGTCGCGACAATCATGCTTGTGAGACTCTACCCAGATATTTTGTGGGATATCTTGTCCTGGCTAGATGCCGAGGATGTTGTTCGCTTGCGGATGGTGCGTCCCTCGTTTCAAAACAGCGTTCAGTGTGCCATTTTTACAATATGCGCCGAACGTAGACATGTAAAACTCTCAGCGAGCAAACGTATGAACGTATCGTGTGGCTCCGTTTATTAGAACGTCTGGCCAAACGACATTGGCTTCCATTCCCAATGCCCTACTTGCAAACCGTTCCAGTGAGCCGCTTGGAACGACTGGTAACGGCTTCGAAACGCGTTCCATACGCAATCAAGTGCAGACGTACTCTACGATGGCGATCGGTCTTCCCATTTACGTCTAATCAGACACTGAGCCACATTGGCGCTGCAACAATGCTACCAGGGGGGATGTGGTTGCTCGTTGCGCCCGTAGATCCTTACGTCCTTCACCTCTTCAACCTTCACAACTTGGATATTGAAGTCCAAGATGCGTCCCAGTTCGAGATGATCATGCCGGTCGCAACGCTAGACGTGCAAGGTCGGATCGTCAGTTTTGTGACCCAGGCTACCGATGAAGGGAGAGCCGCAAACGTTCTTGTGCAAATGGTCGGCTGCGAGTAAGTTATGTCTCCCGTCCCCCGTGGTTTCACCATTCCGTTCGTTCCCCAAAATACTAATTTGTGGATTACAAAAAGAGCGTCCTATTGGTCAATCATTCGGATTGAATTCTTCCAAGGTGATCTACCTGGAGCAGAAATGACCGTTCTTGCGGAACTCGAAGACTACCGCTCCTCTTCAATTGGAGCGTTGGAAGGAAGGGTCGCAGCTATACCATTGGATGGAGGATCTGTCATCATATGGGACTGGGAGACGCAAAGGGGACTCCGTGTGGTTGACCCCACTGCTCGAGAGCTGTTAGCGGTCAGTGCATTAGTGTCCCACCCATCGAGAAAACCACTGACTGGCTCTAGATTGATACACACATCATCTTGACACCTGGTAATATTTGCAGAAGCAACTTCGACTCCGGTCTCGCGTGGTGCCTTGGGTTCGATCTGGCGGACATGGCTCCTTTCGATGAGCCCGCCCCAGTTATCACACCACCTAGTCGTCACGTTCGCCTACTACCGGGTGTACGAAAACTAGTCTCGTCATCACATTGGAGACCTTACGACGGGGCTGATTCTCGCCTCACCACCTTGCTCCTGCAGACCAGTGGGATGCAATTCTATTACACCGGCGTCGCGACAAGGAAGGATGAACCACCAGTCTTGGAACAAGTCAGCATCCCCTTTTGCAAGCAGCCCAGCGAGTGGGAGCACAACGTCGCGTTGAGCTGCGATTTAGTCGACGATAATAGATGGACAATAGGTATATTCTTCACTTCAGGTGCTTGCCATTTCCGCCAAGCCCGTATGAACAGGATAGAAGAGAATGATGGACATCAGTATTGGAGCATAACCCCAGACGATGGTCGGGCGCTAAAAATATTTGAACACAGAGTGACGAACCCCCATCACAAGCATTACGATCCTCCCCCAGGTCTCCCTTTGATGTCTTTCTGTCCATTATCGGGTTCCGTAGTGATATGTTGGGCTACGACCATCCATGTCATTGATTTCCCATAGATTGAGCCCCGAAGGAGCGCATTAATGGGTATTGGTGACTTTTGTTGCGAGGTACTGCCGTACGTCATGTTTTGAGAGAAGCGAGAGTAATTGGCGACGGTGGCTCAGATCTTGCGGCCGGTATAGGCGCATAATGTTAGCTGCAACTACCCATACATCCTCCCACTCAGCATCAAATAACTCCCACCACAAGTCTGGCAAAGGAATCGCCAGTTGACGAATCGTGAGGAGGATTGTGGCACAAACAATCGTCGGGACAGGGTATAAGGCGTAGACAGGAGTATGAAGCCTAGGGGAGAGTAAAGGAAGAGTCGTGGATAAGTCCATTTCACTGTTATTTTGAACTTACGCGTCGTTCAGATATGCCCAAGCCCTCTGACTTGTTTCGGTCTCCTCAATCAACCCTAAAACCTGCAGATAATTGACAAGAGTTCCGTAGGGTAATTTGACCTGCACATCGAAGCCTAAGCGCTTCAATATCTGCATTTCCGCGACCACTATGGCGTCCTTCAGGTCGTAGTACGTCTGGCTCCAATACGACATCGCAACATGTTTATACTCCCTCTCGGGGTGCTGCAATTCGTGCTCGTTGTGTTGTAGTAGTAGATCGTAAACGTTAACCAGGTCCCGCAGCCGGAGCGTACATTCTTCAAGTTTTGATCCTAGATAGAGAGCGCCCATACCAATTTCCTGGCCATGGGTTAGTCAGGAAAAACATGAATGGGTCTAACTCACAAGTATTCCAAAGTTCTTCATCGAGCTTACAAACCAGAAGCGCTGAAAGATTACTTGTGCGGTTGACATCGCCACCTGGGTCCTGCGAAAGTTGGAGCTGGATAAGGAAAAGGAAAGAGAAAAAGGCAGTACTGTTTTAGTAGGATACCAGCTTGCTGAATCAGCTGGCAACCCAAGGTGCGCAGGTCATCTTCCAAGTTTGACGGAAGGCCGTCTTCGTTGGAGGGTGTCTGTTCGACTTGGCTCAATGTTGCTAAGGGGGTTAAAATTGAAGGCATAGCCCTCAACGTCGACTGTACGGGTAGCACCGAAGAGCGAAAAAGGGACGAGCTCAAAGAAGCAGACAAAGCATCGCAAATCAATTTTGTCGAATGAAGGGGCAAATCCGACTTTTGGTCCGTGAAGAAGGTTCAGGCGCAGGTGCAACTGTCCGCCGTCAGATATCGATCGACCCAATAGAAGTATTCAGCGGAGACGGCAATTACACGCACTGCCTGACTGGGTTGCATGGGCGCCTTGCAAATTGGCCTGGGGTGGGCTTCGCACAGGACCTCTCCTCAACCTCGACCCCAGTAACTCCGCAGCCATTTCGTGATGTGCGACGTGTTTGATCGGCCACACAACGTAAAGTGGATCATGCACACAGCTATCACTCTCAGTGTGGAAAAAACAGTCCCTTTTTTGCTATTGCTGTACCGTGCACCCCTGCGTACAGTTTAGAATTGACGGCGGCTGCGCGCGATAACTGCATCAGCACACCTCGTGCTATGTGTATATGTAGCTACGGCCGATTTTGCAAAGCAGAACTTCATATGTAAACATGTGCGAGTCCTCGATCCACAACTGGTGAATATATATTCTGTAGCGAGGTGGGGCGGAATGCGTTTTGCATCGAGGGTTTCGTTCATGGTTGTCTTGATACGGGAAGTGGTCTGCGCCGGGCTAGGCTGCTTCCTGCAGGATCACACCATACAGCAAACGGCACGGTAATCATCGTATGTGCGACAGAGGCGGCTTTCCGACCCTTGTGGCTGGGTTCGGGGACGAATCCTCTTTGAGGTTGTGATTAAATCCGCGCTAGCAGATCCACCGGTCATGGATGCTCCGCAGGAGTGTCGTCGGCACCCTGACTCAGAATCCACGTTATGGCAGCGCTGTTGTGCCTACCCCGCGCACTAAGGAGGTTGAGTCCTTCAATCTCCCTATCAGTCATTCTCTCAAACCCCGGACCTTCACACGGTACGGTACGGTACATGACGCATGACGAAACCCATAATGACACGCTGGTACAGCGCGATATCTTGCTGACACCAACATAGCCCGTTGTTTCCGCAGCGCAGCGCTCATACGGCGCTTCGGTCCCGTCCGCCGAGTTTTTATTGGCGGAATCTTCCAGCTGATCCCAGAATGAGGCTGCCGACAACATAGACAGTGAGGTGCCCTGAAACTTTACCCGAACAATAAAATCCGCTGGAATGCCACAGAGACGGTCCAAACAGTCGCGAGGAGCGATCGACTCCTTGGTTTCGACATGATCGTATGCAAACGTCACACTTCGCGGAAGCCACCACAAACTCGACATGCAGGGTGGCCGGCTTGCCTCAAGTTAGCTTGGAGCGGAAATCCGGTCAGCCAATCGCGTTCGCGTTTCGGAAGAGCGGAGAGGAACCGATATCGTTCTGACTTAAGCGATGGGATACAAAAAGCAGATTAATCGTAAGTTGTCACAGGAATTCAGGTTGGGGTCGCGACTCAAATGAAACGCGAGGTAAGAGGTGGCCATGCATGGTGGCCATGCATGAACCTACATTGTGTAGAATTGATATTGATTATATTGTTACAAAAAAGGGAAGACACAGTTCTGACATCCGAAACGAGCTTGCATCGAGGGAAGAGACAGCTTTCTTGAGGATACAACTCCATGAGTCTGGAAGATCAATTCCTTATTCCTTGAGAAGGCTGTCATGAATTTGTCAAGAGAAAGCGCAGAGCGAGCGACAGGCGGGCTCGACAGTTACTATCATGGACAGATAAGTAGGGGCGAGGGCGGTAACTTGCGGCTACACTATATCGCTAACAGTTGTCGTGCGAGTGGGCCAATGATATACATATTTCCTGGGTCGTCAATGAATAAGAGTGAACGAGGCTGAACGAGAGAACAAGGATGCAACCATCACTCCACTCCGAGTCGCTCTACTGCGGTCTGCGATTTATTGCGCTGAAAACTCGGGGGATGGTGATAGGGTCGCGAGGCTGGGTGGCATACCCACCGCATGCGATCGCAAAGAAGATGGATGGGTTCAAGAAAGGGACGGATGGAAGGATCCCACATGGGGAATAGAAGACGCACCAGGGGGTGGAATGTGTGCGATCGGCTGACTACGTGCGGATCGACCGGGGTAGGAAGGTGAGAATGCTGGTGCTGAAGAAGACTCGCGCTGCCTCTCTTCGGCCATTTCCATTTCCATATCAATGTCATTCTCATTCGGAGAACCCGGTCCAGAGAAAGAGCTGGAACGGCCACGACAGGATATGCTCCCGCGCGTGAGACCAAAACCGCCTCCGCCTCGCCATCCTGAGCCACGTGAGGGTGGCATATCTTGACTGGAAGTGTCGGGATTGGCGCCCGAAGCACCGGCCTGGAGAAGACGTTCTCCCTCGGTCAGCGTATCGACTACGGCATTTGTATGGACGCGTGCATGGCGACGCATGTTTGACATGACACTGAAGCGACGACTGCAATCTGGAAAGGGGCATTGAAACGCTGGAGAAGAGAAGAGGACACAAGGTTACAATCAGCGACTACTCGGGAGTGGCCGTAGGCCGTAGGCCGTAGACTGAAATACCCACGTTGCGCTCCAGTGTGTTTGTTTACGTGAATCTGGGGAAACACGCTCTCAGTCATGTATATATAGAAAGAAGGTTGGTCGGCTATACCTTGAGGCTGCTTGGGCGATTGAAACGTTTGGAGCAGTATTCACATTCATACCGTCCTGCGGATTTATCCTCCGTCGCAGTTTCCTCTGATGACTGCGTGCCTTTCAAAGAAGAGGACGATCTAGAAGAGTGAAGCCGTCTTGTTGTCCCTGTTGTTCCGGCATGGGACACTGGGACTGGGCGGTGGCCCTGAAGGGACGGACTGGATGTCCATGGGGCTACATGGTGCCCACGACCAACAGGACGCCCATAAAGCCCCGGAGAGGACGGGGAAGATAACGACTGAGGAGGTGTGACCCGCATTAGGCTTTCCTGTCGATGGTACACCGGCGAATTTGCAGATTCGTTGGACCGGCTTGTTGGTCGGTCATGAACGTCCGGATGATGTCTGGACCAAGACACTGCTCCTGCTTGCAGGTATCTACTAGCTGATGTACCAGGATGAGTGGCAGGCATCGGCGACATTGCCCGGCCGGGTTCGTAAAAAGGCGCGTGTGTCGGTAAATAATGCGTTGACTGTGCCGGTAAATGTGGGGTTCCGACGCTGAATGGAGGAGCATTCACGGGACCCCGATCGCCAATGGCTCTTCTTCGATGCGGCGCTTCGGTGTCCGCAGGGCCTGCTGTGGTTGCCGACGATGAAACATGGCTAGACGACCTGGCCTGAGACAGCACCGTTAGCGACGGGTGGCGATCATACTGCTGAGCTCGGCGATCATTTTGGGAGGTGTGACGCGTGTTGGCCACTTCAGACAATGATCTGCCCCTTCCTCCCGGATGTGAAAGAGCTGCCGAAATGGGCAGGAGGGAGTTCACTGATGGAAGGGAGCTAGCTAGCGTCTGAGCGTCATAGGGTGCCCACCCAGGGGGTTGGGACGCAGGAGAAAGTGAGGAGTGTCCACCAGACGCGACCTCGTAGCGCGAGGGCTGATATTCACGCGTTGACACGGACATCTTTAATGGTGTCAACGAGGAGGGACAAAACTGTACACCTCCCATGTAAAAGGAAAAGCGAGCACTATCGACTCACTCGAGTGGATTCGGGACTTTCTGGCGATGACACATCAGCAACGAACAGATGCGATCGAGATGCAGAGTGTGCGGCGGAGGTGGCATTCAAGCGGAGAGAACTAGACTTGGGCGAGGGACAGTAGTGCGGCTGAGATACCAATGTGCCAAGATCGTCTGAGACCACAGGGCAAGGATTAATGGACACTCCTTTTGCTCGAGAGTGGGTCGCACCTGTTGCCTCCAGTCCAAAAATGTCGCGAATGCCAGGCAGTGAGAGGTGGGGATCACCTTCAGGATGTATCCCATGTCTCGAGCGTTCACCGTGGTTATCTGGCAGCATTGTACGTGGCTAATCAGTGGTTCACACCTGCCGGCTTGATGGGCGCGGGCAAACGCTGAAAGGCGAGATGGACGTAGAGCGATGCAGGAGCGACGGCTGGAGGGTTAGATACTTATAGTTGGTGACCGGGTGAATGGAAGGGACGTTGGCCGGGGAATGGGGGCGTCTATGGGTTATATAGAGGGCAGCATGTATGCGATCGACACAGGCCCGAGGTCAGCCTCTGACAAGAAGCAATCAAATCGTCTTGCTAATCGGTGCCTAATGACGGTTGCTGCGCCACCGAAAGGGTAGACGGGTACCCCATGTGAGACCCGGCATCATGACCCGGAGAGTTTCTGAAAGATCGCTCTGATGATTGTTTTCTCTGCGGTGAGTTTGTAGGCGGGAGTGACATGTCACCAGGGCAGGAGTGGATCAACACTATTCAGTCCGGAGGCGCTGCCTGCTTCTTTCGCGTGCTGAAGAATCATTGATGGGTAGTTTTGGCCTGGAAATACTGGCCATTTTGCACGGCAAGCAGAGCCCCTCCCACGCACTACGCAACCCGACCGAACGCCCCCGTAGAAAAACAGTGAGCATTGACACACAAATTGGTACAAGAACACACACAAATGATGTGGACCTGTACCGCGGCCGGGCACGTCCTTATCGGTGACGTGTTTTAGGCTTGAAGAGCGGGATCTCCGATGTTCCGTGTGCTAGTACTGGGTCGCCGGTCTGGTAGAATTTGATAGCGAATCAAGAGATGACACTAAACAATCTGGCCCGGGGTTGAGGACTGGGACGATTGCGTTGAGAGACATAGCAACGGATTAGCAGAGCCTTGAGGAGAAGGCAGCACGCCGCTAGAGTTGGACGAGCCCGGGGAAGCAGGCAACCCAAACTGCGCACAAAACTACCATGCATGCATTCAAGAGTGCCGAGGATATTGTGAGATGGGATCAGGAGGCACGTGTCAAAGGAGCCCCGCCTTGTTTTCAATGTTCGTTGTTCTGTCTCATCTCAAGGTCCGGGACACATAGTATTTTTAATTTACCAACAAGGTGGAGACCGCAGCACGGGACCACCGAGTCGGAACTTTAGGCAGAGGCACAGACACCATATGGAGATACGGGATACCGACTAGACGGACGTTGGTAAGTAAAAGTAAGAATATACAAGGCACAGCGTGGCGAGTGCGTCTCTAACGATTCGCGCGTGGCTTGGGCTTGCGTGAGCAGATGATCTGCCATCACTATTCAATTGGTGCTCAGGTGGTAACAAAGCACGTCCCAGCACGCCTTAGCGCCAATGGGGAGCTCGTTTCTTGTTCCCCACCACCTTACTTCCCTTCCCGCGATTCCTGGTGAGCTCGCCACTGCACATGACTCAAACGAATCTCACAATGAACCACTATAGCGTCCCTAATTTCCCCAGGACGCGACACTAGTCGTCGTCGGTGGCTGTCCCCGCCTCCATAATTCGCCTCTTCCGTTCTACTTGTTGCTCGTCTATTTCGCGTCTATGCAGTACGAATCCGAACTCGAGCTCCGTTTCGACGGATCCAACGATGCTGCGATTCACTGGGCCGCTCGGTCGGGCCTCGAAGAGCACCTTTCGTTGGACGCCGTTGAAGAGATGTATGAACGCGCCTTGCCCTATCTGGCTGCCTGGGCATATGCCCTCACTACCAAGCACGGTTGGCAAGCCGAGGCGATCGACGCCATTGGTGATATTCCTCTTGCACTCTGGTGAGTCAGGCCAGCGTGGCGCTCGCCCCATCCCCACGCTGACGACCCACCGCATGGGCCTACAGCCTCGGTCGCGACGATCAGTTCATTGTTGAACAAGGCGAATACTCTGCTCCTCACGTCTCTCGGTGAGTCCTCGGCCGATCCCCCCGCGTGCCCGCTGCTGTGCCCCCGTCTTCCATTGTCTGACCCACACGCCGCACATTTAGCCTTGTCCTACCGCGCCACTTTTCCGCCTTTGCCGATCCTGAACTCACCCAGGATTGGGCCACCATGTTTTCAAACCTCATTATGACTTCGGATTCCCCTGACTCTGCAACCAAGAACATCTACCAACTCGGTCGTGCTGGAACGCCCGCTCCATTGCAGAACATAATCTATCTCCTCCAAAGCATCTCTCCAGGCATGCTCGTCGTCCGTTCATACTCTCCGGACGATGTCGGTGAGACCGTCGTCACTGATTGTGGTCTCCCTCCTGCTCTTTGGGTCGGAGAACATATTGAAGACCTCGAAGACGTCTTCGGCACCGTCTCCGCCGTCAACCTTTATAAGGCCGCAGACGATCCCTACTGCGCTTATGAAGACGTCGAAAACTCCGATACCCTCTCAGACTCGGGCTCATCATTTGCCACGCTCAGCTCAGACGAATGGGACAGCTGGGGCCACTCCGACGAGGATGAGTCCCTCACCGATTTCGATCGTGCTGAGATGGAGATTTTGCATGGCGAGGGCAAGAATATTGAACTCGTGACTAAAGAGCCGTTTGTTCAAGACTCTCAGACCTACTCGCGTTCGAACAACAACCCAGTGATTGCCGACCCTTACACCAACTATCGTCACTGTGATGCCGCTTGCGGATACTGCGGCCGTTGTTCCGGCGAGTTTGCTGAGCGCTTGACAGAGCTCCTGTTGAGGACGGCTGTTGTCGCGTGAAGTAATCTAAGAGTTTGTACCTGGAGAGAGAAGCAATAGTTACCCAGCACATTGTCATAGTAGCACCACGAGGGCAGACGGGGGTGTCTTCCAATTCGACCTTTTCCACCATTCCCTCGACCCCAAAACCTGAACCAAACGCGCTCTTTATTGGACTCTTCTTATCACGCCTCACCACATTATCCCTACACAACCTTATCTGCAACCCCGATCCGCAACCCCTACACCGTTACCCTCCTGTTCGACCAACCCACCTTGGCATTCGAGTCCTCCGCTTTGGAGCAAGAAAGCCAAGTCTTGCTACTATCTAAATCTAGCTGGAATTCGGAAACCTGAAGTTCGTTTGTACTAGACCCACGCCTCAATAGTAGTCCCGCTCAATGAAGTATAACCACCGTTCCCTTGTAAGTTGTATGACCGTGATAGGTCTAAGCTTGTGACCTGCCCATCTATTTCGGTCTGGCGTACCATCGGATTCTTTACCGCCCTTCATCGTGCACAAGTTCGTGCTCTCCAAATGACTGACTCGTAAATCACTTAAGGCTGACACCTGGGTAAATGCGCAGCTCAGCATCGTTCCACGACAATCGTTTCAACTTCGTGGATATCTTCTGCGGACGTACACGAGACTAGATTCTTCCTCAGCCCTACTGATATCCCTGGAAGGGAGGAGTGTAAAAGAATTTGCAAGACTGTTAAAATCGTACGGGTGGCGGTTCTCATTTCGTCCTGATTTCGGGACCCGTCCCGCAACAAGACGGTTCCAGCGGTCCGCGAGTCGGGGACACGAAGTGGAATGAGCACGCGAAGCAGTGTCAGTATTATCTCACGTATCGGGACTCACCGCCAACCAACCTTTAGGGACCGATTCAGCGGCCATCACGGCGGAGGTGTTAACTCAAGGCCTCCTCAACCCGCGCTTAAACGAATCGAACGAGGCGGCCCAATACATTCACGTCATCAACGCCGACGGATTTTAGATAGGTATTCCCGAAAGCATAATCCTCCCAATACAGGCCTCCCAACGCCGGTGGCGACCTTGTTTTGCTTCTGGAAAGAGTCCGTACTGGATGGGGCGTATGTCTAACACCCCCCACCCCTACCCGGTTTTGTCCGGATGTTTATGATAGCCCGTTTTGATAGGACGCATGTCACAACATTGGTGCCCTCACAATCCTGGCGTGCTCACTGAGCTTCTATTTCGATCCGTACGCTCGCATGACCCCGCCGGCGCAGAGATTGGGTTGCCAGTCCGTAATGACCCTAGCGCGATCAGTGCGCGCTGCTGCGCTCTTCTGCCGTCTAACGGACTTGCAGTATCTAGGTTATGTGACCGATTGGTTTGTAGGTCAACGTTGATCCCTTTTTTCCCCCTTTTTGGTCTCCCTTTTGGTTTTTCTTTGCCTTGACATACTCCGTCATCTGTAGCATTCGTTTGTAGTTAACTATACATTATCTGTTATCTCAAGAATCACGTCCATCGTGGTTTGTATAGAACTCGTAAATTCTCCGCCCTGGACGCCGAAGTCGCGTCACTGAGCTACGACAAGTAAATATATTGACACGTGACTTTATTCTCTAGTGGTGACCCACGAACTCTCCATTGGCCTCATCGGCAAAATAAAATATTGGCGATTGCAAATTTCCTCAACAAGTGATAAGCAAGCGTATCAAAGCGGGTGTAAAAGAGCGGAAAGCGGCTGGAGGAAGTCTCCTTATTATGGTAGAAAGCATCCGTTGTTTTACAACAGAAGCTACTTACCATTATTTATCTGCGTAGGAACTTTCATTGTCTCATATTTGGCATCTAGATCACAAAATACATGGAGACACCAGGGATGAATGTGGCGATGCCCCCTCACCGAGCTCTCCCTCACCCATCACCGAGGCCCCGCCCCCCCTGATAGCCCAGAATGCACACGGCCCATATGAACGGACAGGACTGGGGATTTGACGCGTTTCCTGCCACGTAGACGTGGGACGCCGAGGAAGCGAACAACTGCTTCCCTGTGCGCTGTGCGAGACAGCCCACTTCATTCGAGTGTGGACAACGCGAGGGTTGCATGTGGGCGATGAATCAAAGCCCCACAAATCCACAGCAAGTTCCTTGGGAGGTTTCCGGTTCCCACACCTCCTCACCGTCCCGGAACGCGCGACGCATGAGATGTTGTTTGGCGCAAGGCAAGGTGAATCTTCGGTTTGAACACATTTCTTCAATTGAGGTTGGGTTATCAATTCACTACATTATATATTCTTACTTGCATACATAAGTCACCGACGAAGCTCAATGGAGTGTCTGGGGTCCCGTGTCCAAAGGGGGAGGGGTATGTAATTTCTCTAACCGTTTAGACTCATTTGGGGTGTGGGCAAGGGCCACACTTCAGCGCAATTATATCAACGGAGAGACGATACCGCTTGGGAATTTACGGGGTGGCAGTTGCGTGATTCCAATCATTGGGAATACATACTGTAACAGCCACGACAAGCCATGTGCCAGATTTGTGTGGGAATAGCTGCAGACGGGAGAGAAATGCCATGCTCACTTTTGACGTCTGGGGAGGCGCAAACTAATGGCGGTAGTTATCAGAAATCTGAGCGTTATCCTCGTCACATTGATCGATCGATCGAATATAGCCCGTCCTCTTTCTGTCGCCATCCCTGCCCGGCCTACTCACTGACACGGATATTCGGCTTCTTCCAAGGTCAATTGAAGCCTTGAAGGCATGTCAAACTTTGCTAGGCATAACACCAATACAGTGTGTTACATCTACGACTTTGCTAATAGACCTCCTTGTGGAACAATCCTAATGCTGCTTCAGGCGGTTATACCACCAAAAATGGAAGAAAAGCAGCAACCAAGAGAAGGACAGACTGTACTTGTGTCGTAGTTACCACTGGTATGGTACGACATAGAGCCAGGGTCCTGACCACACAAAATCAGGGTCAACGTAGCGAAAGACCTTAGAACAGCTAGCCATAGGATCTGTGGGGATTCATCGCAAGGCCCGTGAAGGGGGACCCAAGGACATTGGAAGCGCCAACTGCAGGAACTGGAGAGATGTGAGGCCAGTCTATTGACTCCGATCCAGGGAGTCACATCGATGTTGAGGCAGGTCCCTGCCATGCAGAGGTGTGGACATGGTACGTAACTGTTGCAGCAGTGACGATAAAACCCGTATGAAACCTATGGCTAATTGAATTCGAGTATCTTTCAAACGGATTTTAGGAGCTAGTGGTCTAACGCCCCAAGCAAGCCAGCACCAGGGGTGTGGAGGCTGTTCTTTGCTTGCTCTGGTCACTAAGTTGGTCCTGTGCGAGTCCCCTCTCGATATTGCGTACCTGCGCGGGAGAATCAGGCTTTGCCCATTGGTCTTCAACGACGTCTTCAAGTGAACGTCCCAATTCCACGCTTACAATCGCCAATGTGATTCGTATATCAGTTTCTGGAATCTAAAATGGGATACTGTGCGGCGAAAGTTACAATTGTTTCACCCCGCACTTGCTTTGACTGCGAACGTTGACCCTGAACATGAGCGTTGATATGTACGCGATCCTCATCGCCAGCTAGTGATAGCTAAGATCTATCGTATAGTCATTCCTCAAAGCGTGGCCAGCCCCAACTAGAGGATATCAAGAATGTAAAACTCAATCGCATTTCGTCTACCCTAACGGAAGATAAGGTTCGCTAAACTTGATTTAACTTCACCACGCTTACTGGTACTATTCAGGGCCGCGGTGGAGCTCAGGCGATGCGTGAGCTTATCCCTGTATCGACCTCAACGCCGTTTGACTTGGTGGCTGAGTTCATGGTGCGGGACTAACGGAGGACGACTTGCACAAGGCACAGATAGGCATATCCTCTCTGTGGTGGGAAGGTAAGCACTCTGAGGGAAACACGAACAGACCAGGTTGATCCACCGTACCCGATTAGGGAATCCATGCAACGCTCACTTAGTAGGCTATAATCAATCTGTATGAGTACCAAAACTAAACTGCATGTAGCTCGATCTGGCTAAGAAGGTCAAGGAAGGTTGTGAGGCCGAGGGCATGCTTGGCCTCATCTTTAATACCATCGGTGTCTCGTATATATTATGAATAATGGCGGCTACTAAGAGGTGTTGACCAATGGTATAGAGACGCAATCACCATGGGTACCGACGGGATGCGATATTCCCTTCCGAGCAGAGACCTGATAGCTGATAGCATCGAAAGCGTAAGTGCCGTCGCCCGATCGGCGCTATTAATCCGCTCATTACATTGGCTAGGTGATGATGGTGAGTGGTGCCCCTGCTGAAAACTAGGATATCTGAATCGCTCTTTGCCCAGGCGCAGTACTACGATGCGTATGTCAACCTTCCATATCGAAATCTGGTTTCTGAATAGTACATTTCTAGCAACATCGCGGTTCCGAGTTGCGACAAAAATAGTTTGTCCAGCCTGTATGCTTTCATGAATATTTATTGACAGACGATACAGTGCCTGGTGCACTCATTGCTGCTGCTCGTCACAACCGACCCACAATTATGATTTATGGAGGCACGATTCAACCAGGAGAAAGGCACCTCGATTGTCCTGCCATGGTGAGCTTCTTCTTTCCCTTGCATCTTCTCTCGTAAGTCTTGAACTATAAGCGGTGATACCGACTGGAATATCTTTCAGGGGTTCAAGGCTGGCGATACAGTAAACATTGCCGATGCTTTCGAATCCTGGGGTTGGTCCATCCCCATCAATATCAGGAAATCGCACCTACTTATTGTGTCGGATGGCAGGTGCTTATACTACTGGTAAAATAACCGAAGAGCAGCGCTTGGACGTGGTTCGTCATGCTTGTCCCGGTGTCGGCGCATGTGGCGGGATGTATACGTGCGTCGCGAATCGGCCCATCCCAGTGAACTATGTTACAACAGCGTGCCCTATGTTTTACAGCGCGAATACGATGAGCGCATGCATGGAGATCCTCGGCATGTCCTTGCCATATTCATCGAGTATTCCTGCAGTCTATCCTGGTGGGCACTGCAATACAAGCCGGAGAACGATCTTGCATTAACAGTGTCAACCATCAGAGAAATTGCAAGAGTGCTATCGCGCGGGCCAGTACATTAAACAATTGTTGGCAAAAGATATTAAACCTCGGTACGCTTGGTTACTTTTACTTGTCCATGAGTACAGTGTGACTGACACCCTTCCCAGCGATATATTGACCCGTCGAGCCTTCGAAAATGCGATCACAATTGTAAATATTCTTGGGGGTTCCACCAATGCCGTATGTGCCTTGTATTTGATCACATGACATACCGATTGACCACTGGTATCGGGTGAAGGTTCTTCACTTGCTAGCTATTGCTCGGGCTGCCGATGTTCCTCTGACCATCGACGATTTCCAAGCAGTCGCCGATCGAACGCCTTATCTCGCGGACCTTAAGCCTTCTGGAAAGTACGTCATGGAAGATGTCCATCGCGTTGGTGGAATCCCCTCTGTTGTCAAGTGAGTGTGGGTCTGCAGTGGCAAAATGTGAAATGACTAACAAATATATGTATACAGGTATCTGTTAAAGACCACCACCTTGCTACATGGCGATACTATGACGGTCACTGGTCGTACTCTGGCTGAGAACGTTGAAGGTCTGTTAATTTCCGCCTAATAGCTACGCTAAGACCCACCGAACAATTTGCGGGTACAGATGCCGTAGATTTGGAGTTTCATAACCAAGATGTCATACGACCTCTCTCCGACCCTATCAAGTCCACGGGTCATATCACTATCCTCCGCGGTAGCCTCGCTCCCGATTCTGCGGTTGCGAAATTGACCGGAAAAGAAGGTTTGAGGTTTGAGGTTCGAGCATATCCGATCGTTTTGGTGCGCGCGATACTGAGAATGATGTAGGGTACCGCAAAATGTTTCGATACGTGAGTGGAGACCCTTTGAGGACGGAAGGATGGTTGAACAGGGCTGCTGTTAGGGAAGATGACTTCTACCCCGTTCTTACGGAAGGACAGATCGCCGCTGGAACTGCTGTGGTCTTCAGGTATCAGGGACCAAAGGGGGCCCCTGGCATGCCCGAGGTAGAGTAATGCTTTTTCTATATCTTTCAAATTATGCTTACACCTCTCTCTCTAGATGCTTGGTACGTGTTTTCCCGTGAGGCATACGAAATGATGTAAACGATGTGGGACTCGCAGGCCCAACTGGAGCCATTATGGGCGCCGGCCTAGGTGATTCGACATGTCTAATTACAGATGGTCGGTTCTCTGGTGCTTCCAGAGGATTTCTCATTGGTACGTCGGCCTACAAACAGTCTCTGTCCCCGGCGCTGAACTAACGACGGTTGGGGCGATCAGGCCATGTAACTCCAGAAGCACAGTTGGGCGGCCCTCTTGCACTCGTCAAGGATGGGGACCGTATCATCGTTGATGCAGCCACCCGGCAAATTGATTGGCTGGTGGACGATGAGACGAAAGAGGCGAGGAGGAAGGAGTGGGAGACACATGGAAAAAGAGACTTGAAGGTCAAGCGTGGGGTTCTCTATCGCTATGCTCGCGATGTTGCGGTGAGTGGTCGATTCCTCATCAGGATGGTCTCCGTTCTGAGGACAGACCCGCAGCCTGCCAATCTTGGGGCGTTCTGTGATTGATAAACCATTTCTATGATGTATGATGATGTATGATGGATCAGTGTGAAATTCTTCAAATGACGTGAATAGTTTGGTGGAAACGGCGATTGAGGCTGGTGTGCCACCAAACTCGAAATCAGCCACGTCCCGACGTATTGCTGGCCCATCGCAACACGCGATGTCGATGACAGAATTACTTCGGAATCACCGATTGGCCTTCTATGCGGTCTTCTCATCCGCGCTTGTCGCTGCGGTTGTCCTCAATGCCCTCCAGAGCCATTCTAATTTCTTCGCTGCAGCCTTTGCAATGTCTCAAAGCAATGGCTCTATTATGGTAAGTGCTACTTATGGCCATTACGATGGTAGTATTGCCATGCACTGAAGCTGACACATGCGTTGCAGGCCATGCTTAACGTGGCACTTGTAGCAACCGTAATTTTCGGTATTGGTATACAGAAGCTATTTTTCGGTGAACTTCGAGCCTTGGAAATAGAGGTGTGTCCCCATACTCCACTCCGCTGAGTCGGACTGACTGGAATGGCGAAGAGGCTCCACGAACGGAGCTGGTACTTCATGACGGAGATATTTCTTGCATTTACTGCATTTAGGGACCAATTCAGTGTTACCCATGCCGTAATGCTCCTCCAATTGCTATTTATCAAGTGCTTCCACTGGCTCTTGTCAGATCGTATTGAAGCTGTACGTGACTTTCTTATATGCGACCTTTCGTGAGGCTCATATGTTGCAGATTGACCAACTGCCATATCCTGGCCCTAAAATGCTAGACCATTTCCGGCTGGTCTCCCTCATGTTCATACTGTGGATCATCGACGTAGTGGTCCTGACCTATGCACTGGATGCGGTGATGCAAGATGGTATTACCATCGTTGTGCTCTTTGTCCTCGAGGTATGTCCGACCTGACAAGTGGGACTAAACAATAATTTACGCATTTTCTTCAGTATGCTATACTTTGCGTCGCTGTTATTCACTCCGCACTGAAGTACTGCCTCCACGTTTATGAGCTGCTTCGTGCTAGAACGAGGGGTGGTGCTACAGCTCCGCCTTGGGAGGATAAATCCCTTTACAATTTCTATATCGACCTGGCTACGAGTCAGTGTTCTCAGAATAGGAGTGTCTTGCTCAAACTGACGGTATGCAGGTTTCACCGAGGTGATGATCTACCTCTCGTACTTCACCATCTTAACGGTCCGCTACGCGATACCCTTCCACGCTATCCGCGACGTTTACATATCCATTCGACACCTCGGAACACGTACAATGGACTTCATACGTTACAGAAAAGCAGTGAAGAACATGAAGGATAAGTATCCTGATGCGACCTTTGAGGAACTTCGGGATATGAACGACAAGACTTGCATCATTTGCAGAGACGAACTAATCTTCCGCGGCACGCCTCCAGCTACCGAGAATATAGAAGGACAGCAACCACCGCCGCCACCACCACCAGCAAACAACGGCCTGAACGACACTCCAAAGAAGCTGCCATGTGGCCACATTTTCCATTCACATTGTCTACGATCTTGGCTCGAAAGACAACAAACATGCCCAACATGGTTCGTCCTTCCATTAGTGATGCATAATCCTCAATTCATTGTTTCTCTAGTCGACGATCTGTTCTAGAGCAGCGACCGGCTATGCAGAACGCGGCCCCACGGCCAGCACAACGCGGTGAACCTAATCAGGCGGGTATCAATCAAGCAGTTGCGAACGACCCTCTGCTTGCCCGCCTCATCGGACAGCGTCAACAGCAGCAGCAACAGGGAGGGCACGGCCAACAACCTGCCCAACCCGGTCACGCGCCACCAATAGCGGGCGCGCCTCAGCCTGGAGTGGCTCCTGGGCGACCACCGGCAAATGCGATCCCTGGTGCTCATGTGTTCCTCGCTGGCGCGGCTGATGCTCGTCAAGTCGTCGTTCAGCCCGCTCCCGACATTCCTCTGCGTGACCCACGCCGATTTGAAGGATTTTATTTGATGCCTAACGCATATGCGCAGTGGGGTGGAGGAGCGTTATTGCCTCGAGACCCAACACAACCCGCATTTGTTCCTCAAGTCCCACAATCCGCAGCCCAGAGAACCCCTCAGTTGCCTTATGGGCCTGGAGCTTTCACCCTTCCGCAACCCTACTCTCCCAACCTCCAAACTCCCGATCCTTCGAGGGGGACGGAAGCGAATACCAACTTACCGCCTACTCCTGCAGTACACACAACACAACCTCCTTCCTCGCTTTCCTGGCAGCCTATTCGCCCGCCGACGCCTCGCCTCAATGCGCCAACCGATGCCTCGAGCAGCCGAAGAAGTTCGATGTCGACCTCATCGGGCTCGTCACCATCGAGCGAGGAAGAAGATTCTGCACCGTACACACAGACAGAGAAGACCCCTGCTATAAATGAGGACGGAGTGGAGCGGCGACGAGTAGCAGCAGAGGCGGTTCTGCGACGATCTCATACGCCCCAACAGGGCACTCAAGGTCGAGTACAATCCATCAGTTTACCTTCTCCGGCTTCCCTTGGATTCCAAGAACGCCCCATCGCTTCACCTTCCAAATCAATATTTTCCCCGGACAAACCACAAACCACCGGACAAGAAGCTGCGGCAAGTAACCAGCCAAGATCATCTCTATTCATAGCCTCAGCTTCAACATCAGCCAAAGCCGTAGCTCCTACACCCACGACCCCTGCGACCCCTTCGATCTCTACGCAAAGTCCGTCAACTATTACGAACGAAAAGGAAACCACCTCTGCCACTATTGTTCTTCCTGGTTCAGTACCTGTGTCCAGTTCTCAAGGCGCAGGTGCGAGCATTCGAAGCTTGTTCGGTGGCATGACTGGCGAGCAATATGGTGTTCGAACGGACGCGCCCAGCTTCATTCCACTGTACAACAACTTCACTCCTCAGCCAGCATACGGGCCTGCTGGGCCTATGCAACCCTGGGCACACCGACCAAGCCTGGCGGGTCAGCCGACGACGCAGGCGCAGACTATTCGAGCAAACTCACCATACCCTCCGCAGTTCAATACTCCTGTGGTCCCATCGCAACATACAGTTGCGTCACCATTATCACGGCCCGTTGCACCTCCGTCGGTCACACCTCCAATTGGCCAGATCACTCCCTCTGTGCCAAGGCCACAGCCAATGGAATCCTATCGAACGCCAGTAGCACCACCGCGTCCTCCTGAATCCGAAGTACGATTGAACGGAGAAGACCGGAGTGCCAGGTTCGCACAGCAGCACCAAGCACGGCAGCGACTCGAGATACAATCGAGTGTGCTACGTGGGTCTGCCAGACCTTCTCGTCCCGTTGGGGCTTCCAGTCCCCTCTCGTCACCGCTGTCTGCTCCCAACGGCGTTGGCCCAAGCGGAAGTGGTCCAATCAGGCCTTTGACACCAGCCGAAATGCTTTTGCGAGATATTGATGAGATGACGAGGAAGAGGATTTCGGATCAGCTGAGAGTGTTGCAGAACGTCGAACAGATGACGAGGAGGGCGATTGCGGAATTGCAAAGTGTGCAGGGGAGATTGTTCATCCCTCCTGGAGAGGCTGTAGAGAGTGTCAACCGACCGACTGAGGATGTTCCCGCAACAACGATAAGCCGAGAGCCGCAAACCGCATCACCCAGTACAGGTTTGAATTCCAATGTGCCACCCTCAATTCAGCCGTCTACGTCTACGTCTACGCCCCAAGGGCATGAAAGGGAGACTAGTGACGATTCGTTGGTTGAGGTGGGGCCTGAGGAAGGACTGGAGGATGCGAAGGACACGGGGACAGAAGGAAGCACTCAAAAGTCGGAAGAAGCCGCTACTGAATTACCTTACTATTCGTGTTGATACTATCGGAGACTGAATTGAGCCTGGTTGCTTGTTTTGCTTGTTTTGCTTGTTGGAGCGCTATCCGAGATCTACAGATGGTGCTAAGTGGCTTGTTGTATTCACAAGGTACGCCGGGTACACCGGGTAGGCAGCCAAGCAATCGGCAGGATGGCCGGGAATACTTGGCCGCATGCCTTTCTTGGAACAAGGATTTCGCCAAGAGGAGTGAGAGAATGACCCTGCATGAGTAATGACCTGCCACGTGCCATGATCTTAAATGGAAATCAACCATAACCGGAAATCTTTCTGCAGCCGGTGCCACGAGGTTTTTCGCATGCCTCCGTCGATGGGAGTATTTATCGATCCAACCTCTGTCCTCTGTACCCACGTCAGCCCCCCTTTCCTTTCGTTCCAACTGTTCAACTGTTCGTAAACGACTAATAACGACTATGTCTATACCCACAACGACCTACCCCGCCCAGTTTATCTTCTGCGGGACCGCCTTCCGTGGGAAACGAGCTCCAAAGGCACTCAAAAAGTATTTTGGAATCGATATGGTGCCGTTTGCCGCAAAGACGCCATGGCGTATTCCTGTTGATGAACTCCCGCCACTGCTCTCAGAGACACCGTCTCGTCGCTGGGTGCAGTACAAGGAGTCCAACTCTGAAGCGGAATCAAAAAACGACGTGTCCATCCTTCCGGCGACTCGTTTCCTCACGAGTGGCGAGGAGACGAACAACGCACCTTGGGTCACCTGGGGAGCTGATATTGTTGCCGTGTGTGTCTTCCTCGAAGATCGTGTTACAACCGAGAAACGTCTACAGCAGGTTAGTGTTGCATGTCGATTTTGCCCAAGGGCCCTCGATCCCGTTCCCCTCGTTCCCCAAAAATAAACTCAGCGCTCACTCTCACTCTATCAGAGTTTGCCGCCATTCTCTCAACTTCCTAATCATTCAAGAATAGTCGTTGTCGGCTTCCGAGTACAACCAGAGCAGTCTGCTGACCTGGGTTTAACCGATTGCGATATGCTCTGGGAAGAGGCAAACACGCTTATGAGTAAAACGCACCCTAGCATCGGCTACTTCGTTCAGATCGAAATTGCCCTCCAACGACCAGAGGACAAACTCCATCAGCTATTCGCGTGGTTGGTCGCGCGGCGCATTAAGCAGCTTCCTGCCTACGTTGGCGACGAGTTTGGAATGACATCGGCAAGGTGAAATGTCAGATACTATGAGAGCCTTTTAGTTGATGGAAGTTCGTTCTTTGATCTGTTACCCCTTTCAGATGTAAGTGTTCCTTTCATGGGTGCGTTTCCCCGGCTAATGGCGTTCCTCTCAGATACCTGTAGCCCTAGATGTTTATATTGCTCCGCGCTCTCCATCGCATATATAGTTTTAAATACGATGTTAAGTTTCTACCCTGAACCCTTGATTGCCTGGCCACAGCAACATAGAATCGACATCAGATTGCCTCCCCATAGTAGAACCCGATTCAGGTTGGAAACTCTGTCACTCTCCCATGAGGACTTGGGATTCGCTCGCGAACTCCTTCACTCAATCTTCCCACCCCAATCTTCCCACCAACGATCGCATGGACTGGTGCCCTCAGACACGTGTACCATGTTCACGAGGTAGGCGCTTTCGTCTTCGACTTCCATGCTCTATAGACCACACTCTCTGACGACCCACCAGTTTTCTCGATGTCTCCCATGCAATGTACTCTCTGCCTTCCAGATGCAGATCATTTCCGCTATGCGCTCAGAATCGCCCTGAACTGTCTATTTAAGCATGTACCCACTGGTTGTTCTAAATCTCGAATTGGAACCGCCTCGACTTGCGACCCAATATCGACCCTGCCAGGAAAATAATGGTCGGTATCTCTTGGTCCGCACCCCTAACACACAACCAAACGGCCATACTGTAGCCAGCTTAGTGTTTCTGAGCATGGGCTATTGCTCACTTGGAGTATTTACTGCAATAAGTTTGAATGGAAGCTAGAGGGGGATATACAGCACAGGGAAGTATCAAGGGACGTTCGTTTTTGTAATCGCCAGGAGACTATAATGGCCATTACTATTTCCGGTCTTTGGAGTCTGCGACTCCATGTTGGGTACTATATTAATTGCTTCTATACTGCGTGGCTGAATCGGGTCCAGGAACT
>Ga0307515_10003361_pt1 | contig 33757 bp, 30 predicted proteins | sample 17_EM_MG_FD_194513 | JGI IMG/M metagenome (GOLD analysis project Ga0307515, IMG submission 194513) | Populus trichocarpa ectomycorrhiza microbial communities from riparian zone in the Pacific Northwest, United States - 17_EM | ecosystem: Host-associated > Plants > Roots > Unclassified | place...
TCTTCCGCCGTGCGGCCATCGAACAGCAGGCCGCGACTCGGCTGCGTGGGGTCGATGAACTTCACCGCGTCACCGGTGCGGTAGAAGCCCTCTTCGTCGAAGGCCTCTTCGGTCTGCTCCGGTGCGCGCCAGTAGCCGGGCATCACGTTCGGGCCGCGGAAGCGGATCTCGGTTTTGCCGGCCAACGGATCGGTGGCATCGGGCACCAGCTTGACCTCCACACCAGGCACCGGCAGCCCGATGTGACCAGCGCGCACGTCGGTACCGACCGCAAAGGTGCACGACGGTGCGGTCTCGGTCATGCCGAGGCCGGTGATGATGCGCACGCGCTCACCCACCGCGGCTTCAGCGTGCGCGTCGAGCTTGTCCCACACCGCCTGGCTCAAGCCCGCACCGGCGAACATGAAGGCTTTGCAGCGCTTGAACAGGCTGTCGCGCAGCACGTGGTCGCTGTCCATCGCGCTGGCGATCTCTTCGAAGCCCTTGGGCACGTTGAAGTACACCGTCGGCGAGATCTCGCGCAGGTTGCGCAGCGTCTCGGCAATGCCCTTGGGCGTCGGCTTGCCTTCGTCGATGTACAGCGTGCCGCCGTTGTAGAGCACGATGCCGACGTTGTGGTTGCCGCCGAAGGTGTGGTTCCACGGCAGCCAGTCGACCAGCACCGGCCCGCCGTCTTCGTCCTGTTCGGCCAGAAAGCCCATGCTCTGGCGGATCATCTGCAGGTTGGCGCAGATCATCCGGTGCGTGTTGATCACGCCCTTGGGCTGCTTGGTCGAGCCCGAGGTGAAGAGGAACTTGGCGATCGTGTCCGGCCCGACCTTCGCGTGCGCAGCGCGCACGCCCTCGCCCGGCGGCGTGGCGAGCAGGGTGTCGAAAGCGATCACCTCGCGGCCTTCGATCGTGCCTTCGCCGAGCACCAGCGCAGCATCGGGCGGCAAGGTCGCCTGAATGGCCTTTGCATAGGCCGGTGACGCAGCAAACACCAAGCCCGGCGTGGTCGTGGCCAGGATCTGGCGCAGCTTGCCGAAGTCCTGCGAGACCAGCGAGTAGGCGGGCGAGACCGGCACGTAGGGCACGCCGGCCCACATCGCGCCCAACGCCAGTGTCAGGTGCTCGAGGTCGTTGTCCGACAAGATGGCGACCGGCCGCTCGGCCGACAAGCCCAGGTCGACCAGCGCTTGGCCCACCGCCTGCGCCCGCTGCAGCATCTGGGCGTAGCTGATGCGGCGCCAAGCACCGCCGCGGTCGCGTTTCGCCACGAATGTGCGAGCGGGCGCTTCAGCAGCCCATTGCTCCAAGCGATCGGTCAAGCGCTCGGGGTAGGCCTGCAGCGCCTCGGTCGAGCGCAGGATCTGCGTGCCATCGGCCCGCTGTTCGAGCACGGCCTCGACGCAGCCGCCCACGCGAGCCGCGCGGTACCTCGGGCGCCCGGTCTGCTGGCTCATGGTTTGACAACCTTGCCGGCCCGGCCTTCGAGGAAGGCCTGCAGGCGTTCTTTCGCATCCGGCGTGCTCTCGGCCACCGCGGCCATCAAGGCCTCGGTGAACAAGCCCTGCTCCTGCGACTGGTCGGCGATACGCGGCAATGCATGCATCACCGCGAAGTTCGACATCGGCGCATTGCCCGCGATGCGGCGCGCCATCTCCATCGCCTTGGCAAAGCCTTCGCCATCGGCGACGGCGTACTGCGCCAGACCAGCCTGCACGCCTTCGTCTCGGCCGTAAACGCGGCCGGTCAGCATCAGATCGGTCATGCGGGCGACACCCATCAGGCGCGGAATGCGCGCCGAGCCGCCGCCGCCGACGAACAGGCCACGCTGCCCCTCGGGCAGGCCGAAGTAGGCAGACGCTTCGGCCACGCGCACATGGCAGGCCGAGGCCAGCTCCAGGCCACCACCCACCACTGCGCCGTGCAGCACCACGATCACCGGCACGCGGCCGAACTGGATCTGGTCGAACGCCGCATGCCACATGCGCGAATGCAGCAGGCCCTCGCCGACGTCGCGCTCGATCAGCTCGGCCAGATCGAGCCCGGCGCAGAAGTGTGCGCCCTCGCCAGTGACCACCACCGCGCGGGTCGCTTCGGGCAGGTTGACGAACGCCGTGTGCAGCTGGCCGATCAGCGCATCGCTCAAGGCATTGCGCTTGGCGGGCCGGTTCAGCCGCAGGTGGGTGACCGGGCCGGCGTGCTCGATGCGCAGCAGATCGAACTCGGCCAACAGGCCGCTGGCCGGCTCGAAATCGGGACGCTGAAGGTCGCTCATGGCCGCTCCAAAATATTTATGCGATTTAACTAAATTGCCCAACGCGACGCCACTTGGTACTAACCCTCATCTCGCAACGCAGCAAGAATCACCGCCGGCAAGGGCACTTGCACCCCGTCGATTTATTTATGAGAATTAAATATCTTCCGGCCGGAGGCCCCTTGCAATGAACACCGCCGAACTGATCGCAATCGACACCCACACGCACCTCGAGGTGTCGTGCCGCAACCCCTTCGACAACTACGGCGAGGAGTACGACCGCGCGGCCGACAAGTACTTCCGCTCGAGCCGCCGGCCGACGATGCAGGAGACGATCGACTTCTACCGCGAGAAGAAGATCGGCTTCGTCAACTTCACGGTCGACGCCGAGACCCAGCTCGGCCGCCGCCGCATCCCGAACGAAGAGATCGCCGAGGCCGCGCTGGCCAACCCCGACGTGATGATCGCGTTCGGCAGCATCGACCCGCACAAGGGCAAGATGGGCGCACGAGAGGCCCGCAAGTTGGTCGAGGAGTACGGCGTCAAGGGCTTCAAGTTCCACCCGACGGTGCAGGGCTTCGAGCCGGCCGATGAGATGGCTTGGCCGATCTACGAGGTCATCAACGAGTACAAGCTGCCGGCCATCTTCCACTCGGGCCATTCGGGCATCGGCAGCGGCATGCGCTGCGGCGGCGGGCTGCGGCTGCAGAACTCGCGCCCGATGCTGCTCGAAGACGTGGCGATGGCGTTCCCCGACATGCAGATCGTGATCGCCCACCCGTCATGGCCCTGGCAGGACGAGGCGCTGTCGCTGGCGATGCACAAGCCCAACATCTGGATCGATCTCTCCGGCTGGAGCCCGAAGTACTTTCCGCCCCAGTTGGTGCAGTACGCCAACACGCTGCTGAAGGACCGCATCCTGTTTGGCAGCGACTTCCCGCTGATCACGCCCGACCGCTGGCTGGCCGACTTCGAAGAGGCTGGTTTCAAGGACGCCGTCAAGCCGCTGATCCTGAAAGAAAACGCCAAGCGGCTGCTGAACCTGGCCTGAGGTTCACCCCTGCGTTTCGGCACTGCCGCGTAAGATCAACTGTGACGCGTACGGTACAGGCGCCCTCCGCGCGCCCGCACCTTGCAGTCCTCACCGCAAACCGCCACCGCCGCTGCTCCCGCCACCCCTGTGGCCGCCTCGCCCGTGCGACGCACGGCCTGGCCCACCTGGCTGGTGACCGGGGTCGTGCTGGCCAACCTGGCGTTGGCCGGGCTGGCGGCGGGCGCGCTGGCCGCCAGCTACGACCGCTACCGCCACGACGCCGACGTCACCAGCCAGAACTTGGCGAAATTGTTCGAGCGCAGCATCGCCACCAGCTTCGACCGTGTCGACGTGTCGCTGCGCCTGCTCGCCAGCGTCGAGTTGCCGCCGTCCAATGACGAGGCCAGCCGGCACCGGCTGCGCGAGATGCTGGACGCCCATCTCGCCGCACAGCCCGACGTGCGCAGCATGCAGGTCTTCGACGCCAACGGCGACGCGCTGGCCGCCACCAACCTGCCCGCCGGCAAGACCACCAACGTGCGCGGCCACGAGGTCTTCGTCGCGCTGCAAAACAGCCCGGTCCCGCCGCTGGTGGTGTCCAAGCCGCGGCGCAACCTGGTCGGCGACCAATGGGTCATCGTGCTCGGCCGCCGCCTGGCCTCGGCCAACGGCAGCTTTGTCGGCGTCACCGCGGCCACCGTGCCACTGGACTACTTCCAGCGCCTGCTGTCCTCGGTCGACATCGGTGGCGAAGGCGCCATCGCCGTGCGCGACCTCGACTACGGCCTGGTGGCGCGCTGGCCCGATCACGAACCGCTGGGCCTCGCCGTGGGGGACCAGCGCATGTCAGCCCAGGCGCGCGAAGCGCTGGGTGCCAACCCCGCGCACGGCACCTACGCCACCAAGGCCAGCAGCAGCGACCAGGTCGAGCGCTCGGTCTCGTACCGCCGGGTCGAGGGCTACCCCTTCTATGTGATCGTGGGCCTGGGCAGCAACGACTTTCTGGCCGGCTGGTACGGCGAGCTGCGCAAGGCGGCGATGCTGGTGTCGCTGTTCGCGCTGGTCACCATCACGCTGGCCACGATGCTGGCGCGGCTGCTGCGGCGGCGCGAGACCGATTTGGCCACCATGCTGCACGAGGCAGAGCAAGGGCGCGACCGCTTCGCGCGCCTGTTCCGCGGCACCCCGACGGCCACCATGATCATGGCCATGTCGGACCGGCGCGTGCTCGATGTCAACGAGGCGTTCTGCCGCCGCTACGGCGTCACGCGCGAGCAGGTGGTGGGCCGGCCGCCGGGCGAGACGGGCATCGGGCCGACCGAGGAATACCGGCGCCCCTTCTGGCAGCAGCTGGTGCAGCACGGGCACGTCAACAACTTCGTCGCTCGGGTGCGCCTGGCCAACGGCGAGATCCGCGAGAGCCTGATCAACGGCGAGCTGATCGACTACCAGGGCGAAAGCTGCGCGCTGGCCACCAGCCTGGACATCACCGAGCTGCGCCAGGCCGAACGCGCCCGCGAGGCTCAGCTGGTGGCCGAAACCGCCAACCGCGCGAAGACCGAGTTCCTGTCGCGCATGAGCCATGAGCTGCGCACACCGCTGAACGCCGTGATCGGTTTCTCCGAGCTGCTGCGCGACGAGGCCAGCCAGCGCTTGTCGACGGCCGAGCTGACGCAGCTCGAGCACATCCGCCAGGCCGGCTGGTACCTGCTGACGCTGACCAACGACGTGCTGGACATCTCGCGCATCGAAGCCGGCCAGTTCCAGGTCGACCTGCGGCCGCTGGCCGTGCGGCCGGTGCTGCACGAAGCGCTGCACCTGAGCCGCTCGCTGGCGCGCAAGCACGAGGTCACGCTCGTCATCCCGGCCGAGCCATCAGAGAGCCTGGCGTTGCGGGCCGATCCGATCCGGTTGCAGCAGGTGTTGCTCAACCTGGTGTCGAACGCGGTCAAGTACAACCGGCCCGGCGGCACCGTCTGGTTGCAGGCCGGCGGCCCGGCCGACGGGTTGGTGTGCATCGAGGTCATCGACGACGGCCTGGGCATGACCCCCGAGCAGTTGCAGCAGTTGTACCAGCCGTTCAACCGGCTCGGCCGCGAGCGCAGCGCCGTCGAGGGCGCCGGCATCGGGCTGGCCTTGACGCGACAACTCGTCCGGCTGCTGCACGGCCGGCTCGAGGTGGACAGCGAGGCCGGCCTGGGCACCCACGTGCGCCTGTGGCTGCCGGCGAGCGACAGCCCGCCGACCGATCCGCCGGCACCGAGCGCGACCCTCGTGATCACCGATCGCGCCGACGCCGCGCCGAGCACGCCGCCGGCGGGCACCGTGCTGTACGTCGAAGACAACCCGGTCAATGCGATGCTGGTCAAGCAATTGCTGGCGCGCTGGGTTGACGTGCGCTTCGTGCTGGCCGAAGACGGGCACAGCGGTGTAGCCCAGGCACGCGCCCTGCTGCCAGACCTGGTCCTGCTGGACATGCAATTGCCCGACATCAATGGTGAAGAGGTGCTGCAGCAGCTGCGCAGCCAGCCGGCCACCCGCCACCTGCGCATCATCGCCCTGTCGGCCAATGCCATGGCCGAGGACGTGGAACGTGCCCGTCAGTTCGGCGCCAACGACTACTGGACCAAGCCGATCAACCCGGCCCGGTTCCTGGCCGAAGTGCGCGCTTTGTTGGGCCGCGTCAGCGTGCCCTGAGCGGCCTGCATCCGCCGGCCGATCGGCGTACGATGAGCCCCATCGCTGAGGTGCCCGCGAACGGCGTAACGACCGGGGTACCGCAGTAGCGCAAAGCGCTCGAACCTGCAGGGGGTGATGGATGCTCGCACCGAAGTGTCGTTTCGGCGCGTTGGTCGTCATGGCAGTTTGTGGTGCCACCGAGGGCTTGGCCCAACCGGTGGACCACCGGCTCGGCGAACTCAGCCTGGAAGAGCTGAGCAACATCGAGATCACTTCTGTCTCCAAGCGTGCCGAGCGCCTGTCGTTCGCACCGTCCTCCGTCTTCGTGATCACCGGCGCCGACATCCGGCGCAGCGGCGCCACCAGCCTGGCCGAGGCCTTGCGCCTGGCACCGAACCTGCACGTGGCCAGTGTCGGCAACGCCGGCCAAGCCATCAGTGCACGCGGCTTCAACGGCACCGCGGCCAACAAGCTGCTGGTGCTGATCGACGGACGGTCGGTCTACACACCGCTGTTCTCCGGCGTCTTCTGGGATGTGCAAGACGTGGTGTTGGAGGACGTCGACCGCATCGAAGTCATCAGCGGCCCCGGCAGCACGCTGTGGGGTGTCAATGCCGTCAACGGCGTCATCAATGTCATCACCCGCAATGCCGCCAACAGCCAGGGTGGCCTGGCCGCCGCCGACATTGGCCGGCTCGAATCGCGGGCCAGCGGGCGCTTCGGTGGCACCGCCGTCAACGGCGTGGCTTGGCGCTTGTACGGAACGCGGGTCGACGACAAGGACACCAAGACCGCATCGGGCGCCGTGGTCAATGATGCCGGGCACCGCACACTGGCCGGCTGGCGCGCCGATGCGCAGCGCGGCGGCGACCGCCTGATGCTGCAGGCCGAGGCTTACCGGGGCCGACAGGACCAGCCCCTGCCCGGCAGCATCTCGATCACCGGCGTCGACATCCCGCTTGGGTCGATCGACGTGTCCGGCGCCCACGTGCTGGGCCAATGGCAACGCCCCTTGAGCGACGGAGCCTCGTGGCAGCTGCAGGCCTATCTCGACCACACCGAGCGCACCGTGGTGCCGACCTTCTCCGACCGGCAGGACACGCTGGATCTGCAGTTCCAGCATTCACTGGGCAGCTTTGGCAGCCACACCCCGGTCTGGGGCGCGCAGTACCGCCGCGGCTGGGATCGTGCCGGCGGCAGCGCCTACGTCGCCTTCCTGCCGGAGCACCTGAACCAGACCTGGGCCAGCCTGTTCGTGCAGGACGACATCACCCTGACCGACAACCTGCGGCTGACGGCAGGCCTGCGCGCCGAGCACAACAGCTACACCGGCACCGAGATGCTGCCGACGCTGCGGCTGGGCTGGAACTGGGCGCCCCAGCAACTGTTGTGGGGCGCGGCATCACGCACCGCACGCGCGCCGTCCCGGCTCGACCATGACACCTTCGTGCCGGGCCAACCACCGTTCCTGCTGCGCGGCGGCTCTTCGGTGCGGTCGGAAACGGCCACCGTGTTCGAGCTCGGCTACCGTGGTCAGCCGACCTCCAACACCAGCTTGTCGGTCACCGCGTACCAGGCCGATTACGACCACCTGCGCACGCAACAGATCGACCCCGGCTACACCTACATCTTCTTTGCCAACGGCATGGAAGGCCGCACCAGCGGCGTCGAGCTCTGGGGCAGCTACCAAGTGCTGCCGAACTGGCGCCTGCACGCCGGCTACAACCGACTGTGGCAGGACCTGCGGCTCAAGCCCTGGAGCAACGACGCCGGCGCCGTGGTGGGGGCCGAAGGCGTTAACCCTTCGCAGTGGTGGCAGCTGCGTTCAGCGGTCGACATCGGCGACCAGATCGAACTCGACGTCATGCTGCGCCACGTCGGTGCATTGGCGCAACCTCGCGTGCCGGCCTACACCGCGCTCGATCTGCGCGTGGGCTGGCAGCCTTGGCCCGCCTGTCAGCTGTCGCTCGTCGGCCAGAACCTGATCGGCCACGGCCATGGCGAATTCACCGACGTGTCGACGCGCGCCCAGTTCCGGCGTGCGCTGCTCGCCAAGGCCGAGTGGCACTTCTGAGTGCGCCTGTAAATGAACCGCGCACCACGCCCCTGCCCTGGCCGCCGACAGCGACGCGGGCCGCCGCTCAGCGCCAAGACACCACCCTGGCGCTGGGGCCATGGCAAGCGTAGGATGTTTCAGAAATCAGCAAACGGACGGCTGGCTGCAAGCCCGAAGAAGTTCCCCTTGCGGTGCGTGCGCGTCCCACAAAGTCAGGGATTGGGCATGCATTCACCGCGCCGAAGATGCGCCTGGGCAGCCTTCACGTTGTGCAGCACGGTCAGCGCGCTGGCACAGCCAGAGCCGCGGCTTGGCGAGCTCAGTCTCGAGGCTCTCGGCAACCTGCAGATCACGTCGGTGTCCAAGCGCGCAGAGCGCCTGTCTGACGCGCCGACCGCGGTCTATGTCATCACCGCCACCGACATTCGGCGTGCGGGCGCCACCAGCCTGCCCGAAGCGCTGCGGCTGGCGCCGAACCTGCACGTGGCCCGCTCCAGCGCCAGCGAGTATGTGGTCACTGCCCGCGGTTTTGCCGGCAACTCGGCCAACAAGATGCTGGTGCTGGTCGATGGCCGATCGGTCTACACGCCGCTGTACTCGGGCGTGTTCTGGGACGTGCAGGATCTGATGCTCGAAGACGTCGAACGCATCGAGGTCATCAGCGGCCCCGGCAGCACGCTGTGGGGCACCAACGCCGTCAACGGCGTGATCAACATCATCACGCGCGATGCGGCGTCGACCCCAGGCAGCCTCGCCACGGCCAGCGCGGGCACCGGTGGGTCCCGCATCAACCTGCGCCACGGCGCCAGCACCGACGGTGGCATGGCCTGGCGGCTGTACGCAACGCATACCGACTGGCGGGACACCGAGACGGCCGATGGCACACGCGTCGATGACTCTGGGCACCACACCCAGATCGGCTTTCGCGCCGACGACCAGCGCGGTGCCGATCGCTTCATGCTGCGGGGCAATGCCTACCAGGGCAGCCGCGAGCAGCCGGGCAGCAATGGTCAGATCGAACTGGGCCGGGTCGACGTGTCCGGCGCGCATGTGCTGGGCTTGTGGGAGCGCCGGCTCGAAAGCGGTGCCGCCTTCCAGCTGCAGGCCTATGTCGACCACACCGAACGCACGGCGGTGCCGACCTTTGGCGACATCCTGGACACGCTGGACCTGCAGTTCCAGCATGCGCCGGCGCCCATCGGCAACCACAACCTGGTGTGGGGCGTTGCGTACCGCACGGCCTGGGACCGGGTCGACAACAGCAGCTACCTGGCCTTCCTGCCGGCCGACAAGCGGCAGACCTGGGCCAGCCTGTTTGCGCAAGACGACATCACACTCAGCGACACCTGGCGCCTGACCTTGGGAGCACGCGCCGAGCGCAACGACTACACCGGCACCGAGTTCCTGCCCACCGCCCGGCTGGCCTGGAAATGGGCGCCACAACAACTGCTGTGGGCCGCGGCTTCGCGCACCGTGCGGGCCCCCTCGCGGCTGGACCGCGACTTCTACTTCCCTGGTGATCCGCCCTATCAACTGCATGGCGGCCCGAACTTCGATTCCGAGGTCGCGACGGTCGCCGAGCTGGGCTACCGCGGCCAACCGACACCGGCCACCTCGCTCTCGGCCACCGTCTACCACGCCGACTACGACCGCCTGCGCACGCTGCAATTCGACCCCAATGGCCAAGGCTTCGTGCTGGCCAATGGTATGGAAGGCCGCACCCGCGGTGTGGAGCTGTGGGGCAGCTTCCAGGCCTTGGCCCATTGGCGTCTGCACGCCGGCTACAGCCGCCTGTGGCAGGACCTGCGGCTGAAGCCGGGCAGCAACGACGTGAGCACCGTGGCCGCCACCGAAGGCGCCAGCCCTTCGCATTGGTGGACGTTGCGCTCCTCGCACGACCTGGGCGGACAGGTCGAGCTGGACTTCGTGCTGCGGCACGTGGCAGCCCTGGTCCTGCCCGCCGTGCCTCGCTACACGGCACTCGACATGCGCCTGGCCTGGCGGCCCAACGCGACGCTCGAGGTGGCGCTCGCCGGGCAGAACCTGACCGGCAACGGCCATGGCGAGTTTGGTGATGTCACGCGGCGGACGCAACTGCAGCGCGCACTGTTCGCCCAGCTCAGCTGGCGCTTCTAGCGGAAGGCCCCCCACCATGACACGCACCGTGCCCGCGCCCGCCACCTGGCATGTGCTGCGTTGGGTCATGCTCGTCACGCTGCTGTTGGCCGGCATGGGGTGGCAGCCCACCAGGGCCAACGACATCCAGGCCGCCGAGTACCGCATCAAGGGCGCCTTCCTGTGCAAATTCGGCAACTATGTCGAATGGCCCTCGGCGGCAGGCGCGGACACGTCGTTCGGCATTGGCGTGCTGGCTTCGTCTGCGGTGGTCGAGGAACTTGCGGCAATTGCGCGCGGTCAAACAGTCAACGGCCGGTCGATCGTTGTGCGCAAACTCGAACGTGGCGACCCGATGGATGGGCTGGAGATGTTGTTCGTTGCCCGCACGCACGCCGCCCGCCTGGGCGAGACACTGGCGGCGTTGAAAGACAGACCGGTGCTGACAGTCACCGAATCCGACCTGGGCGTCTCGGCCGGCAGCATGGTGAACTTCGTCGTCGTCGACGACAAGGTGAAGTTCGACATCTCGCTGCCCGCCGTCGAACGCAGCAAGCTGCGGATCAGTGCCCGCCTGCTCGGCGTGGCCCGCACCGTGGCGGGGGGGCCGTCATGAAGATGAGCTTTGGCGGCTCGTTACGGCGCAAGCTGCTGGGCGCGATCCTGCTGACCACGCTGGTCGCAGTGGTCGTGGCACTGGGCGCGATGATTGCTTACGACCTGCGGGCGTACCACAAGAGCTGGCTCGAGAGCATCGACGCACAGGCCGAGTTGATCGGCCGCACGACCGCACCGGCGCTGTCGTTCGACGACGCCCGCGTGGCACAAGACAACCTCGCCGTTCTGCGCTTCCAACCCAAGGTGCGGGCGGCGGCCGTCTACACGACTCGCGGCGTGCTGTTTGCCCGTTATGTGGCCGAAGGCACACGCGCCGAGTTCCCCGCGCTGCCGGGCGCCGATGGCGTGGCTGTCACAGGCAGCAGCGTGGCCGCTTTCCGGCGCATCGTCGAGCATGGGCAGATCCTGGGCACCGTGTACCTGCAGGCCGACTACGAGCTGATCGACCGCCTGCTCAGCTACGCCGGCATCGCGCTGGCGGTGACCGTCTTCGCGATGCTGGTCGCCACCCTGATGTCGGCCTGGATGCGGCGGCTCGTGCTGCGGCCGATCCTGGCGGTGGGCGATGCGGCGCGCGAAGTCGTCGAGCGGCAGGACTACTCGCGCCGCGTCGAACAGAGCAGCGACGACGAATTGGGCGCGCTGGTCGCCGCGTTCAACAATATGATGAACGAGATCGAGCGCCGCACGGTCGCGCTCGAGGCGTCGAACCTCGACAAGGCCCGCGAGGTCGAAGACCGGCGCGGCGCGCAACAAGAGGTGATGCGGCTGAACGAAGAGCTCGAGCGGCGCGTGCACGAGCGCACCGCCGCGCTCGAGCGAAGCAACGCCGACCTGGCGCTGGCCAGCGACGCGGCGCAGTCGGCCAACCGCGCCAAGTCGGAGTTCCTGTCCAACATGAGCCACGAGCTGCGCACGCCGCTGAACGCCATCATCGGCTTTGGCCAGATGCTGGCCATGTCGGACCAGGCCACCCTGCCGCCCGATCGCTACAAGACCTTCCTGGACCACATCGTCAAGGCCGGCCACCACCTGCTGAGCCTGATCAACGACATCCTGAACCTGGCCCAGATCGAGGCCGGCAAACTGACACTGTCGGTCGAGCCGATCCGCTTGTCCGAGGTGCTGGCCGAATGCCAGTCGATGACCGAGCCGTTGGCCGAGCGGCGCAAGATCCGGCTGCTGTTTCCGACCACCGCCGAGGCCCTGGTGAAGGCCGACCGCACGCGGCTGAAGCAGGTGCTGCTGAACCTGCTGTCGAACGCCATCAAGTACAACCGCGATTCAGGTTCGGTGGTGGTCGACTGCATCCGCTTGGGCCCAGACCGGATGCGCCTGTCGGTGCAGGACACCGGCATCGGCATGCAGCCCGAGCAGGTCGCCGCGCTGTTCCAGCCGTTCAACCGACTCGGGCAGGAAACCGGCACGCAAGAAGGCACCGGCATCGGTCTGGTGGTCACCAAGCGGCTGGTCGAGCTGATGGGCGGCGAGCTCGGGGTGTCCAGCCGCCCTGGTGCGGGCAGCCAGTTCTGGATCGACCTGCCGGCCGAACCGGGCTCGGACATCGTGACCGAACCGATGCCGCTGCTGCCCAGCAGCAACGAAGCCGCACAGGCCACCGTGCTGTGTGTCGAAGACAACCCGGCCAGTCTCGAGCTGATCTCGGCTGCCCTGGCAGCACGCCCGGGTGTGCGGCTGCTGACGGCGACCAACGGCAAGCGGGGCCTCGAAATGGCGCGCACCCACCAGCCCGACGTGATCCTGATGGACAACAACATGCCGGTGCTTTCCGGCAGCGCGGCCCAGAGCATGCTGAAGAACGACTCGCGCACCGCGCACATTCCGGTCATCGCGATCACCGCCAATGCGATGCCGGATGCGGTTGGCAAGGGCCTGGCAGCCGGCTACTTCCGCTACCTGACCAAACCGGTCGATCTGGGTGCGCTGGCCGAGGCCCTGGACAGCGCGCTGGCGCTGGCGGCAAACCGCAAGAACAAGGGCTGAACGAAGCTCGGAGGGCTGCGGTCAGAGGTCTGCAATGACGGACGGCGCGAACTCCACCGCGCCGATCGGCTTGCGGCCCATGATCCAGTCCAGCAGTGCGCTGGCCGGCATCGGGCGGGCAAACAGGAAGCCCTGCAGCTCGTCGCAGCCCAGGTCGATCAGTACGTCGCGCTGGTCGACGGTTTCGACCCCTTCGGCGACGACGCGCAAACCCAGCGCGTGCGCCAGGCGCACCACGGCGTCAACCACCGCGCGCGCATCGCCGCTGGTCTGCAGGTCCTTGATAAAGCTGCGATCGATCTTCAGCTGCCGTGCCGGCAACTGGCGCAGGTAGCTCAGGCTGGAGTAGCCGGTGCCGAAGTCGTCGATCGACAGGAAGACACCGACGCGCGCCAGGCCCTCGAAAGCCATTTGCGTCGCGCGGATGTCCTCCATCGCGACCGACTCGGTGATCTCGCACAGCAGGTACGACGGATCCACCCGATGGCGGCCCAGCGCCTGCTCGATGCGCTCGACCAGATCAGCCTCGCGCAGTTGGTGCACCGACAGGTTGATCGCCACGCGCATGCGCACGCCGACCTCGCCCCAATCCCGGATCTGGCTGCAGGTCTCTTCGATGACCCAGTTGCCCAGGTTGTTGATCAGGCCGAAGCGCTCGGCGAGCGGGATGAACAGCGCCGGACTCAGCTGGCCACGTGTCGGGTGGTTCCAGCGCAGAAGCGCCTCGACGCCGTGGATCTGGCCCCCTTGGCCATCGACCTTCGGCTGGTAATACAGCTCGAGTTCACCCCGCTCGACCGCATGCCGCAGGTCGTTCTGCAGGCTGAGCTGCTCCAGCGCGTCGCCGTCCATGTGCGCTTCGAACACCGCAAAGGTGTTGCCGCCGGCGCGCTTGGCCGAGTACATCGCCACGTCGGCGTGGGCGACCAGCTTGTCGCGCTGGCCATGGTCCGGGTAGACGGCGATGCCGATCGACGCGCCGATCTCGAGCTGCCGGTCGCCGATCTCGAACGGCAGGCGCAGCCGCGCAATCACGCGCTGGGCCAGCGTCACGCAGTCAGCCACGTTGGTCATGTCTTCCATCAGCAGCAGGAACTCGTCGCCGCCGACGCGCGCCACCGTATCGCTGTCGCGCGCTTCCTCGCGCAGGCGGCGAGCGGCCTCTTTCAGCACGCCGTCCCCGGCGCCATGGCCGAACGAGTCGTTGACCGGCTTGAAGCCGTCCAGGTCGACGAACAGCACGGCCAGCTTTTCTTGCTTGCGCTCGGCCACGTGCTCGGCGGCCCGCTCGATGCGCGCCACCGCGTGGACCAGACGGTCTTCGAACAGCTCCCGGTTCGGCAGCCCGGTCAGCGGGTCGCGGAACGCTCGCTGCTGCAGTTCGTCATTGGCGGCCTGCAGGCTGACATTGGCCACCTTCAGCGAATCGGCCAGGCGCGCCGCCTCGCCCTGCATACGTGCATCGAGGATCGAGGTGAGCCAGGTCATGCCCAGCATCAGCAGCGAGGCCAGCGCCACCAAACCACTGATCCGGTCTCCTACCAGCGCGCCGGCACTGAGGCAGACCGAGCCGACCGGGAAGTTCGCCGCCGCCATCGCGGTGTAGTGCATGCCGGTAATCGCGAGCCCCATCACGACGGCGGCTGCCAGTTGCAGCGCCGCCGCCTTCCACTCACTGACCCGGCGCAGCCAGAAGAAGATCGACAACGCGGCGCCGGATGCCAGCACGGCGATCGCCGCCGAAGCGCCCACCAGGGCCCAATCCCAGACGATGGCCGGCGCCATGTCGAGTGCAGCCATGCCCACGTAATGCATCGCGCAGATGCCGGCCCCCATGGCCAGCGACCCCAGCACCAAGCGCGCCAGCGTCAACCGGCCGCGCCCCGCCACGGCCAGCGCCACGCCGGAAACCCCCACGCCGGCCGCCCACGAGGCGAGCGTCAGCCAGCGCGTGTAGCCAATCTCCATCGGCAGCGAAAAGGCCAGCATGCCGACGAAGTGCATCGACCAGATGCCGGTGCCCATGACGAGCGAACCGCCTGCCCACCACGCCAGGGCCACCGCACGGTCGCGGGTACGCACGCGCTGGGCGAGGTCCAGCGCGACGTAGGAGGCAAAGCTGGCGATCAGGATGGACAGGGCGACCATCCCGACGTCATAGCGGGCAATCAGGAAATCCATGGCATGGCGAACAACCTAGGCGGAAGACATGGGTGAACTATCGACCAAGCAGCGGCACCACTGAAGCCGGTCACCATGAGGTGCGCAGGGTTCTGGCGCGAAGACTGGGCCATGCGACAGCTTGGGCGGCCGCCATGTGCCCCCAAGCCGGCAGTTCCCTGCCGGGCGTCAGTGATCTGTTGCAGTCAATCTGCTGAGTACAACGCCGCCGCGGCGCGGAGCCGCTCTTTGACCAGGCGCACCAGGGCCGGCGGCGCCAGCACCTTCACCTGCGGGCCATGGCGCTGGATGTCCATCGCCAGCTCGGTCGCGTCGGCGTAGGGCAGCTCCATGCGCAGCGCGCCGTCGGGCTGCAGGCTCAGGCGCTGCTCGGGGTGCCACTCTTCCTGTGCCACCCACTGCGCCGCATCGGCGTCGAACGCCAGCGTGGCCCATTGCTCGGCCTTGCCGCTGAAGATGCCGTAGCCGCCGTCCAGCTCGGACTCGACAGTCTTCATGGCCACATCTTTCGCGCGCGGATGCTCCAGCGCCTTGGCCGCGCGCACGGCGTCGAGCGCGAAGCGGCGCAGGCCGTCGCTGGCATGGCACCAGGCATCGAGGTACCAGGTGTTGCGGTAGTGGATCAGCCGCTGCGGCGAGACCTCGCGCCGGCTTTCGGTCTGGCGCTTGCGGGTGAAGTACAGCAGGTCGATGCGCTGGCGTTTCAGCAGCGCGCTCCCGGCGACTTCGAACCAGCGCGGCGGTACCGGCCGGCGTGCGGGCGAGGCAATCTTGACGCGCCGCATCAGCTCACGCGATTCGCTCTCGCTCGCGCCGAGCATGCCGTGCAGCTTGTCCAGCAGCGGCTGCAGGTGGCGGCCCAGCACGCCGCCTGAGTCCAGCCCCTTGATCAGCTGGTGCATCGTCAGCAGCGCATGGATCTCGGCCTCGCTGAACCAGACCCCTGGCAGCTCGTGCGACGAGGCCTTGGTGGAGACCGCGCCCGGCATCACGCCCTCGAAGCGATAGACGTTGTCGAAACGGTCGTAGACGATCGGCGCGTCCATCCGGTCGCGCAGGTACTGCAGGTCGCGCTTGAGGGTGGCGCGCGAGACCTCGAGTTCGTCGAGCAGCTCTTCGAAGCTGACGCCGCCGCGCGATTTGATCAACAGCTCGATGCGATAGAAGCGTTCGGTGCGGTTCATGGGTAGACGGTAGCACAGGCTCATGGCGTGAGCCTGCTGGGTTGAGTGCAACTGTTTGTTGGGATTGATTAGAGCCTGAGCCTGGCTCATTCCATGAGCCTGTGCGGCCAGACACTGTCTTCACACGCTGTCCATCACATCCCTTCTTGTTCTTCACGGAGCATCCCATGGCCGCCCAAACCACCCTCGCCTTCGACGACCTGCCGCTTCCCCGGCCGACCCTGGCGCTGGCGCGCACCGGCCGCACCGCGCGTGCAACCCAAGCGCTGGCCGCCGCCGAAGCCGAAGACCTGTTCGGCCCTGGCGAGGCACGCGATCCGGCGTTCGAGCTGGGCTGGGATTTCGCCCACCACGGCCTCGTGCCGCCCGCCGAGCACCTGCTGCCCGGCCACCCGCTGCGCCACGGTTGGGAGGCCGGCCGCGCGGCGTTCGGTCCTCGCACGCTGCGCGTCGGCCGAGGTGTGCGCCAGTGGCTGCAGCTGCGGCTGGCCGCCTGGCACCAGGGCCAGGCCTTTGAAGGCGTGCAGGTCACGCCGAACTTCCTGGCCCAGATCGACAGCCTGCGCTGCCCGATCACCCGCGCCGACCTGGGCGAAGACGATGGCCGCGAAGCGGTGGTCGAGCGCCTGAATCACCGCGCCGGCTACGCCGCCGGCAACCTGGCCACGCTGAGCCGCCGCGCCCAGCAGGCCAAGGGCGGCAAGCGCTGGGACGAAGCCCGCCTGATGGCCGTGCTGGCCGAAGCCCGCCAAACCGACGGCGCCGGCACCGCCGAGGGCCTGAGCAGCGCCGAATGGGCCCGCCTGGCCACGCTGATGTCCTTCGTGACCCCGCTGCCGCACGAGCTGGCCGCCTCGCTGCCGTTGCGCGTGCTGCCGCCCAACCGTTTGCGCCTGCTGAACCCGATCCAATGCCTGCAGGTGCTGATCACGCTGCAGTTGACCCACAGCGGCTTCGCCGTGCGCATCGCCCAGCTGACCAAGCTGCTGCCGGGCATCGACCTGCGGCGCGACTTTCACCTGTTCTTCCACACGCTGCTGCCGCGCGCCTGGCAAGGCGGCCGGCCGGGCAGCGACAAAGAGATGCGCGAGCGCCTCGAAGACGCCTGGCAGAACCCCGACGTGCTGCGCCGCTGGCAGCGTTTTTCCAGCCAGCTGAGCGCCGAACAGGCCGATGACCTCGTCCAGCGCCTGGTCGCCAAGGGCCTGGCCAGCGGGGTGCCGGGGGCCCAACGCGCCCGTGCAGCCCAGTGGCACCCGAGCCACCGCGCCACCGAGGGCTGGGCGATGGAGCGTGCCGGCCACGCTGCGCACCGCGCAAGCCCCAAGGCGACCGCCGGCGCAGCGGCGCCGCACTGCGCGCTGACCGCCTGAGCCGCGCCGTCCAACGCGGGCGCCGCCCGGCAGCGGCCCCGCGATCACCCTTGTCCGACACCTGCCGCTCTGAAGACCCAGCCCCAGAACGCCGACGTCGCCGCCTTCCTGGCCGGCATCACACCGCCCGAGCGGAAGCCCTGAAATCGCGTCCAAACGACGCCAAAGAGGCTCATTAGGGGGCTGGCCGACGGGCGGGCAGGCCCGCGTCCCGTTATGCTGCGCGCCTGCGAGGCCTGTTTGCCCGCCAAAGAACACGACACACGGACCAAGATGCTGGAGCAAAGCGCAAAACAATGGGTGCTGGGCAGCGCCCTCGGGCGGATGCTGATGTCGGGGCGCGACCAGCTTGAGCTGGTTCGGGCGGCCCTGCGCTCACCCGAGAGCGTCGGCACGATTGCCAACGACCAGCTGGCGACGCTGCTGGTGACCCAGCTGTGCCTGCCGGGCAAGACCTTCATCGACGTCGGGGCCCACATCGGCTCGATCATCACCGCGGTGGCCCAGCGCGACCCGTCGATCCAGATCGTCGCGGTCGAGGCGATCCCTGAAAAGGTCGAACGCCTGCGTCGCAAGTTCCCCAAGGTACCGGTGCATGCCTGCGCGGTGGGCGACCAGGAGGGCGAGGTGTCGTTCTTCATCAACACCCGCCAGTCCGGCTACAGCTCGCTCGGCCAGCCGGCCGGCGCCGGCAAGGACGACGGCATCCAGGAAGTGCGGGTGCCGATCCGCCGCCTGGACAACCTGGTCAAGGCCGACGGCATCGACGTGATCAAGATCGACGTCGAGGGCGCTGAGCTGGGGGTGCTGCGCGGCAGCCCGCAACTGCTGGCCGCCAGCCGGCCGGTCATCATGTTCGAAAGCGGCCCCGGCGACGCCCTGGGCTACACCAAGCCGGCGATGTGGCAGTTCTTCGCCGACCAGCGCTACACGCTGCATGTGCCCAACCGCGTGGCCCATAACGACGAGGGCCTGAGCCTGGAAGGCTTCGTCGACAGCCACACCTACCCGCGCCGCACGACCAACTACATCGCCATTCCGGCCGAGCGCCGCACCGAGATTCGCGACCGGGCGCGTAAGCTGCTGGGCATCGCCGGCGACTGAGGAATTCACCACCCGCGTCGGGTGGAACACCACGCGCCGTAGGCGCACCAGGGGGAGACCCATGTCCAAGCCCGCTTTCACGCTGAAGGCCTTCGGCATCTACCTGCTGGTGCTGGGCGTCGGCCTCACCGTGGCACCGAACCAGATGCTGTCGCTGTTCAGCATGCCGCTGACCACCGAGGTCTGGCTGCGGGTGGTGGGCGTCCTGGTGTTCAACATCGGCATTTACTACATCTACGCCGCCAAGTGCGAGGCGCGGGCCTTCTTTCAGGTCTCGGTCTACACACGCTGCCTGGTGATGGCGGCTTTCATCGCCTTCGTGGCGCTGGGCCTGGCACCGCCGATGCTGGTGCTGTTCGGCGTGGCCGATCTGCTGGGCGCCATCTGGACACAACTGGCGCTGCGCGGCGAAGCCCGGGCCACGTGAGCCTGCTCGATTCGGCGCGGCGTTACGCCGCGCTGGCCTTTCGGTGGCAAAAGGGCCGCCAAGGCACCGGCTACGACAAGATGCTGCTGCTCACTGCGAGCTGGCCGCTGCCGTTCGACAGCTACGTGATTCGCTACCCCGAAGGCTCGGAGATCCCACCCCATACCGACCCGGTACAGGCCGGCCGGCATTACCGCCTGAACATCGTGCTGAAGTCGCCGCGTTCAGGGGGCGACTTCGTCTGCGCGACGCCACTGTTCGCCACCAGGCGCATCAAGCTCTTTCGCCCCGATGCCTGCGAACACAGCGTGACCCGGGTGGTCGGCGGCAGCCGCTATGTGTTCTCGCTCGGCTGGGTGCGGCGCGGGCAAAGTTCACGCTGACCACCCCCGTTGTTTCGGGCTTTCGATAGCCCGCCCGGGAGCGTCCGGCTGCTATGGTTTCGGCTTCCATTTCTACCAACGATTCGAGGGAGCCTCCTGATGAACACCACCCCCACCGCTGCCGATCCGATCGTGCAATCCGCCGCACGCTGGTTCTGGTGGATCGCCGGTTTGTCGCTGGTCAACACCGTGCTGTCCTACAGCGGCAGCGACATCAGCTTCGTGCTTGGCCTGGGCATGACAACGCTGGCCACGCTGCTGTTTGCCGACAACATGCCGGTCGCATTGGGGTTGGCCGGCCTGACGATCGGCTTCTACGTGCTGATGGGCTGGCAGGCCCAGCGCCCGCGCCTGTGGGCCTTCTACCTCGGCGTGCTGGTCTATGTGCTGGACGCGCTGATCTACGTCAAGTTCGAAGACTGGATGTCGGTCGGCTTCCATGGCCTGGCGATCTTCTTCATCGCCAAGGGCATCGTGCGGGCGCACGAACTGGGCCGCGCGGCCTCGCCGGCCGCCGCCACGCCTCAGGCGTAGGTCACCCAGTCGGCCAGTTCAGGCTTGTGCAGGTGCGGCAGGCCGTTGAAGCTCAACAGGCTGTGCCGCTTCGGGTTGGCAATGAACTCGGTCACCGCGCTGTTGCGGATGCGCAGGTTCAGGTCCACCACCGCCTCGGGCGCAAGGCCCAGCACCAGGCCGACCGCCGTTGAGATCGGGCCGCCGCTGGAGACGATCAGCACGTCTTCATCGGCCCGCTCCCGTGCCCTGGCCAGTGCCGCGGCCACGCCGGCGGCAAATTCGCTGAAGGCCGGCATGCCGGCCGGCGCGCTGCGGCCCTGCATCCAGGCCACCAGGCCGTCGCGCAACAGACGAAAGTGCTGGCGCACCGCCTCAGGTGAATCGGGCTTGGGCACCTGGCCGCTGTAGACGGCGCGCACCACCGCCTCGGGGTCGTATTCGTTCAGGCCCGGCCAGACCTCGGGCTCGAGTCGCTGGGCCAGGCCTTCCGCGATGCCTTCGTAGGTCTCGCGGTGTCGGCGCAGACTGCCGGTCAGCACGGTGCTGAAGCGCAGGTTCATGCTGCGAAAGTGCTCGCCGAGCGCGCGGCTCTGGCGGTGGCCGAGTTCGCTCAAGCGGTCGTAGTCGTGGCTGCCGAAAGAGGCTTGGCCGTGGCGAACGAGGTAGAGCGTGCCCATGGGCTGGATTGTCCGGCGCGATGTGCGTTGTGCCTGTCTCCGCGGCGACGCCGACGCCGCGTCTGCAGAGCAGCTACTTCGAATGCCGTTTGAAGAAGCCCCAGATCTCGTCGCTGGCGTTCAACGCGGTGCTGGGTGTCGCGCCCAGCCGGCTGCCGCGCTCACCGCCCGGCCAGGCGTGGGGGTGGTCGGCCAGCACCAGCAACTCGACATCGCGCCCCGCCGGGCAACGGTAGCGGGTGCGCTGCACCACGCCTTGGGTCGTGACCTCAGGCGCGCCGGTGCAGCTATCGGCGGCAGCCCAGAAGCTGGCCTGCGCAGTGGCAGGCAAAGGGTGCGCACCGTCCCACGCGTTGGCAAAGCGCCCGCCGGGCGTGCCGCCGGCCAAGGGCACCGAGGTGTCGAGCGCGCCGTTGATCATCAGCGCCGACACGCCTTGCGCCGGCTTCTTCTCGTCGCCGAACAGCGCCGCCACGACCGGCGCGATGGCAGCCAGTTTGTCCGGCAGCTCGATACCCAACCGGTGGCTCATCATCCCGCCGTTGGAAATGCCCGTCGCGTAGACCCGCTTGGCGTCAACCGGGTAGTCCGCCACCAGCTTGTCGATCAACGTGCGGATGAAGCCGACATCGTCGACCTGGCGTTGCAGCGCCTGGCCGCAGCAGTGGCCGGCGTTCCAGGTCAGCAGGTGGTTGCCCAGGCGGCCGGTGCCTTCGGGGTAGACGACGACGAAGCCTTCGCGTTGACCCACAGCAGTAAAGCCCGTCGTCCTTTCGGTGATGGCCGCATCACCACCCCCGCCGTGCAGCACCAGCACCACCGGCCAGCGCTGGCCAGCGGGCGGCGCGGTCGATGGCAAGCGCACCACATAGCCGCGCTCGAGGCCTTGGTGCTGCAAGCTTTGCCGGCCGTCGGGCGTCGGCGAAGCAGCCTGCGCATCGCCAGTCGCCAACAACCCGGCGAGCGCGAAAGCAGCGACAGCGCGCAGGCTCATCACTCAGATGCAGTCGTCAGCAGGCGCCGCATCGGGCTCGCCATAACGCAGCCGCAGCACGGTACTGTCCTTGGTCTTCGGCGCGACCACGACGAACGCCTGGCCGAAGCTGGTTTCGCACAGCTCCAGCAAGCGCGGCCCGCCCAGCGCCTGCACGAGGGCAGGCACGGTGTTGCTGTGGCCGACCACCAGCACCTGGCCGCTTTGCTTGCGCACCAGCGCCGCCACCTCGGCCACATGCGCTTCGGGCGTTTCGCCGGCGCGTGGCGCCACCACCTGCGGCTGGAGCCCCAAGCGCCGCGCCAGCGGCAACGCCGTCTCACGCGTGCGGCGATAAGGCGTGGTGATGATGCTGGTGATGTGGGCCGACTCCAGCGCCACCGCCAACGCTGCGGCGCGTTGCTGGCCGGCCGGCGACAAGGCCGGGTCGTTGGCCGGCTCGGTGCCCTTGTTGGCGTGGCGCACCACCACCACCAGGTTGGGTTCGGCCGATGCCGGCACCGCCGCCAACATCGTGCCGGCCACAGCGAGCGTCACCATGGAAACGAATACATCAGTTCTTTTCATCGGGCTTGTCTCTGCCACGCAGTCAAGCCCTGATCGTACGCCGCGCTGTCAGCCGACTTTGTCAAACAAAGTCGGTGGATGCGGCCAGCGCGCGCCATGCCGCGGTCTCCTGTTGAACGAACGCCAGCTTGGCTTCGAGCGCCGCCAGCGTGTCGGTGCCCAGCGGCAGGCGCAGCGGCGGCTGAGGCGATTGCACCAGCGTGATCAGCGCCTGCGCCAGCTTCTCGGGGTCACCCGGCTGTTGGTGATTGATCTGGCGCGACGCCTCGCGTGACTGGCCCGCAGTCTGCGCATAGTCGTCGATCACGCGGGGCGACATGACCAGCGAGGCCGCGTCGAGAAAGTCGGTGCGGAAGTAGCCCGGCTCGACCGCCGTCGCATGGATGCCCAGTGGCGCGAGTTCTCCATACAGCGCTTCGGTGATGCCTTCGACCGCGAACTTGGTCGAGCAGTACAGGCCGTAGCCGGGGAAGGACTGGAAGCCCCCTAACGACGAGATGTTGATCACATGGCCGGCGCGCTGGCGGCGCATGTCCGGCAGCACCGCCCGCGTCACGTTCAGCAACCCGAACACGTTGGTGGCGTACTGGCGCTGCACTTCTTCTGCGGTGGCTTCTTCGATTGCTCCGACGAGGCCATAGCCAGCGTTGTTGACCAGCACGTCGATGCGGCCGAAGCGGGCCAGCGCCGTCTCGACCACGTGCGCGGCTTGCGCCTCGTCGGTCACGTCCAGCGCCAGTGGTAGCAGCGCGTCGTTGGCTTCGAATGCAGCGGCGAGTGCAGCCACATTGCGGCCAGTGGCCACGACGACGTCGCCGTGTGCCAAGGCCGCCCGCGTGATGCAGGCACCCAGGCCGCGCGAAGCACCGGTGACAAGCCAGACGCGGCGGGAGGTCGAAGGATTGGGGTTGGCGGAAGACATGGGTAATCCTTGAAGACGATGGAATGGGTTCGTTCGTGTGCCGGCGCAGAGGCAATGTAGGTGGCCGATTGATCGCCAACTAGCCCACAATCGCTTCATTCATTCGCAACCATGAATTGACAATCCGACCATGGCTTTCAATGAACTGCGCGCCATCGCCACCTTTGCCAAAGCGGCCGAGCTGGGCAGCCTGCGCCAGGCCGCCGCCGCCCAGGGCATCACGCCGCAAGCGGCCAGCCAGGCCCTGGTTCAACTCGAAACCCACCTCGGCGTGCGCCTGCTGCACCGCACGACCCGCCGCCTGAGCCTGACGGAGGAAGGCCGGCAGTTTCTGGAGGCCGCGCAACCCGGCCTGGCCACGCTGCACAAGGCTTTGCATGGCGCGCGCCGCACGCGCGAAACGATGGCGGGGCCGCTGCGCATCGCCGCCCCGCGGTCGATGATGCTGCCGGTGCTGTGGCCGGTGCTCGAAGAGTTCTGTCGCCGCCACCCCGAGGTCGAGCCCGACGTGCAGTTGGACGACCGGATCGGCAGCTGGGTGGAAGACCGGGTCGACGTGGGCTTTCGTGCCGGCTCACCGCCCGAGGGCGGCGTGGTCGCGCGCCGCCTGTTGCCGCTGCCGCTGCTGGTGTGTGCGGCGCCCAGCTACCTGGCCCGCCACGGTGCGCCACGCAACATCGACGAGCTGGCGCAACACCGCTGCAGCGGCTTTCGCCACCCCGGCACCGGCAAGCTGATGCCCTGGGAGTTTCGCGTCGGCAGCGAGATCGTCGCGCGCAACCTGCCGGCAGCGTTTTGCGCCAACGATGTCGAACTCGAAGCCGAGGCGGTGCTGGCCGGCCATGCGATCGGCCAACTGGTGGGCGTGAATGCGGCGCCACTGGTTCGCGCAGGGCGCCTGGTGCCGTTGCTGTGCGAGCACGTCACCGACCACTTGCACCTGTATGTCTACTACGGTAGCCGGGTGGCATTGCCGGCCCGGGTGCGCGCGTTCATCGACCTGGTGATCGAGCGCGTGGCAGACAACCCGCAGTTCTTCTTGCGGCCCGACGAGCTGAAACCGCCCCCGCATCGCCGCCGATTGGCGGCCAAGCCTGCCGGGAAGCCGGCAGTGAAGAAAATTGTTGCTCGTCGCTAACGCGTTACTGAGACAACATGGGCCTGGATCTTGCCGTCGACGGGCCCGCTGCCGAACTGCTGACTGATCGCCTCGGCGCAGACGGCCGTGGCATCAACTACGTTGCCGCCGGTGCGTGCCTCGATCTCACTGCGCAGCGGCGAGCCTTGGCAAAAGGCGACGGCCGGGACATACGCTGATTCGGCGCGGCTGCGCAGGCTGATGGTCTCGATCTGCGACACGGCGTCAAAGCCGCCGGCCACCAGGTCTCGCGCGATTTGGTCGCGGTCGAAATAGCCATGCGGGACCCGCGCCATGAAGCGCGGCGGGTCGTCCGGAAACATGCGGGCCAGCGCCTGGGTGACCGTGTCGGTAAATTCGTTGTCTTCGATCCGATCCCAGGCCGTGAACAGCAGCGTGCCGCCGGGCCGCAGCACACGCCGCGCCTCGGCGAAGGCGTGCGGCTTGTCGGGAAAGAACATCACGCCGAACTGGCAGACCACCAGGTCGAAACTCTGGTCGTCGAAGGGCAGCTGCATCGCATCGGCGGCCTGCCATTGCACCGGCCGGCAGGTGCCGACCTGGGCGGCCCGCGCCAACATCGGCGGGTTCAGATCGGTGGCAATCACCACCACCTCGGTGGGCAAGACCTGCAGCATCGCACGGGTCAGCACGCCGGTCCCGGCTGCCGTTTCGAGCACCCGTTGCGGGGCCAAACCGGCCACCCGCTGCGCCATGCCCCGCGCATAGGGCTCAAAGATCAAGGGCACGAACAGACTGTCGTACAGCTCGGGGATCGAGCCCACGAAGCGCGTGTCGGATCCGGTCTGGGCCATGCGCTGCCTTTCAAGAAGACGAAGGCGATGGTAGGCGCAGCGCGCTCGCACGGGCAAGCTATCAAGATCCTCTGCTCATGGGGGATCGGCCCTTACAGCAGCCGCACCGCCCCTGGCGCGAGATTTGCCCCTGTCCCTTCGCAGCGATGGCCATGCGGTAGGACCTGTCCCACAAGCGAAAGGTGCTTTCGCAGTGCACGCCGGACAGGACGCGCCACGCATGATGCTGCAACGCAAAAACGAAGGGAAGAAAATGAACTCGAACACCTCCGCCAAGGCCAGTGCGGCCCCCAGCAGCGCGCCTTCCTGGCTGCTGCTCGGGGCCGAGCCGCTGCGCGCCGTGTGCGAACTGGCGAGCGCCCAGTTCATGAACAAATCATCGCTGCCACCCGGTGACGGCCACCCGGTGGTGCTGTTCCCGGGGCTGGCTTCCGATGCCCGCGCGCTGGCGCCTTTGAAGGGCCTGTGCGAAGGGCTGGGCTACGCCACCTACGACTGGGGCCGCGGCTTCAACACCGGGCCCGAAGGCGACATCGACGACTGGCTCGATGGCTTGGTGCAAGACGTGGTGGACCAAGTCGGCAACGACGACGAGCGCATCAGCCTGATCGGCTGGAGCCTGGGCGGCATCTACGCGCGTGAGGTGGGCAAGAAGCTCGGCGCGCGCCGCGCGCGACGCGTGATCACGATCGGCACACCTTTCGCCGGCACGGTGCAGCAAACCCACGCCGGCCTGGTCTACCGGCTGCTCAATGGCAGCAAGGCCCAGCTTGAGCGCGAAACGATGCGGCGGCTGGCCACGCCGCCGGAGGTGCCGACGACCTCGATCTACAGCCGCAGCGACGGTGTGGTGTCGTGGCAGGCCTGCATTCAGCAAGGCCGGCGGCGCCATGTCGAGAACATCGAGGTCAGCGGCAGCCACTGCGGCCTGGGTTGGAACACCGAGGTGTTCACCATCGTGGCCGACCGGTTGGCGCGACGCTGACGCAGCCGCGCGATGGCCTGGCCCGCCCTGCACCCTCGCGAGTTGTTGGGCCTGGTCCGGCAGGCGGCGAAGGGTTGGTCCGACGACGATGCGCCCAGCATGGGCGCGGCGCTGGCCTACTACACGCTGTTCTCGATCACGCCCCTGCTGATGATCGTGATCGCGGTGGCCGGCCTGGTGTTCGGCGAGCAGGCGGCGCGCGGCGAAATCATGGGTCAGCTATCGGCACTGCTCGGCGCCGATGGCGCGCAGGCGGTCGAGGGCATGTTGAAGGCCGTCAACTACCACCGCAGCAACCCATGGGCCACCGGCGCCAGCATCGCTGCGTTGCTGGTCGGTGCCACCACCGTTTTCGCCGAACTGCAGGACGCGCTGAACCGCATCTGGCGCGGCACGCCTGTCGAACAGGCCAAGCGCGGTGTGTGGACGCTGGTCCGCACCCGCTTGCTGTCGCTGGGCATCATCCTGTGCCTGGGCTTTCTGTCGATGGTGTCGCTGGTGTTCAACGCGGCGATGTCGGCGCTGAGCGACTGGTGGGCGCCCTATTGGGGCGAGGCGGTGCTGCTGGGCAAGGTGGCCGATTTCTCGATCAGCTTCGGCCTGGTCACCGTGATGTTCGCGGTGCTTTACAAGTGGGTGCCGGCGGCCAAGGTGCATTGGCAGGACGTGTGGATAGGCGCCGCCGTCACGGCCCTGCTGTTCAGCATCGGCAAGTCGGCGATCGGCTACTACATCGGCAAGAGCGGGATCACCACGGCCTTTGGCGCCGCCGCGTCTCTGGTCGTGCTGATGGTGTGGGTCTATTACTCGGCGCAGATCTTTCTGATGGGTGCCGAGCTGACCTGGGCCTATGCGCGGCGCTTCGGCTCGATGAAAGACATCGCCGATGCGGGCACGGCCCCGGCCGCGCTGTAGGTTCGGGCCTACAGCAATCCGCGGTCACTTCTGCTGTTGCCGAACGCCGACTTTGAGCACGATGCAAAGCACCCGCCGGCGCGACACCGCGCAACAGGCGGCACATCAACAGTTGCCATCCGGCGATCAACCGATTCGTAGAAGGAGATTCCTATGACGCGCACCCAGCATGCCACCCATGCCCTGCTCGCCCTGACCGCCGCCCTGGTGTGCGGCATGGCCCAGGCCAGCAACTACTCGAAGCCTGTGCTCGACGCCGCTCGCGACGACGTGAAGGCGCAGTACAAGGCACCCAAGGAGGCTTGCGACAAGCTCGCCAGCAACGCGAAGGACATCTGCGTGGCCGACGTGAAGGGCAAGGAAAAGATCGCCCTGGCCTGGCTGGACTACAACTACTCCGGCGACCCCAAGGACCAGCTGAAGCTGAACGAAGCCGTCTACGACGCCCGCTATGACGTGGCCAACGAGAAGTGCGACGACCTGGCCGGCGAATCGAAGGACCTGTGCCAACGCGAAGCCAAGACGGCGCGCGACAAGGCCAAGGCCGATGCCAAGCTGAACAAGAAGGTCGCCGACGCGGTCGACGACGCCGAGGTCGCACACATGAAGGCCGACTACAAGCTGGCCAAGGAGCGCTGCGACACCCTGTCAGGCGACAAGAAGGACGTCTGCGTCGCTTCCGCCAAGGCGCGCTACCACGAGCACTGGTAAGCAAGCCCCAGGGCCACATCGGCCCCGGTTGAACGAACGCGCGGCCCCCAGGGTCGCGCGTTTCTCATTCAGCTGCCACCGCTGTCGAAGTAGCGGCCCGGCGTGGCGCCCAGCGCACGGCGAAACATCGCAATGAAGGCGCTGACGTTGTCGTAGCCGAGGTCCAGCGCCACCGCCGTCACCGCACGGCCCGCAGCCAGCCATTCGATCGCTTGCAGCAACCGCGCCCGTTGACGCCATTCGCTGAAGCTGAAGCCGGTCTCGGCGACGAAACGTCGTGCCGCCGTGCGAGGCGCCATACCCACCTCGTCAGCCCAGGCCTGCAGCGTGCGCGCATCGCCCAGCCGTTGCAGCAGGCCATTGGCCAAGCGCACCAGCCGCGCATCCTGTGGCATCGGCAGGCCCAGCGGCTCGGCCACGGCGCTGCGGATCTCGTCGAGCACCACCTGCGCCACATGCGTCTGGGCGGCGTCGAGCGACCCGCCATCCCACTGCGCCGCGCGCAGCACGGCCTCGCGCAACAGGCCCGACATGCGCAGCGTGAACGGTTCGCGAGGCAGGTCGCCACAAGCGGCTTCGTCCACATAACAACTCCAGCCGGCATAGGGCCCGTGCACCTGCACGCCATGCCAGCGCTGGGGCGGCACCCACACGGCATGGGTGGCGGGCACCACCCAGCGGCCATGGTCGGTTGTCACCACCAGCAGGCCGCGGGTCGCGCCGAAGGCCTGGCCGCGCGCATGGCGGTGCGGTGGCGTCAGGCGCGGCGTGTCCTGCGCGGTGTGCGCGGCCACCAGCAGCGGACCGCCGGCGGCGTTGACGAGGGTCAGGTCGAGTTGGTCTGCCTGCATGGCCGGATCGCGGTATCGAATGACCGCCTCTCAGCAGCGAGGCCGGATTGTGCAACCTACAGTGGACCCATCTTCTTCAACAAGGACTCACCGATGCGAGCCGAAGACGTGCTGCCCGACCATATCAACCAGACCGAGCGCAACGGTGTGACGCTGCGCAAGGGCACGGTCGCCGCGTTCCTTGCCAATGCGCGGCTGTGGTGCGACCCGCAGACAGCGACGGCAGAACGCGCGACTGTCGAGCGCGACATGACCGATGCGCTGCCCGCGTTGCGCGCGCTCGGCTTGTTCGAAGTGCTCGACGTGCGGGATGACGCGCTGCGCGCCTGGCTGGCGGCGCGCTGACGCCGCATTGAAGTCGCCCTACTCGGCTTCGACGCGCAGCACCGGCATCGTCGTCACATCGGCCACGCCGTCGAGATTGGCGATGGTGTCGCGGTGCTCGTTCAGCTGCGCCATCGTATCGACCGTCAGTTCGACCACCAGGTCGATCTCGCCGCTGACCGAATAACAGCGCCGCGTTCCGGTGAGCGCGAGGATCTGGCGGATCGTGCCGGGCAGTGGCGTGCGTTGCAGCCGCAGCAGCAGGAAGGCCCGCACGCCGCCATCCAGCGGTTCGCCCAGCTCGGCGCGGTAGCCGCGGATCACCTGGGCCTGCTCGAGCTTCGCGATGCGCTCGCGCACCGAGCTGCGCGCCAGCCCGACCTCGGCGGCGATGGTCTTCAGCGGCAGGCGGGCATCGGCCTTCAGCAGCCGCAGAATGTGGCGGTCCTTGTCGTCCATCGGTTTGGCAACAAAAGTGGCGGTCACGCCGTCAAATGGGCGGCGCAGAAGGCGCAAGTGTCGGCCCACCGCGCGCCAGCTTGCTGCCACAGTCCGGCGGATGTTGAATCGCAGGGACGCCACCATGGGCTTGATCGGGGCTTCGGCCGTTTCGCCATCGCCGGCCACATCGTTGGCCGCGCAGCACTTGGCGCACCACCGGACCGAGGTGTCGTACTGCCAGGCACACGAGGTGCGTGGCGCGACACGCTGGCTCTACATCAGCGGGCAAGTGCCGGCCGATGCAGAGGGCCGCGTACCTTCGGATTTTCGGAGCCAATGCCGCCTGGCCTGGGCCAATGTGCAGGCGCAATTGGTGGCCGCGGAGATGACGCTCGATCACCTCGTCAAGGTCACCGTGTTCCTCTCGGACCGACGCTGGCGGCAAGAAAACTACGAGGTGCGACACGAGCTGTTGCAAGGTCGCACGCCAGCGCTGACCATCGTGATCACCGGCATCTACGATGAGGCTTGGCTGCTGGAGATCGAAGCGGTCGCTGCCGCCTGAGCCTTGCGCGGCGATCGACTTCACCGTCCGCGCCTGGCCGGCGGACTGAGCTCAGTCCGCCTCGGGATACAGGGCGTGCACGCGGCCGAACAGGCGCGCCAGGCCGAGCAGCGCGTCGATGTTCGGTGTCACGATGCCCACCCGCTGCGCAATCTCGCGCACCGCGCCGACGATGCCGTCCAGCTCGATCGGCCGGCCGGCCTCGACGTCTTGCAGCATCGAAGTCTTGAACGTCCCCAGCTTGGCCGTGATCGCGTGCCGGTCTTCGGGTGACTGATTGACCGGGCAACCGATGCGCGCACCGACCTCGGCCGCCTCGGTCATTGCCGCGGTGCAGAAGGCCCGCACCAGCGGGTCGCCCAGCACGCGGTCGACAGTCGCGCCGGTGATCGCCGAGACCGGGTTCATCGTCAGGTTGCCCCAGAGCTTGAACCAGATGTCGCGGCGGACGTTGTCCGAATGCGTGACCTCGAAGCCGGCGCCAGTGAACAGGTCGGCCACGGCCTGCACCTCGGCGCTGCGGCCGCCGGCGGCCTCACCGATGATCAGCCCCTGGCCAAAGCCATGCTGCACCAGACCAGGTTGCGGGCTGGACGCAGCGATGTGGACCACACAGCCGATGACCCGCTCACGAGCAATCGCCGCGCTGATCTCGCCGCCGGGATCGACGCTCTGCAGCGGCGCGTTGTCGAAGCCGGGCTGGCCCTGGCAAAACCACCAGGGCACGCCGTTCATCGCCGGCAGGACACGCGTCTTCGGCCCCAGCAGCGGCGCGATGTTTCTCGCCACCGCTGTCAGCGCCGGGCCCTTGACGGCGATCAGCACGAGGTCTTGCGGGCCGAGCGCCGCAGCGTCGTCGCTGGCCACGGCCGGCGCCTGCAGCAATTGCCCGTTCTGCCGCAGTTGCCAGCCGCGATCGCGCAGCGACTGCAGCGTCGAGTTGCGCGCCAGCGCACTGACCTGCGCCTGTTTCGCCAGCGCGAGCTTCGCGCCGATGAGACCGCCGATCGAGCCGGCGCCGATGATGCAAACCTTCATGTCTTGGAGGGCGTGGCTTGCGCAGCCGCGCGGTAGTTGTTTTTCAGATGATCGGGCACGCGCTCGTCGAAACCCAGCGCAACCCTTTGAACCTCGGGGCTGTCGGTCGGTGGTGCACCTACGCCCAAAGCGGAAGCGCGCGGCGCGGGAATGGCAGCCACGGTGCCGGCCAGCCGGCCGATGCCGGTGATCTCGCATTCCACCACGTCGCCGGGGTCGACCGAGCGCGAGTGGCAAGGTGTGCCCATCAGGATCACATCACCAGACAGTAGCGTGATGTGGCGTGCAATATCGGCGATCACATAGTGCGGGCCCCAGATGGTCTCGTCGCCGATGTGGGCCTCTTGCACGATGCGGCCGTTGCGGTAGGTGCGCAAGGTCTGCTCGAACAGGTTCACGCCGCGCACCAGGCCCGGGCCGATCGGCAACAGCGTGTCCGCCCCCTTCACTCGCAGCATCGAGCCTTGGTCGGTGTCACGAAAGTCTTGCAGGCCCATGTCGAGCGCGCAGCAAAATCCTTCGATGCAGTCCCAGGCTTCGTCGGGCGTCACGTTGCGAGCGGTGCGACCGATGACCACTGCGTACTCGCCCTCGTAGTTGAGGTACCGGCAGTCTTCGGGCTTGAGGATCTGCCCGCCATGGCCATTCAACGCAGTGGGAGGTTTGGTGAAGTAGGTCGGCGTCTCGGTGGGCTTGGGCTTGTTGCGCGTCTCGATGCTGCGCGAGAGGTACGAGATGTGGACGGCGATGATCTTGCTGGGGTCGACTGGTGGCAGGTGCGTGAGCACTGTGGGGTCGACGTTGCGGCCGTCGTCCAGCTGCAGGTGACCGTCGTCTTGCATCGTGCCCCAGAAGGGGCTGCCGCCGATCATCACGCGGCGGCGTTCGACGCGGGGGCCGCGCATCACGGCGGGCAGGGCTTTGAGTGGGAATTCGAAGTTCATCTTGTTGGCACGGTTAGGTCAGCATGCGGTCGTCGTGGCGGCAGGGTGACGGCGGTGCCCCCGGCCCACGGCCGGCTCGCGGGCGACTGTCGAGGTGCGCCGTGTACATCCGCATCAACACCGTTGGTGCACCAGACACGTTGGGGCGACCGCGAATGAGGCCTGCGGCCGGGGGCACCACCGCCACCCTGCAGGCACCGTCTTGGACAGGGCACGCCGTTGCGTGCCACGCGTGTGCCTGGGGTCGGTGGATCGGGACAGGTTCGGCGGTCTTCATTCGCGGTCGCCCCAACCACCGCACGCGAACACGTGGCCGACCGAGAACCCGCAGCATGCGCACCCCGGCTCCCCGCGAGCGGACCGCCGAAGATGGCCCGGTCCGCCGGCCCCCGCCACCACCTCCGCAAGCCCCACGCATCTCACGCCGCATCGAACCACATGTGCACATTGCCAGTCCCCCGCGCGTTCTCATACGCCGACAAGGCCTCGCCCCGTGCCCGGCAGTCGCGCCCGCCCATCGCACCCACCATCTGCAGGTAGTGCGCGCCGAATGCTTCCCACGGCAGCTTGCGGTATTCGCTGTCCCATCCGTCGAGCACCAGATCGTGCCGACCTTCGGTGAACAACTCGATCGCGCGCTTGTCACTCTCGATGTTCTCCGGCCGCGCCACGTTGCTCTCGTGAAAGATGCGCGGGTGCTTCGGTGTCCAGTCGATGTTGTTGAACTTGTGGCTCAAAGCGCCTGAGGCCAACAGCAACACGCGCAGACCGCTGCGGCGGATCGCCTCGCCGATCACCTCACCCGATTGCACAAAATGTTGCGGCTCGCAGTTCTGGCATGAACTGACCGAGACGATCGGCGTGCCCTCCAGCCGCAACTGCTTGATCACATTGATCGTTGCGTAGTGGCGCCCCAGGTCCGGGTGCTCGATCGCGCGGCTTTGCACCTTGCGCTCGCGTGCGATCGCCTCGATGCTGCGCGCCAGTTCAGGGTGGCCGCGATAGTCATAGGGCACGCCATGCAGGTACCACGGCATCTCGTCGGAGACGTACATGCCCTGATAGCGCTCACCGGCATCGATCAGGTGGTAGCCGGTGGTGAACCAGTGCGAGTCGAAGATCATCACCACATCCGGCTTGGCCGCGGCGATCTTGTCGCGCAACTTCGCGTAGCCGGCGATCAGGTCCGAGTCTTCGCCGGCGCCCATCAGGCGGCGGAACTCTTCGCATTGCATCAAGCCCGGGTGGTGCGAGACCAGCGCGGCGCCAACAATCTGTCCCATCGTCTGTGATCCCCGATCAGCGTTGGCTGAAGCTGGCGCGGAAAGGCTTGGTCGGCACGACCACGTCCTTCACGTCGCAGAAGAAATCGAAGCTCCACTCGCCGCCTTCGCGGCCAATGCCCGAGCGCTTGACGCCGCCAAACGGCGCTGCGAGGTCGCGGATGCCGAAGCTGTTGACCCAGATGAAGCCGGTGCGCACGGCTTCAGCCACCGCAGTGGCATGCGCCGTCTCGCCGTAGCAGACACCGCCCAGGCCGTAGTCGGTGCCATTGGCGAGCGCAATCGCCTCTTCGTCATTGGCAAAGGTCTGCAGCGTCAGCACCGGGCCAAAGACTTCGGTCTGCACGATCTCATCGCTCTGCCGCAGGTTCGTCAGCATCGTCGGCTCGACGTACTGCGCGCCGAAGGGGTGCGGCTTGCCGCCCCACAGCAGTTGGGCACCACCCACCATCGCGCGGTTGATGAAGTCCATCACCCGCTCGACCTGGCGCGGGTGGACGATGGGGCCGACCTCGGTCGCTTCGTCGCGCGGGTCACCCACTTTCAGCTTGGCCACGTAGTCGCGCAACGCATCGATGTAGCGGTCGGCGATCTTTTCGTGCACCAGCAGGCGTGTGCCGGCCAGGCAGACCTGACCGGCGTTGCGGTACATCAGCGCGCCTGTCGCCGCAG
>Ga0307515_10003362_pt1 | contig 33751 bp, 18 predicted proteins | sample 17_EM_MG_FD_194513 | JGI IMG/M metagenome (GOLD analysis project Ga0307515, IMG submission 194513) | Populus trichocarpa ectomycorrhiza microbial communities from riparian zone in the Pacific Northwest, United States - 17_EM | ecosystem: Host-associated > Plants > Roots > Unclassified | place...
GACTATAGCGAGTGCAACGGTGTAAAAAAAGTAGATTGTTAAGAATAATCTAATTAAGATCCTTATATCTACTACAGCATAATCGCTTTTAGTAACTAGGTTATTAAGGATATATAAAAACGGGATTTAATATTAAAGAACTATCTCTATTTCGAAACGGAAGCTACTAGCTTAATAAATGATTTCCCTTATCTCGTTATATATGGCATTTGCGACTATTCTAATACTTATAAGAACGATTAGTAGTAAAGGTACGCCACAGCTACGGCAGCCGCGTATATAAAGGAGCTTCTTTAGATTACAGACGCTGCCGATATTAAAAGTATACTAGAGGCGCGCGAGGTTATATATAAGCGTTAGTTATAATCCTTCTATTTTTATATTATAGTTTATTAAATTAAAGCTCGCCTAGGTAGTAAAGAAGCTGGATTTGCTATTATAGACTAGCAACCTAAATATTAAATATATTTTTGGTTATTACTACTAATAGCGCTTTTCTAGAATTCTTACTAAATCGGATATCTAGTATAGGAAATTAAATCAATTATAAAAGAAATTATCCTAGATTAAAAGCAATAAAATATGTTTAAATGGCTATCTCTACTTAACCTATCTACCAGGCATCTTAAGAGTAAAAAGAAGCAAGTTAAAGACACGGGTATATAGATACTTAAGAACCCCAAATTCCTTAATTAGTTCTCTAAAATAGTAAAGTATTAAATATTATGCTGCTACGGAGCTACAGGCGCCGGCAAAACAATTATCTTATAAGTAGAAAAAGCCTATTATTTATTAAATAGAGTAACAGTCTAAAATAGGTCTCTTGTAATTAATAAATTAGGAGAATATATAGCCTAGGGGTCAAAAATAGGGCTGGGATATATATACTACGATTATTATAACTAGAAAGAGCAGATAATAGAAAGTATCCTTAGCGTAGTCCTAAAGTAACTATTAGGGCTTTTACCTAAAATCCCTAAGGCTGTTTTAAAATTATATAAAAAACGGGTTAGTTAAGGGAAACCACTAAGCTTAACTAATATAGTTAATCTTCTCGGCATAGCCTATATATAGTTTAGTAAAATATATATTTACCTAGACACACTTAATAAACTAGGAAACCCGCGGGGCCTTTTAGAGTAACTATATAATAGTCCTTACTCTATACAAATATTTATTACTAGCCGTCACTATATCTAGGGTACTGTCTAGAAATACTTAATAAAGGGGTAGAGTATTTCTATTGCAGCTTATAAAAGCGATATTTAATAATTTATTAAATATAAAATCGGTAGACCTAATAATATTAAGCCTAATGCTATAGACAAGAGGCTAAGAAAGGACATTCTTAAGAAAGTTATTAACTTAGCTAAGGGAATGTTAGTATAATATACCTAGCATTATTTCCCGCACTAACAATAAACGATATACTAGATTTCTACTACCTACGTTATAAACCCGTACTATCCTTAAAGCTATAACTATACGTAATCGTAAAGAAGCTTTAAAAACGTTACCGTTAAATCTTAATAAGGCCTTTAGCGGAATAATAAGTAGAGTTAAGTAGTAACTGACGAAACTATTTAAGAAGGCAGCTAAAACTATTATATAGATTTACTTAGCAGAATAACCGCTTACTATTAATAAGCTATTATATTCCCTTGCAATTAATAACAGCAATACTTCTCTTAACTAGAGGGGTATACCTATTAGAAAGACACTACTAAACTATTATTATAGTTTAGCTGTGGTTAACTAAGAGATATTAACCGTTTATTTAGTCCATTACTCTCTTTAAGAGTATCTTAGTTAGTAAAACCGGATATTAGGTTTTACTAAAGTAGAATAGTAGATAAAAATCGCACGTATATGCCTTACCTTTTTAAAATTCCCGTCTATAACAGCTGGAGAGGCACTGGAATAAAATAGCAGTATAATTACACTTTTATCCTACGCCGCTACGTAATAGGGTTACCACCTTTAAAGGAGCGATTATTTATCGGATACGCCTATAGGGCTTACTAAAGAATACCTCTATACTAGCTTAGCAAATAATCTTAAGAGCTTATAACTGTTATATAAAGCTATATACTTATATTAGTATATAGAGAAGCTACTTAATAATATATTACCTGCCTATATAGTAGCTTTCTTTAGCATTTAAGGAATTATATCTTACTTAATTTTAATAGCACGGAATCTAGACTCTAAGGACCCTAGGTATAGTCGGACGCCGCTATTATAGGCGGTAGTAGGAGGGTATAAGGCTGTAATTAAGCTGCTGCTTAAAACGGGTAAGGTTAATATTAAGTTAAAGAATAAGGACTATAGTCGGACGCCGCTATTATAGGCGGTGGTAAGAGGGTATAAGGTTGTAGTTAAGCTACTACTTAAAACGGGTAAGGTTAACGTTAAGTTAAAGGATAATAACGGTTAAACGCCGCTATTATAGGCGGTAGAGAGAGGGCACAAGGCTGTAGTTAAGCTGCTGCTTAAGACGGGTAAGGTTAACGTTAAGTTAAAGGATAACAACTATAGTTAAACGCCGCTATTGTAGGCGGCGGAGAGAGGGTACGAGGCCGTGGTTAAGCTACTGCTTAAGATAGGTAAGGTTAACGTTAAGTTAAAGGACAAGTATAACGGTTAGACGCCGCTATTATAGGCGGCGGAGAGAGGGCATAAGGCCGTGGTTAAGCTGCTGCTTAAGATGGGTAAGGTCGACGTTAAGTTAAAGGACAATAACTACGGTTAGACGCCGCTATTGTGGGCGGCGGAGAGAGGGCATAAGGCTGTGGTTAAGCTACTGCTCGAGATGGGTAAGGTCGACGTTAAGTCGAAGGACAATAACGGTCGGACGCCGCTATTATGGGCGGCGGAGAAAGGGCACGAGGCTGTGGTTAAGCTGCTGCTTAAAACAAGCAAGGTTAACGTTAAGTTAAAGGATAACGACTACGGTTAAACGCCGCTATTATGGGCGGCGGAGGGAGGGTATAAGGCCGTGGTTAAGCTGCTGCTTAAGACGGGTAAGGTCGACGTTAAGTTAAAGGACAATAACGGTTGGACGCCGCTATTATAGGCGGCGGAGGGAGGGCACGAGGCTGTGGTTAAGCTGCTGCTTAAGACAAGTAAGGTTAACGTTAAGTTGAAGGATAAGTATGGTCGGACGCCGCTATTATAGGCGGCGGAGAGAGGGCATAAGGCCATGGTTAAGCTGTTGCTTAAGACGGGTAAGGTTAACGTTAAGTTAAAGAACAAGTACGGTTGGACGCCGCTATTGTGGGCGGTGGTGGGAGGGCACGAGGCCGTGGTTAAGCTGCTACAACGGAGCATTTAATAGTCTCCTCTGCTATACTACCTCCACACCTACTACTATTCCTACTTACTTACTTTATATACTTTTTTATATAAAGTACGCTTTTAACTTTGGAAATGTGCTGCTTAGAAATATACTGCTTGGAAATATACTGCTTGGAAATATACTGCTTAGAAATATACTGCTTAAAAATGCGCTGCGTAGGAATATAATGCTTAGAAATGCTCTACTTAGGAATCTTCTACTTTATAATCTTCTACTAAATAATATTCGCGCTAAGATTAGATAAGAAGCTTACTTTAAAACCTCTCTTAAAGTTACTCCCGTAAGATTAATATCTTTACTATAGGAATATAGGATGTCCTGTACGGGCTAGCGCTTAAGCATACTAGTAGGGAGGGTGCCGACCCGCTCTAGCTACACCCTTATAAGATGGCGAATTCTATAAGAGGTGAGTTGGTTAACTGGAGCATAGCCAAAGTTAAGTTTAATCGCCAGCCTACGGGGCTAAGGTTAGCGCGCTTGCTAAGACTTTATATAGCTATAGAAACTTATAAGTATACCAGATTTTTATACTAAGATATCTTATCTGCCTTATAAAGGCACTTAGCTAATAAAGTACGCATTTTAGATTTATCTGCGCGAAGGAATTTATATTACGTCTTAGCAAGAGAGTTCAATGCGCTTATATAATAGGGCTTTAGATGCTTAGCCGGATATACTATATTCTATACAATACTAAGTGGCTTAGTCTGTGGCGCTCTTTTAGAAGTATCCATGTACAGTTATATACTAGCTATTTTTAGCAGCCGGGCCGTGCGCGTTCCTATTATACCAGCTGTCTATACCGTCTCTCGTCCTTCTCCTATTACTACTATTATAGATATAGACCGAGCCAGCCAAGTACTAGCGTAAGGTCTCCCTCTAGATATACCTAGGATGTATACTATATTAGCAGAATAGGGCGATGTTCCCCTCTCTACACTTTACTATCGTAATTAAGGACGACGCTCGAGAGAGGAATTAGCCTAAAGCTAGTAATACCTTACCCTAGAGGAAGAGAAAGCTATCGTAAGATTCTTATTACTAATGTCTAATCTCGGGCACCCTATGCGAATTAAGTTTATTTGTTCGCTAACCTTTAGTGTTACCTGCTATCGATCTATAGACAACCCAATTAAGCCTTTAGGCAAGAACTGGCCCTAGGCCTTTAAGAAACGCCATCTAGAACTTAAAGCGAGGCGAGTCAAGGCTATAGACTAGAAGCGCCACGATAGGCATATATATGATAAGGTCACAGAGTGGTTTAAAGTAATTAGCGAAGTACTACAGGATCCAGCTATTTGGCCGGAAAATATATACAATATGGACGAGATGGGAGTCTTGCTAAGTATGCTTGGCTCCATTAAAGTCCTTATAGGTAAGGATAATATACAAGACTATAGAGGTGCGGGTGTTAAGCGGACAACGGTAACCGTTATTGAGTGTGTTAGCGGTAATAGTAGGTTGCTACTACCTCTTGTAATCTGGCCCGCTTTAACCTACCGAAGCAACTGGACTACGTACCTAACCCCTAAATGGCATTACGGACATTCTGAAAATAGATATAATGACTTAAAGATTAGCTTAGAGTGGCTTAAGCGTGTTTTTAATTTCTAAACCAAGGAACTGGCGAACGGGAAACCACGGGTTCTTATATATGACGGCTTCGGGATCTATAAAACCCTTAAAATCTTAGAGTTTTGCTTTGAAAACTACATTATTCTATATCGTCTCCCCTCTTACACCTCCCACAAGCTCCAGCCCTGTGACGTTAGTGTCTTCGGACCCCTAAAGATAGCCTATCGCGATTAGGTTAAACGACTAAATTGAGGTGGTGTAGATATAGTTGGCAAGGAGCATTTCACTTCTCTATATAAGCCTATATAGGATAAGGCATTAACTAAGAGGAATATTGTGGCTGGATGGGCTATAACTGGTTTGTTTCCGTTTAACCTAGAGAGAGTGCTTAGAGGAGTATAAAAACCCCTAGCTAAACTCACCGTTCCGAAAGCTAACGACGTGGGCCCTTATCTGCAAGAAGAAGTACTGCAAACACCTACTATGCCTGTATCGCTAGTGATAATAGAGGCGCTTACGTTATTACAAAACCTAATCTAATAGGATGCTTATGCGTTTAATAAGACGAGTAAACAGCGTCTATAAAGGCACGTATAGAAGCTCGTAAGTGCGGCTAAGATATCCTCTATCTAATGTGCCCTTCTTTAGGATCAAAACCGATTCCTATTAAAAATAAACAACGAAGTAAGAGTTCGCCGATTAACTAGGTCAATAGTCCTAGGAAAGGCGAAAGTAATAAGCTATAAGGACCTTAAGGAGGCATAAGCAAGGCGTAAAGCGAAAGACAAAGCTACTATAAGTAAGGGAAAACGCGGTCGTAAGCGTAAGAGTCCTGCGCCAGAGGAAGAAGTAGAGGCGAGTTTATCGGTGCTAAAGGACAAGGTGGCGCAGATGAGTGAAGTTAAGCCCGCGAAAGCGGTAGGAGTGCCATGGAGGGTACCGGTGGCGAAGATGTATTAAGATAGTATTGTTACTATATTATCTTACTCTATGGGTTGCGCATATTATATATAAACGAAGTAAGAATAGAGTTGTAATAAGCAGATATCACTTTAAGATGTGTCTAGCGGTTATTACTCGTCCACTAAACTAGCGCCATTTTGCTGACTGCTCCGAGCGTCCGCACAGCCATAGGCCTAGTAGCTATAGGCTTGGCTTACCGGATAACATCTGTAAATTACGTAGTGATGATTATATACAACGTGCGGGGTTGTCTTATACTAGCCAGGATTGGAAACTTTTTTAATCAGAAGTAGCGACCGGGGTGGCAACCTTGTATAAATTTGTGCGCTACAGTAGACACAAAGCTGAGGATGACTTCGTACCATCGTAGTAAGGTTTTAAGGCTCGGATAACATCGTTTTATAAGTATTTTGGAGTGGTAGAGCTTAATAATAGTGCTATTAGGAAGGAACTGGGTTTCGCTCTAATATAAGGCTCTCTGCAAATTAAGCGCGAAGGCGATAATGCGCATCGTAATTTTTAGATTGAATGAGTCCTAGATGTCTATAAATAGCTACAGCACATAACTAATATAGAGTTATAGTGAATATTAACGTGTATACAGATTTTAAGTTGTTTAAAGTTAAAGTACCCCTCTATTTTCTCGGCCTGGTGGGTTTCTTGACCCATAGGGAGGGATGTTAGGGGCCGTTTTAACACCTTTATGAGCACGACGCTATATATTAGATGCTAAATGCGGCTTAGTTTAGGAGTTCTATAGGGGGGGGTCCCCCCTATGACTTGGTTACCGACTCGGTCACCGACCTAGTCTACTTTTTTATGTATAAATAGTCTCTTTTCTTTATAGATTAATTTATGGCTGTTGGGTTAACCACACCCTGGGAGTATGTAAAGGAGGAGGTGCTACGCAACGAAAGCTCGGCTCGATGAAGCTATTTACGTCAAAGGTATGGCTCGTGGCGGTGGTGGGGAACGCGTGAAGGAGGTGTGATGTGCTCGTGTTCTTTCAAGTAAGCGTGCGACGTAAATATCCGTACGCCATGCCGTGGTGGAGAACTGGTTAGCTGCACTATGCTAACAACCGAGCAGCAAGGATGCGGTAGTGCTTTACCGCTATAACGCCACGCCTATAACTGTTGGTTCTAACGCTAACTGCAATGGCTATATCCTTTCCTTTCTTTATTCTTTAACCTGAAAAGGTAGACTTGCTAATTAAGATGGCGAAATATTTATACATACATATAAAGGCGTTGTTTTTGCTGTTGGATAGCGCTAAGTGATGTGGCGGCGATTAAGCCCCCTTAGTATTGTCGACGCCACAGCTATTAAGGCAAGAAAGCAGGCTTCTGGCTTGCACCATCCTACTTATTATCCCCTACCACCGCTACGAAACCTAACGTAATATTTACGCTTAGTTAACGAAATTTAAGGTTAGTAGAGTCGGCATGTTACGTTTCCCGTTATATATATATAAGTTGCGGATTTGTAACCTACTTACCCTATGTCCTTTAGCAGAAAGTGATAATGTCGAACTACGACTTGTTATAAGACAGAATCAATTATCACTTTAAAAACTTGGCTTTGCTAGACTAGGTTTTCCTTGCGGCAGGTACATCTGAATCACGATTTGATATTAAAGGGCCAACGGAAGGAAACAAACGTCTCGCACTTCTTGGTGACGCCGTTCTACGCCTTTGTGTGCTTGATGAATAGTACCTAAGCGGAATAGATACAGGTATAAATATAATAAGATAGGTAATGTGTTCCTAACAAAATATAGAAAGTGGGGATAAATTAGTGAGGGACATTGGCATAAATGAAAAATTGTATGGAATAGCGAAGGATTGGAATCTGAGAAAATATTTGAGGGAAAATCCTTCGTAAAGAGGCGAGGAGCCAAAGACTGCACTCGCTTTAACGGTTGAAGCCATCCTTGGCGCTGTATGGGTTGACTCTAAAAGAAATTTTGAGGTAGTACACCATGCTGTAAAGAAATTCCGGTCTTGAACAGTTTGTGTAAGGTATTTTATTTTAATAATACAGTTAATTGAACGGCCGCTTAACCTGCCTCCTCTAGTAGAGTTGCTTGCGAAGAGGTGTTTCGGTGGGTTGCTTGTAGCCAACGATCGCTAACTATTGGTGAACTGTATCTGTCCCGGACACACATTACCTATGGCCATCCACTTTCTCTTCCGGTTCGAAGATATCTCTTGTAGTGGCTTGGCCCTGACTAAGTCCCCGTCGATGCTGACAATAGCAGAGCGCTCGAAGTCTATCAGCATCGGCCGTCGCCGTTTAGCGTTCTAGAGAATATTAGGGCCCTGTACGTCATTATGTAGGACTCCTTGAACGCGGATGTTATATACTAGTAAGGCAAGCGCGCCGGGTCGGTGACTTCTCTACCCCATGATATTGGTAGCATATGCACAATCCGTACACCGGGATCAAGGTCGTACTCTTAGACTAGGTCGATGTATCCCAGCTAGACCGGCACTTTGTCTCCCTGTATCGCTTCGAGTCTCCGGTAGATACGGCTCTCATGCAGCAAGTCCGCTCTGAACGCCGACACCGCTCCTTTAGCCACGAATGTGTACCCGTGCGATGACAGGGTGATCTTAAAAAGCGCTCCTCTTATGCCTTGCTTCCCTAGTGGCTTACAATCTCGGTCCAGGTTCTCTGCTAGCTACTCTTAAACAAGCGATGTGAATATTTCTACATCTAGCGCATGCCGACTCCCATTTTGGCCCATGCGATGTGACAATAAGTTGGGACATTTCCAGTGATACTGCCGCTGCTGGACCTCCTTGCTTATGTCGCTGAGAGTGTTCGGATGACTTTCGAATATGATCTCATTCCCGATGTCGATCTCGCCATCTTGACGCCTTTCTCGAAGGGCGGAGATAATGCTCGTGACCGGCTGCGGGCCGCTGGTACTGCTGTAGGTCAAGCTCGCTGGCGAACGGTCGGTCGCATAGGTGGAGTTATAAAAGGCTAAAGTTGGTAGATTTTGGTGTGTTTTGGGCTGGCTTGACTGGGTGGCTGGCTTGACCGGGTGGCTAAAACGTTACCCCACAGACCATTCCGCGGGGAACTGGGAGATTCTGGATGCAACGACGCAAAGTGGTGCGGGTCGAGGGTGACTATAGACGCCGTACTCGTGAGATGGGATCTGCAGATGAAAGTAAGCCAGTCGACTGAATGGCATCACATCCGCCAAAATCACGATCTGGGGCAACTCGGCGAGGACCTTTCTCTTCCGCGGAGTCACTCTACTATTAATCCATCTGTCAAACGCCCGATTGGCCCAAAAAGACTGGTCCTCTTGGCGTTGCCCTGGCAACATTTCAATTAACCCCTGCCTTTCATTACGTCATTATACGATCTTAGTCCCGCTCGTGTGCCTCTATATACATCTTATTATTAGAACTTATTTACAGCTATGCAACACCATTAGAAGTATATTCGCATCGCGAAACCTTTTAAGGTCATCGTTGACTTGTGGTTCTCTACTGTGACAGGCCATTAACGGGGTGGCGATTAGCGTGTGGTTTTGGCAAAACGGGAACGAGCCACCAATGGCATGATGAGTGAGCTGGAGGCTAAGCATAGCCAGAAAACGGGTAAAAATCTTAAATTCTAATAATAAATGCTTTCTTAAAGGAGGCTCTCTAGATGAGAAATTTCCATAAGGAGCTATTTTTAGAATAATGGGACGTTATCTCCGCTCTATGCTATTATAATATAGGTTCCCGTTATTGGGCCCTTGCAGAGATATATATTGTTCCTGGTAGGCATGCCCTAGTGGTGGTGATCGCTAGAAATGACTATAAATATTCTGAATACCCTAAACGCTTCTGATAAACGTCCTCTTTCGAATTAAGAACGTCATAAAATACTTTGGGGGGCCATTTTCTCAAGTTATGAATGGCTTGAAGCGGTGGTAAGAGAGCTTAAGTTAAATCCTGTTCTTATTTGGACTTGACTCCATGCGTTTTATGCGGAGAAAAGTCGGACGGAGGTAAACGGTGCTGAGCTAACCTATATGGCTCTTCTTTTATGCGATATATCCGGAGACGTGGTATACCTAAGAGATTTTTTCTTTAGCTCTCTAAGACCGTATAGATATATTGAGGGTGCCTTGGAGATTATATTCGACAGTGGGATTATCTTGAACGTTGCCGACGTCTTGTTCTCTCCCGAGATAGTACCTGCAGATACGGAGAAGTTACTTTTTAATGGGGGTAAACTTCGTTTGAATTATTCGTTCTGGAAGAGCACTGACTTTGGATTCAAAGTGCTTGAACCACCCTTTATTTCACTGACCAGGTCGAGAATTCCGTGGTAGGATAAATGGTTTTTAGTAGTATAATTGGTATCTTTAGAAGGCTCCTGGACATTTGAACAGTGGTTTAGGGACTTGGAAGAGGAATACTTATTAGACCGCGATGCAGAGGTTAGATACTGTGATGACTAGCGGTATTTATTTAACTTTGTTCTTCTATTAAGCTATAGGTGGCTCCAGTATTTGAGCTTGCGTTATTTTTAATTCAGCGATAGGCCTATAACTAAATTTGAAAGTATAAGATTGCTTAGACTTCTCGTTAATATTAATCGAGCAAAATTATCGTATTTAGCATATTAGGTTTAGCTCGTTTTAGGACTAGCTACGTAATCGTTTGTAGGCGCTTGCACGACCAGCGAGTTAATTGGAGGAATTTTGCTATTTCCTTCCAGAAGAAAAATAAATGACTTTAAGTCTACTTTTCTGGCACAGATCCAAACGAACCCACGAGCCTTGCCCCCAAATTAAAATTAATCGTAGCTCCATTATTAGAATTCGACTCATTTTTTGACATGTTGCTTAATCGCACCAAAACACATCCGTAGCATAAACGCGTCTCGATTGATAGCTTCGCTATTTAAAAAATTTTCTAAGAGGGAGTTATCTTTTGTGAGACGTGGCCGAACGAGCTTTAATATTGCCCGGAGGAACTCCTTAGAAATCCCGCATTTACTATAAGTGGATATTGTAGATGCCATTTCAGCGACGTTTAACTGGGTGGAGCCTAGTGGAGAGCGGTTAGGATTCTTGACTGGCTCCTCGCCATCTAGTATGATCGGAATACCTGGAGTGTTACCTGGTAATACGTCGGAAGACGAGGAGGGGGAGGAGGATGAGGAGGAGTTGGGCACCTGCTCCCGCGCTCGCGCTCGCGTTTGCCTCTGGCGCTTGCCTTCTTCCTTTTCCCTCTTCTTCCTTGTCTCCCTCTTCTTCGTACACTGCTGGAGCTTCCTGCGCTTGTTGTTCGACTCCCTAGTCGTCACAATCTATGAAGTGTCCGCTGGTAGCTCCTCCCTACTATGCTCTTCCTCATTGTGGCCTGCAGTCGCTAGTATCTCCAGCTCCTTGTCCGTGGTGTAGTCGACGTTGGTGGTAAGAAGGAAGATGTAGCCGTCTCCGGATTAGAGATGTTGAAATATTCGATGAAGAGGGTTAAGCTTTGCTCTAGGCTAGTACGCTGTAACTTTGAGGGTTTTAATGGAGCGGGTTGCGAGGAGTTGTGCCTAAGAAATCCTCTTAACTTTGCGAAGGCCAGCACCATCTAATAACACCCAGATGCTCTCCGCTTCGTAGGATCCCGCCCTACTCGCTAAGTTTGAGGAGTGCCGCCACTATGCAATCTAGCCAGATTCCTGTAGTTTCATCCGGTGTGCTTATATGAAGTTGCCTAAGTGGATGAACTTCCGGAGACCAGAGCTGTCTAATCCTGCATTAACGTTTGCAATTGAAACCACGTCCGTATGAGCCGGCCCCGCTCGGTCAAACCCATGCAAGGACATTACTGAGCCATTCCCCTGGGCTTTGCGCTGGTAGTTTAGCCTAAGAGTGCCATAATTCGTTGAATCCGACCCGGCGTCGTCCGCCACTAGTGCTCGCATGAATTCACCCCACTTAATTAACTTCTAGATATCAGAATTGTCCAATCCGGTCCACTTGTGAACGCTCGCACCGTTTAATCCAGCCCCTTGTTCTGCATTAGGCCGTCTCTGTGTGATACTGCTTCCCTTACTGCAGCTCCTTGCGCTCCTCAGAGCTATGCCTACCTTAGATCTGCGCCGCCCTGCTAACTAGTCGACGTTAGTACTGTCTTATCTATGTCGGCCATGCCTGCCCTGCTCGCTTAGACGGTGGGGGCCCACTAATGTAACCCCTCTGCTCTTGATTAGGCCGTGTTTGTATAATAATCTGCGTAACTTGGGCTAAACCTAGCTGACACTATCTAATCTGGTTTGCTCTTTACCGAGCCATGCCCCTATAAGCCCGCGCCGCGCAGTCTAACCCTTTTAATTTACTCCCTTGTTTTCTAATTAGGCTATGTCCGCATAAATCTCCTCTCCTAGGTTAGCTTGTGAAGGCCTGTACTATCTAATCTGGGCCCCTCGTACTGTACTGAGAAGCGTTGGTATGAAGTCTGGGTCGCCATCTAAGGAGCATTTAAGTTTATACTAGGTGAAGCGGGTTTATCGGATCTCCTCTCTAACTTGTGTCCTGGTCCGCTCCTAAAGCATCTAAAGGCGCCACCCGATCCTATTATTCTAGCTATTTATGTTATGGGGTTTATTTAAGAGTACGTGCAAATCCTTTGGACGATTGCCTAAAGGGGAAAACTATATAGTTGTTAGCCGGAAGTTAATATAGAAATGCTACCGAAACACTTGGAAGAATAAAACAATAGTTAATAAGGAGCATTTCGTACCATATAGCTATTTGAAATAATCTTAATAATAATAATAATTGCGGCATAATAACCCGAGATCTAAAGCTGGGCATAAGTCGAGCTAAGGTCGTTAGTGTGGTTGCGATGAGGGGTAAGCGTGAATACGTTAGTGATGGTTTTAAGGATTAAAGGAGGTGGCTGAGTCTAAGGCAGCAGTCTTGGCCGAAACTTTGGTTCGAGGCGATGTTGGGCATCTTTAGCCGATTCCCAAATTTGGGCCCTGAGGGCCTAGAACTAGACCCCTCCTTGTGTGCTTAGGGCGTGCTTAGGGCAGTTTACCCTCGGCTTAGGTTAAAGCGGCGGCTACTTAGGTCTAAAGACGGAAAGGGATCTTAGTGAGGGGAGTTTTCGTTAAAGACTATAGAGGTAATACAAATACCCAATTATTATTACTCTCTTGGCAGATATTACATAATTATATTTAAACTCTAAATTATGGAATATATTAAAAAGTATATGCTTTATATATTTTATAATATGACTACTTTTTACTTTAATCCTATTGTAGGGTTAACTATCTAGGATCGTATAAAGCTCTTGCGGTTGTAAGTACCGAGACAGTCTAATAAAAATTTAACCTCTTTCTTTTTCTTAACTGTATTAATTAAATATACTGTGCCACCTGTAGGACCAAATAAGACTATTCCACATTCTAGCGTATATATCCTTCCAGTATCTACAGTACCAACTCTATTCCTTTTTATTAAGGTAAAGAAATATTTGTAATTAAGCGCGGAAAGCATGCGAGGAAGTGCTATATTTCTCGTGCCTTTATTATTTAGGAAAAGATAAATATTTCTTTCCCACGAATAGAAAATGATGGGAAATAGCCGAATAGCTTTTGCTAGATTATTCTATCGATCTGGTTGTGGGAACGGGAAAGGCCCGTAGGTTACTTCTTGTCCTAGCAGATCGGCAATATCCTGCATCTTTGAAGGGTATCTTGGCCGCCGCGATGATGACCCTAGTTGGTCTGGCACCCGCCCCCGCTGCGGCCCCGGCACCCGCTCTTGCTCTTGCTCTTGCTCTTGCTCTTGCTCTTGCTCTGGCTCTTGCTCTTGCTCTTGCTCTTGCTCTTGCTCTGGCTCTTGCTCTTGCTCTTGCTCTGGCTCTTGCTCTGGCTCTAGCTCTAGCTCTGGCTCTTGCTCTTGCTTTAGCTCTTGCTCTAGCTCTAGCTCTGGCTCTTGCTTTAGCTCTAGCTCTGGCTCTAGCTCTGGCTTTGGCTCTGGCTCTGGCTCTAGCTCTGGCTCTAGCTCTGGCTCTGGCTCTAGCTCTAGCTCTGGCTTTGGCTCTAGCTCTGGCTCTGGCTCTGGCTCTGGCACCTATTCTTGCTCTTACTCTAGCACCTGCTCTGGTTCGCCTAAGTTAGGTAAAGCAAGCTAGGGTGAGCTAGAGATAGATGGTGAATTGGAGAAAGCATTGGAGACTTTAAAGGATGAATATGATGGGGAAACTGTACTTGTATTGGTATTACCGGAAAGTTCTAAGAATGACGCAAGAAGTTTTACCTCTGCCGTTGGGTAGCTAAAGAAGGAGAAATAAATATCTCTTTTAACTGCAAATGAGCTAATGTATAACTCTGGCTCCCTCTCCGCTAGCCTATAGACATATCTTAAATAAAGATATTCTCGGTTGATTTAATAAGATTTATTAAAAGGGCGTCTATAAAGGTAAGTTATGGGGTACTTTTGTGTATCTTGAGTAAGCGACGGGAGGGGTTTTTGTATACTACGGGCTGTAATGTCCTTTATAGCATTGCAAATTTTTTGTTTAATAATTTTAATTTGTGGCTTAATGCGATAGCGCTTTTCTAGGAAGTGGTTTTTAAGAAAATGATAAACAAGCTGCTGGTTAGGACTCTCTTTTTAAAGTTTAATTATCTTTAGCGATGTGTAACCTTACTCGGATGCAAGACTGGCAAATAGAGACTATATACGTTCGCTGATAACTGCCTTTGGTTTTAACTTTCCTTTATCCTTAAGGTAGGGGATTCCGGTTAACTGCGGAGAGTGACGTATAGTAGCTAGCCACATCGTTTTATACGCAATAGAAAATGTAATAGTTTAAGATACTTTAATAGTGTAAAAAGAGCCTTCGGCAAGCTTAATTTTTGCCCTAGCATTGCGTAAATAGCTTTTGTATATGCTGAACCGGAGAGTTTTATTGATATTTATGGGAAATAGGGACTTTAAAGCCTTTGCCGGAGCCTCTAGATACTTAGTATCTTCTATAAATAATAGGAGCGAAGGAATGCGTCCCTTAATATTTATGGCGCGTTGGTATACTCCTCTTCTGCTGTGTCTATCTCTTACCATAGGAAATAACTGACCGTTTTTTATTTGTAATTTAATCTCTTCCTGGTTATAGTTTAAGTACGTAGGAGCTAGCAGTTATATTATACGAACAGTTCTTAAGTCTAGATGATACGGGTGAAGTTCCCTAAGGATCTTTAACTAAGTTGTTCGAATATGTTCTAGATAATAGATAAACTCCTAATATAGATTAGTTAGCGTCTAGCTATATAGGAAATACCTAATACCTCGTCGCATTTTATTGTTAGGATACGGTATAAGGTTCCTATTTTGAACGTTGCCCAGAGGCTAATAAACTTTGTTAGATTATTAAAAGCTCGCCTTAACGACTCATCCTTCCTTTTAGTTAATGTTTGTATATCTTTTCTCTTGCTTAGTAAAAGCCGATTAATCTAAATATTGTACCATCTGTTATTACAAGACTTATAATAGCGTAAGTTGCGATAAATATCGCTATTACAGAAGGGATGGGAATGGGAATAGTCGGTTTAAAAAGCGTCTTTATAGATATTAGGGAGATCTATACCTAGTTAGATATTTCTTAGTTATTATTTGGGAACTGACTAAAAGAATAGAAGTCCACTGCCTACTACCTCTCTTTAGCATTAAAAAATCGCTTCGCTGCCTTAATTTGGTGTCTACCTTCTAGACAAACAAATAATCTATCTCTATAGGAAAGTGTCTTTGGTGTGTCAATATACTGCATAAATTCTTCCACTGTTATCTCTGACGCCTGCAAGATATTACTAATATCTTTATTGTGAATTAAGGCTTTTACCCAGTTCTTTAGATTAAGATTATTGCAGCCCTCTGTGTAAAATATATCGATAAGATACTGCATATAGTCGTTATCTATGGTTCGATTAGGTTGAACTTCTAGCCCTTTAACGGCTAGATTTTCTAGGCGGACTCTAGTAGAACTACGGTAATATCCTTATCTATCGTGGAAATTATAGTAATCGTTATTTAAATTATCTATAGCTTGTTGGGGTTTCCTTTAGAGAGTGAGAGGCCCTAATGAGGATGCTGTTACTATAGGTAGTTTCTATTTTTACCTAAAACCACTACCCCTACTATATATATATCAAATGTTCTAGTTTTCTCTTTATCTACAGTAAGTATGTCTCTCTGCGATTATGTCTTGTGGCTGCAGATTGCCGGCTCTAATAGCCTTATAATTAGCAATACTAGTCGTTTCCGGCACTTAGTAGATAAACTTCCGAAACCACATTTACAGACACCATTAATAGTCTTTTTCTATGGCAAAACGGGTGGAAATAAAGATACGGCGTTGCGTTTTCTTTTCCCCTATAACAATACTAAAAGAAATTAATCCGAAGGCATAGTAAATATACGTGTAGATAATGTAACAATACACGCAGAATACCCTATATTCTTTGCCGATGGAAATGCCAAAGTTATACTTCCGCTAAAGCAGACACCGTCGACTTGCCACGAAATAACAACGTATTCGCTTATATGGCCATGCGCAAATACCTAAACAGTGCTTGACGTGGCCCTTACCCGTATTATTTTACCGTAGTGTAGTGTTCTTATAATTTTTGTAGACGACTTCGATAGTATGGACCTACTCCTCGGCTAGCTTGTACGATGGACCGCTTTGGATATTTTTTTAAACCTACCCAAAAATATCTGGCCGAGGCTTATTCTGGTATTCTCTACGAGTAACGGAGCTTATGATTAACAAGCGATGCGAACTATTAGTACGAATTCCTATGTCCGGGCGATGTTTCCTTTGATTATCGTTTTTCCAATTAATGAGAAGCTCTCGCCCCCGGCCTGCTTTCGTCCATTGAAGGAGCAGCTTGTAAAAGAAATTGACCTTTCTAGGGATGCTCGCCGTCGATCCTGTTGGCTCTTCTCAGCTACCTATCTTGAAGGATTATATTAAGCTTGCTTAAGATATACAACACAGACCATTACTAAAGCGTTTGATCCCGTTATGGCCATAAGAACGTATATAATTTATAATGGCGTATTACCAAACTACCTCCGAAACTTCTTACAAATGGGCGTTAAATATATTATATTGTACGAAGATATTACTACGTACATTGCTTCGAGCCTCTTTTTAGACGCTTATCCTTATGGTGCTCCCTATAAGCTCCCCTAAACATTAAGTCTTTTTTTTCTTACTAAGACATTACAGTATTTTTACCTAAAATCCTCCTGCGGCTATATAGACAGGCTTGCCTAAAAGCCTTTAATTTGGTCTATAACGTTGAAGAGCTTGCTTTAAAGCAATTTCAGAAGGTAGAGGAGAAGTTCTGCCGCAATTTCCGAGAACTACAAAAATGGACCAGGGAAAACGATGATGCGTCCTCCGTAGAGTCGTATATAAGTGTGGCTTAATCTACCAGAATTATCTAGTTGACTTTAAAGTCTAGTAAAACGTGCCTCTACTGTCTTGTGCGTATCCCGCAACACATACTTAGCTGCGGTTATTCGGTGTGTGATACTTGCGTTAAAACGTTTGGCAAAGGTGTGCTCGGTGCTGAATATAAGTTTACTATATCGGAATGTATTCTTTGCAGAGCTAGCTTCCTTACTGCACTAATTAAACCACTAACTTGTGGGGTTAGAATTCTTAGTATTGATGGCGGCGGGATAAGGGGGGTAGTTCCTCTGGAGTTCCTTATCCTTTTGTAGAAGACTCTAGGTTCCGAATGCAAATTGCAAGATTTCTTTAATTTAACTATAGGTATAAGCTCTGGTAAGAACGAGATACACTTAATTTAAGTAGGATAATAACCAAACTACTAGGAGGATTAATTGTTCTTGGTATAGGTCTCTGCTTATAGGACATTACATAGTGCAGTAAGAACTTTGAATCTATTATAAGGAGATTTTTCGCAAAGCAAAAGGAAAAGAAATCCATTTTTGGCGACATTAAAAAGCTCATTAAGGCTTGGAGGTCTGACGGCTACTATGATGCGATTGCTTTAGAATCTTTACTAAAGGAGACATTTGGTGATCGACGAATGTTTGGAAACCTACAGCTATCGGGTAAAAAGGTAGCAGTTATCGCTACTTCAATTTTGACTAATTAGGCGCACGTCTTCGCAAATTATAATGCGCATGAAATAGGTTCTGGTACACTATATTCCCTCCTTTTACTTCTTTATTAAATATAGAATCCTAATTAAGGTAAAGGATATAAGCGGGAAAGAGAAATTAATGTGTGGGAAGCGTAAGTATTTCTAAGAATACTTAAAGCTTATACTAATCCTTTTATAGAGCAAGAGCCACCTCGGCCGCTCCAATGTAAGATTTAGCGCTTAGTAATATATTTAAGCTAACTGCATAAGTTTGTTTCCCTAAGTAGATCTAAAAAGTAGCCCTTGCTTAGACAGTGCGCTACTATATAACAATCCAATTGGAATTGGTTTATGGGAAAGCAGGCATATCTGGCCCGAACAATCTCCTAATATAGTTCTTTCTCTGGGGACTGCAATATCGGATCCTTAGCCAAATACGACGTCCCGATTCCTGTGCCGATTCTTGTCCCAATTCCTACCCTAGGGGGCAAAAAGTATTTATAACTCACTTTTTTCCCTTACAGATGGTTAGAAACAATGGCAAGGTATACATAATAGTCTCGATGAAAATTTAAGGGAAGATTACTTCCGATTGAATATTAAAGTGGGATAAGTACCTAGGCTTAATGATATTACGCAAATGGATAACCTACGAAGAGCAGTTTAATTCTAACCCCTAGGAAAGTCTAAACGGGAAGGAGTAGTCTTAGCGCTGCTTATATCTTCGTTCTATTTAGAGTTAGACTGTTTACTATATTATAAGAACGGGTTTTATAGATGCGAAGGAGTTATACGTTGCCAAAATAATAGTTATGCTGTTGTACATGCCCTAACCAAGCTGTTCTCGTCTTCCTTAGAGTTTACTAGTGAGACAACTAGCAAAAGAGGCCTTTTAGCTGTTTTTAAAGGAGAAGAAGACATCTGCTTATGGTGCTAACGATATGGTAAACAGATTGTTTTTTATATTAGACACCTACGCGATATAATTACTCTTTCCCTAAGGATAGACGAGCTAAACTACCGAAAACTTAGCGGCTTCCTATATAGCGTAGAGTGGTTTATAAAACAACAGAGGCTTGATGCTTAGTTTGGGACCGCGGACCATTATATTCCTGGAGCTTTTTTTTGTTCCAAATGCGATATAACTAGGCTTTAATACCGCAAGCGTAAAGATTATAAGGCTGCGTGGCCACTATTGAAACGACAGCGGCAGGTGTAGTTATTTATGTCTGCATTCTATAATTAGATAGCACAATTGATTATAAAATGTCCTGTCTTTACGCTCTGTTTGCAGATGTGTAATGGAGTATAGCTTTAGGTAGTAGAGCCACATTATTCCCCAGGCTTTTAATTAATAAGACCCATTAACCCAGACCTCTAAAACGATCGTTTTTTACCGGAGGAAACATTCTACCTAAACTTCCTATTGCTGTTAACTCTGGAAGTTTGTTTCCAGCTTTGCCCCAGCCAAAGGCCTTAATTTTATAGAATGAATCTCCTTGGCTGAAGTACTATGAGATACTTAATGAAGACTAGGTAGGCGCGTGTGTAATTACGCACAAGAATGACTCCAAATTTATAGCAGTTATAATTAAACGGAGACCTATAACGCACTAAAGTCAGAACCAAATTACGCTTGAACCAGTAAAACACCCAAACATTATTTCTCTTGAAGAAGCTTTTATTTCCCAGGATATTTACTTAATTTATAAGCATTTATATGTTAATATAACGCTAAGAGAAATTTGAGCAAGCCCATCAATTACGTTTAGAGATTACGAGCTGGCTGTAATTTGTAAAGAAGTAAGTTTTAAAGGCCCTTTATATTCTTTAACTTATAAGTTCCTTAGGTTTTAACTGGAGTTTATTTTATTCACAATAAGTTAGGTATTTAGTACGGTCTTCTAAGTACGAAAAACGTTCTTGTCTTACGAACAGGAGATATTAGGCTTGGTACGTTTCCATATAATACTCTAAAGCTTAAACTAAACCTAGAGAAGCAAATATTGGCGATAGTATATTATAACGGAGCCTCGACAAAGCAGCTGATATTAGAGCCATTGGTTCAATATTAATTAAGCTTATTGAGCCCTCATCTGGTTTTTTAAATGCAGGTTCCTTAGCACCCATTTATTTAAACCAATGGACCAAAAGCGCTTTGGAATTCTGGAAGAAATCGAAAACTATATCTGCAGCAGAGCTTCTACGGGTAGGGTATCCAAGCAACGTTTTCTTTACCGCAATTGACAGTAGTAGGACGACTTTCTTCAAAAATTACCTGGACTAGCCTGTCTTATACCACATGCCATAACTACTAAAAGGTATCGTATTATAGATATTAAAGATAACGAATTATAAAGCTATTTATAGCATAAGATTAAATTAGTATAAGCCCCTAAACAAAATATATAAATATAAAATTGTAGATATATATGCCTTATAAAGAAACCATTAATAGTGTTATAGGCTAGTTAGTGATTATCACGGTAATGTGAGGGAATTCATAAGGTAGAGGATATCGCCATTATATGATTGTAGGGAGTTCTACCGTTTTCTGCCAGTGCCATAACAGTAAGTTTAGTAGTTTTCGGTGGGGAATTAGGTAGGCAACCTAAACTTTTAACGTAGTACTGTATGCTATATATTCTACGTATATAATTAATTCGGTTATTTTATTATTTAGCAAGTTTTAGTTAGAGTATGTAAGGCGTGCCTAGTTATATATTGCTGTTCTATAGTGTACTATATATAGTATACTACATCTGCCCTGCCCCTTCACTCTTCTTCTGTCTAGAGGAATACTTTTAAGTGTTAATTAATAAATGAGAAAGGATTTTGTTCTGTCTTTGCTTACTATCCGCCTTTTAAGAATATAATACTTTTGTAGAAGCCTTTGATACCGGCTCCGAAGTCCACGCTCTTTTAAAGTTTTTCCTATCTTTTCTTTAAAAACCTTTGGAATCTGGCTCCATACCAATCCATCCTTCGCACGTAGAATAATTAGCAGTTCGTCTTCGTAACTAACCCCCTTGCTAATTAGCCCGAGATAGTCAGCCCGCGTATATTGAAATAATTTCGGTAGGATAAAAATCCTTGGCAGCCACATAGACCGAGGGGTAGGAATAGTCTTAACGATAACTAATATATTATTTTTCATAGTTACTTAATGCATATAGTACTACGTAAGTTATATAGCCTTTTAGCCAGGTAGCTACCCGGGCGCGTAAGTTCAACCCCTTTTAGTAGGCTTTTGAAACAAAATTAAATTTAGATAAGATATTAACTTAGAACCCTTCTAAAAATAATATTTAAGGCGCTAATTGGAGCTATAAAGTATAAAGATGCCACTAAAAGGAGAGATAAAAATGTGTATTATAATCTTATTGTCGAGGACTTTCTAATGGAAGCGACTTATTAAATACGTATTTAATTGGGCAAATGAAGATAGCGGCTCCGCGTCAGTGCTGGGAGAATAAGTACCACCTCGTTATGAAGAGTTAGTGCCATAAAAGAGCTTCTTAGATTGATTTCTTACGTTTTTTTAGTCTACCAACAAACATTGAAGAGGAAGAAGAAATACTACTACATCACGAAGAGTTAGTGCCGTAACAGATTTTTATATTAATTTCTTACATTTCTTAGCCTGCCTATAAACGATGGAGAGCACGAATCGAACTAATAGTAGCCGGTATTAAGAATTGGTTTTATAAGCTTCCGCCGGGCGGATTTCTGTAACCCTAGGATAATAATCTCTTTAGTATAATAGTTAGATTTATTAGAACTTGGGGAACTGACTTTAAGTTACCTGCTCATTTTGTGTTGTAAGCTATTCTTTATACTCGGATGTATTAGAGTCCATCTATAACCCTAAGATTAAACCAACACTAGTGTCCCAAATCCAATAACTGTGTATGTTTAATATTCCAAGAAATTAAGGGGACTCTTCGCTGTGTCCAAAACAGTAAGGTAGCAGATTGTTGTAGTAATCTAATAATCGTCAGTCTATCTCTTTAGTGGTGTTATTAATATTTAATATTAGTATGAGGCCATATTGATATTGATATTTAACTTAATACTGAATTCTTGCTAAGCCTCTATATAAATATAAGGTGCGAACCGCGTATAACCAAGGCCTCGGCCGAAATGCACGCCCAGACGTCGCCTAAAATGGATACCTTATGTCTCAGCCGGACACCTTACATCGTCCCTATATTAGGTATAATATATATATATCTCTAATACTTAGTAAAAGCTATAAAACTGGCTATTTTTATATATTCTCTTTCAATAGCCAATATATTTCAGTATTGAACATATCGTATTGATATTGAACGTTCAATATTCAATATTCAATACCAATAACGCCACTGCATCTCTCGTTGACAGTATATCAAAAGTCTATCTTTAGTCTTGACGGCTTGGTTATAGGCATGTAAGAGTACATATATTAGATAACGTAAGAGTTACGATAGATTTACGATTACTCTCTCTCTTTTTGGCCTTATGGCGACGTGGAGCGGGACACGTTACGGGGCAATTACCTTTACGAGTTTGATATTTACTAATGCTAGTCCTTTTTATGTAAGGCTTTAATTGTATCTATATAAATAAGAGAGCACGCGAGTTGGTCTGCGTGCGGGGAAACCAGTAGCCATTATTTTAAGTGCCTACTTGGTGTATATTGAGCTTCGAAGTAAGCCAAGAACTCTCTTCCGTGACTTGACTACCATATCTTCCTAAAAATGATCTTAAACAGTAGTGGAGTGTTAGAATAAAGGAGGAAATGGAATATGCACGGTTTGGTGTTGCTCTTGGCTGTTCTGCCTAAAGTGGTAGAGTTGGATCCTCACCAGATGGTTATATAAGCGTGATGTGCCTTAGTAAGAACGGATATATCTTTAAATACCCTGCGAGCCTCAAACTAATTTAGATCCACTAATTCTTACACTTTGCCCACTGTTATGCATTTAATCTCCTACCTTTTTCCTACTGCTCTTCTGTTTAGGCCGGGGCTTACACACGCTTAGAATGAATAACTTACGGTAGTTTCTAACGGAGTTTTTATAGGAAGTAATGGATATCCTCGCGGATATGTCTCTTGTAGTAATCCGGGATTCGACGATAATATGATGACTTATCTTTTACCACCTTTAGCTTCAGAAAGGACAAGGGTAAATGGCTTAGATCTTCTATATGCTCCAATATAGAGAACCGCTAACCAAACTGTAATATTTTCGCGACTTAATATATTACCAGGAGCTTATATAGCTATAAAGTACCTTGAAAATGGATATATTATACTACCGCAAACCCAGCCGGGTAAGCCAAAAGCAGGTGGAACAGTTTATATATTTGGTACATCCCAGCCAAGTAATAGTGAAGTATTAGTAGACGTCCTATAGTGGATATCTGACGGTACTAGCGGTGACCAGAGAGGAAAACTATTAACTGCTTAAAATTTTGATGATAATAGATGTTATTAAATTAATAATAGTAGTATATCTACAACACGTTAGAATTAATTTCCTAACCCTATCCCTGGCCAACCAGGGTCCACTTATAAACAATAGTGCGAGACTGATCTATTAGTACCTATGGATCTGCAGACTGGTTCCACGTATACTATATACTGGGTTTGGCAGTGGCTAATAGAGCCTAGCGTGCTAGGGTTACCTAGCGGTAAAGATGAGTATTATACAACATGCTCCGACCTTAGTATTGTTACTAGCGTACTTTAGGATAGCCCTTTAAACCTACTTCCCTAGCAAGACCCTTAAAGCAACGCTGTTCCTGATTTCCAGTCCCGTACAGCATACACTACCAACCCCCTCTTAACTGGTACTATTGCCTCTTTCCTATCTTAGTTAGCAGTTTCCAAATAATTGTAAAGGTAATGTCATGATATATATCTCTTTACATTCTTTATTTCACTTAGACCTTTGGGACGACACTGGAATTATAATATTCACTGCTCTAGAGGGAGTGAATAAGGTAGAAAATAATATATACGCTCTAACTAATAGAGTCCGTATTTGGTAGATAGAGTTTAATAAAGCGTTTTCATCTACTTCTCTAGCATGCTAAACTATCAATATATTTATTCTCCTGTATCTCCAGTTATCTTGTTAATTTATTTATTGCGGATAAGTTTGGGTATTTATACGGGACGTCTGTGGACTAAGGATTAGTAATAGCAATAAACGTCTGGTTAATTCCAAAGCAACGATATAATAATTGTGTGTAAACAGAAAGTCACTTAAAACTCTAATAACTATAAAAAGGGGTTTTTTGCCAACCAAATAACACAGTTTAAGATTCTATAGCTTATAAAGAAAACGAACTTGCCCTGTCCCAACTTACTTTTGCTCCTCCTAGTGTGCTTAAAGAACATTTATAAATGGCAGTTGTACGGACCTTTTCGGGAAGAGGATTGGAGAGATATGGATGTAAATCGATCAAGGGAGAAGAAGCTCATTTATCTCATTTTTACTCGTTACTATCTGAAGAAGAAGAAACCGTACAACAATATTAATATTTGGAGGTATAGGCATAAAGGAGGCTATCTCTACAAGCACAGCCAGCGCTAGGCCTGCAGCTATAGGTAGGGTGGGTGAAGTAGAGAAAGCTAAGTATGACCTAGAAAGAGCTGTTCCTATAAAGCAGAGCGTAGTAGGAACAGACCTATACCCAAATATTATATATTGTGTGGAAGGGGCCCGAAGGCTAAGAGAAGCGCTAGTGAAAGGTAGGGGAGCGTAGCTAGCGAAGGCAGAGGGTAGGGGAGAGCGTTTAATGTAAAACCTATTTAAAAAACCCTCCTAGTCGCCGCTAGGTAGGGGAAAAATTAGGTAAAGACTGCTTGTAGGAATAGGGTAAGACGACCTAACGCGACGATAGCGAGACGCCACGCATTATAACGACAGCGAGACGCGCATTGTGAAGCTAAATGCTTACTTGAGCGAAAAGCAAGATATAAACCAGACCTTGATACTTCTGATGCGTTTAACGCGTAAAAAGCGAAAAAAGGGGGGTGGTTGTAGATGCGGCGGTAAGACGATCTAACGCGATAACGATGGGATAAGACCGTCGTAATACGATAGACCGAATAAACAACAAGTTCTCTATTAAATAAGCTATACAAGAAAGCAAAAGCCGTATGGCTTAAAAATGGAGAAGTTTAATGTTGTTGGTAGAAGTCGCGGTGCTCGCAATCTACTGATAAACATTTCCATATATTTGAATGCGTAATTCAGTTAGCAATTTAAGAAATGACCTTTGTAGCAGTAGAGGGGTTTTTATAGGTTTAGGTTCAGAAGGTTTTAAGCGTAAGGCTAATATGTTTTGAGTAGGCTTTTTCCGAAGCTGTTTCCTGATACCAGATGGAAATGCTGACGTGTTTTTTGGAGGACCACCGGTTTTATAGCGTGTCATGGCGTTAGTATCATGTCGAGCGTTAAGGTCACTGTCAAGTACCACCTTATAACTTATACCCTGTTTCTTGCTATCGTATATCTTACTATCTATTTTCTATTACCTATTTATTACCTATTACCGACTAAGTGGCAATGTCGACCTGGTGGCGATTAAGTAATAGCTCCAGAATCGTCGTCAGCGTCGTCGTCAGTCCTTTGCCCCGACCTTATGTATATAGAGAGCTTCTAGAGCCAGCTTTAATCGAGAGAGTTCTTATAAGTGACTTGTCCGTCCGATATATTAGGATTAGTAGGTATTGAAGAGTTCTCGATAGGCTAGGCGAGTGTGTGCGAATGTATAGGGTGTAGTTGACTAAGAAAGGTTATGTAAAAGGTTTTAGAAACTGGAGGGTGCTAGAATATAAATGGAACGACGTAATTCTAAACCGGAAAACTGTATACGTGAGGATATGACGGACCATCCGTGTCAGGGATCCCCTGTCTAGTAGTATCTGTATTATTAATACACTCTACTTCGAGAAAAGACGGCTGCCTGCACGATTTTCCCCTTTTTCCTAAGCTGGGCTGGTATGCGGAGTTAGGAAATCCTGAAACAGCCCCTCCTTTGCATACCCCTGCCCTTATCTATAGTAGGTGAAGGACGTAAAGGCTTCTCGTTATAAGTCAGTTTCAATCGCGCCATATTGTAGTTTGCATAAGGCGGCTAGGCTTTGGTTCCAACCAACCACACCTAACACGTTAACGAAAATAGCACTCCCGGGTATTCTATATGATTGCTGCACGGCAGCCTTTATTTAAATTTGATAGATAACACCTCTCTCCGTGCTGCACCCTACTTTATCTATTTATAGCCACTCTGCGACATAGCAAAGAAGAAATGCAATATATGTCATCGATTACTATTACCTTAAAATTATATAGACCATTTGGAAATTTATAATCCCAATCGGAGAAAACCTCACAAGTGTAAGAAATACTTTAATATCAGCTAGAGTATATACTAAAGCACATATAGAGCCATAGTAAGCAGCGCAACTGCTACTAATGCCCGTACTACAAAAAAAATTTAGCTAGGGGGATTCGTTATAGAGATAAAGCCATTTATTAATTGATATATATAATACTAATATTATTACAGGCATTACCAATTTTAGTGTAATGCGCTAAAAGGGAACGTAAAAGTAGCGTCAATAAAGAGGTTACCCCAGTCGACAGATATTAATGAATAGTATTTTACAGCGGAAAGTATGTTTGCTACTAATGAAGAGGAGTTAGATCTTAAAAGCAACGAATGCCTATATAAAGCTCTCCTATATAGGAGTCTACGTGGTAAAAACTCTAGATATAGCTCTATAGGACCTTATACGTAATTATATTATTTATTTAGCCGTAAGAATAAATATATAGATTTTTTATTGCATTCTAATATGCTTGGCAGTAAGGATATATAAATATATAAAATTTTTATTCTATTATAAATAGTCTTGGCAGTAATATTAGATAAATTAATTATAACTACTTTATCCTAAATTTAAAATTACCTCGCTGAAAAATCTACTGGTAATAGTTGTCTTAGAACTGGAGGCATAACTGTAGTTCTCTCTTTAACTTTAGAATTAGAATACCAAACCCTTGCTGCCGGTATTTTTCACTGCCGTTTTCGTTTCCCCCTAGGTACAGGTTGAACTGGAATTACTATACTAGAAGCCTAAAACAGTCTTAGCCCTAACGTCTTATAGAAGGAGATTATAAATTAATTACAAGTTGCCGTTCCGTTGGTGGCCAAGGCGTATTAGTTTTAGATTTATATATGTAGAACCGATCTCGGTACCGCGTTAAGAAATATACATTAGCGTTATAAGTTAGGCTCAACTCGTCAGCTTTCCTAAATATTGTTGAGCATCTTTTGCGGAAAGAGGACTGTTGTTGCCTTTGGCTATCTGCGATGTTCTCTGATTCACTTTTAGACTCTAGAGAGTTCATATACAGTTCGGTTGGTAATTGGTAACAGGGAGAGGGTCGCTTTTCTACATTTTCTACTAGAGAGGGTTGTTGTTTTTGTCTTGGAATTTATATAAGGTTTAATTTTGGCGGCCAAGAAACTGTAGTATAAGCTGTTGCGGTTTTTCCAAGAGAGTATTAGGGTTGCTGCATTTGAAAATAAAGTATGGGCATATAGGTTTCCTTGAACTTGGAATATATAGCTTTTATAACTTAATTATAGTTCTATATAAGCTAGGCGACAATTTAGGGACGTGTTTTAGGCTAAATTTAGCAAATTCTTTTACAGTTAGTGCCCTATATAATTCGAAGGCATAACCTTTTTCTATCTATATGGAGATTTCAAGCTTCTATATACTTGCTGCTGGCGGCATCCTAGTAATAATTATTACTATTCGTATTATTTTATCTTTTATCAACTTTTTATTTGAACCCTCTATACAGTTCTGGATATTTAAAAACTTTATCTACCTACGCCTTTATCTCTTTATAAGCGTACCTCGCTATAAAGCTTTCTTGTAAGCTATATATGTAGCTAGAACAGTCTCATCTAATATTATTGGCGTGAATACTCTTAAAGATGCTAGTATACGAGCTGTACGCCTTTCGCTCGCAAATTTTATACCATTATTCTTCTTGAATTATTTAGGATATGCTGCATATATTATTGGAGTACTGCTACGGTCTATGGTACGCTTTCATGGCTTAATTGCTATTATTGCCGTTATAGAGAGCATATTCTATATAGTAACAATCCTAATAATAAAATTATTCTCTTTTAAGAACCTTAAAAACATATACGGTATTCTTGTAAGTACTAATAATCTATACTATAATCTGGCTAACGCTTTTCACTTCTAGGGAGCCGCAACTCTAACTCTACTTGTACTTATCCTTCTAATAAGAAGGTATTTCTACGAAGTGTTTCTTAAAACGCATATATTCCTTGCAGTTGCGACTATAATTTCTATTTACTAGCATACGACAACTATTGCAAGCAAAGTAGTGCTTATAGTGCTAAGCGCCACCTTTATGTTAATGGGAGTCTTCTGGATTGGTCGAATCTTCTATTGTAATATCCCTCCTCTCTAAGCTAGAGAGCCTCAGCGACCAAAGACAATTTTATTCTTAACTCTTAACGACTATCGTCCTGAGGCACCACAAATTGCAGAACTATAGCATATGACTAGAAGTCGAACCAAATATCGGTACTGCTCAGGCTCGGTAGTAATAGAAGAAAAGTATAGATTAGCTATAGATAGTATCCACTTGCGTATTAAGCTGCCTCGGCTATAGAAAATACGGGCGGGCTACTTTATTTAACTTTGCCTTCCGACTCTAGGGGCTTGGTTATTAACTTAAACCCACCCTTTTATGATTGCATGGTGGGGGGATAATTCTAATAGTGTTTCTATCGATCTTTTAATTGAAAAACAAAAAGGCTTTACCTTACGACTATTAGAGCTTATAGATATACAGCTTAAAGAGTTTCCAATCCTACTTGATGGTCCATACGGCCATCTAGAGAACTTTGGGATTTACTCTACTGTTATTTTATTCGCGGCGGACATTGGAATTGCTGGTGTAATTCTATACGCTAAAGAACTTCTAGAAAACAGCCAAAAGAATGAAATATATATAAGAAAAATTGTTCTTATCTGGAGATACAGTACTAAAGGTAAGCTCTATATTAAGCGTAGTTGATATAATCTAATATACTAGGATATCCTATGTTTATAAGAAGCATGTTGCAAAACCTTTTTAAGCTGGAAAAGTTAATATATAACACTGAAGAGGGTAAAGAACTATAGCTTGACGAGAAAGAATCCACAGAGCTTAATGAGAAAAAACATATAATGTTAACCGCATTAAATAAAATAACACTATACTAATGGTAATAGATCCTTAATATTATTGTAGATGATACTTCTTCTTTAGACAACTTTAAAGAAATATTTAGAGAGGAGTATTAACGTGTTACTCGCTATAAAGGAGATCTCTTAATTAAATATATGCTGAGAAGCTACATTCCAGATACTCCTAGACTTAAGGCTATTGCAGGTACGTTATATAGACATACTGTAGTTAAACATTATATTAATATAATAAATAGTCTTAGTAGATGCAAAAACTTAAGATAGAGTAAAAGACTAGGTTTATAAAAAAAATACAAGAGAGATTATCTTTAAGGATATAGGGTTTTATATAAAGAAAAGATGTGGTAATATATTATCGCCAGTATAGTATTAAAAAGGTATATAGATAATAATAGTTACTTTAATTTATAATTACTAGCAAAGATTACGAAATAAGATTCTAACCTTTATATAGAAATGATTTTATATCTTAGCTATCGATATGATAATGCTAGCTAAGGAATCTCATTCTATCTGTGTAATAGAGTGTTCCTATATATATGCGTGGCGCAGTCTGTCTAGATATAAAGGTACCCTAACTCCCGCAACTTAGTTTCTCACCTAACGTCTACTCCGAATTTTATATATCTATGGCTTTAACCTTAAAGGCTTGTCGCATTACAAAGCGATCCAAGGCCAGAAATAACTGGATTTAAACCCTCTTATGTAACGTTGTTAAAATTACCGTTTAACTAGGCCCTAAAATGTTTATGGTGCACCGGAACCTCCTTTTTACCAAAGCGCCGTGGTTTAAGAAAGCTCTTCTTGGCCCTTTCGTTGAAGCTAAACGCGGATGTGTTGCCTTTAAGGATACTAAAATCGAAGACGTGCATATAATAGGGACTTTTATTTCATGGCTCTATAAACAGCACCCCCTCTTCTGTCTTGGTGGTTCCGATAAGTGGTAGTTAGCGCTTAGTAAGATGTGGGTCTTTGCTGATAAGATAAATGTGATCGATTTTGCGAACGACGTCATGACGGCTATGTGGCAAAAACGAAGAGATTAGGGGATGACTATCTCCGTAACGACTTTGAACTAGATCTAGGACAACACTATGCCGAACTTAATCTTTCGAAAATTTATAGTTTATGCTTTAGTTAAAATGTCTTTATCCTATATCTAAACCTATGGCGAAGATATAAATTCGGAGCTTCTTTAGGACATGTTGATCCGACTTAGATAATCTCCCAACTGCGAAAATATAAGCCGATTTAACTACTTTCTACCAGAAATGGCAAATCGACTAATAATATATAACGGCGTCGAAATACATTATATCTCTAATACTTATATTATTTAACGCATTATCGGCAAAACCTGGTTGCTATGCTTGGATGGGGATTTATTTAAGATGGAGCTTATTCTTGAAGATTGTTGGCGGTTAACTAAAACGCTTTTCAACGCTATCCGAAATTTGAGCGTTTATGAAGGGGTAGACTCGGATAATGATTTGATTTTTGAGCTTTAGCAGTTTGTCCCTAAAGGAGCTAATATTAATTGTCTTGTGTTCTCTGGAGACCGTAGTGGAACGGATATGCAGATCAGAATAGGTGATGATAAAAAGCTGAAGGACATAGTCGCTGTGGCGTGCGCCTCTCCTACTATTACGGCCTGCGCCGAGGTGAAGGTGGTTATTAGTTACTAGTGATAAATTTAATTCTAGCGTACTTTAAACTTATACCCGTACCTATTTTAAACTTGTATCTGACCTAACTTATATATAAGCACCGAAAGGGGGTAGTAGCCGAGGTTAATAACGACGTGGTGTTAAACAAAGCAAATGATAAGAGGAAGGCGCCGATGTAAGGACGGAAACAACCTAATGGTGCTAATTTTGTGAATTTTTACATTGTAGCTATGCAATGCTAATCTTAGAAGCGTGCCTATATTTTTATGTGCTTCTAAATCTCCTATTTTGATTGCTATTCGTGTTTAGTTCGGCTAGGGGTGTAGGTGGCTTACATTAGCGTAGCGGCACTATTAGAAATTGCGTAAAGGGTGGAAATCTCAGCGTGTAGGTCGAAATTTAGTTTGCTAAGCGTTTAAGTCTAGCGGGTATAAAGAGGCTTGTCCTCCCTAACATTTTAATACCAGTATAGCTTCCTCTTTGAAAACCCTCTCTCCATATAACGTATACGCAAGTATTTGGCTCTACTTACTACAATAAGTCTGCCAATATCTCCTATATTTTATTTTACAGAAAAAGACCGTGAATATCTGGATATGTTGCTGACCTTAGTTGATCGGCTCCTAAACCTTTAAGGAAAACTATTCGAGGCCGATATACCACGCTATCTAAGCGACGGCCAGTCTGGGCCGAACCGTTCAAATTACCTAAACTAAGGGGTGGAAATTTTGGAAAAGATTTTCCAGCATTAATTAGCAGTTTGTTACTGTCCTTCTTAGGGCTCGCTAATATCTCTATCTCTAACGATAAACATTACTGGCCCTCTAAATATTAAGATTATCTGGGAGGAGAAGATATCTGCTGGCGGGGATAAGTTTACAGCTATGCACGACGGCATGGATGAGATTGATGCGGATGACGAGAGTATAGGGGGTGAATCTGATTAAATTTTTCGTAAGGAGCTCCAGAAGGAACTTAATAAGTTAAAATTTAAGGGACAAAATCTTAAGGACGAATTTTAGTGATGACTACTAGAGATTTTCCAACTTTTAGCTACAAGTGTTAGCCATATTTATTTGCTAGTTTATCTCTACATTCTTATTTTCTATTTTGCTAGTCTAGTTTAAGCATATACATTTTAAAATGTTTAACGTTGTAACCTACACTAAGTGACATTAAGCACTAAAAGGGAATATTTAATTAAGTATATTACGGACGTTTCCTTTTAGGATAGCCTTAATTGTATACGCGAACGTTTCGTAGGGAAAGTTTGGTAGAACGTCAGCATCGCTTAGCATGTATAAGGGGGTAACATAAACGGGTCAGACGCTAGTACGGTAAATAAAATAACCTAGTTTTAACTTACTATGTCACTTCAGACTCGCTTATTTCTTTACCCGTACTAATAGGGGGGCGTCTGCGGCATTGATGTTACCCCTTATAATCAATATGACTTGATTTTCCTTAACGAGCATATTAGGAATAAATATGCGCCCTACTTATACGGCAATATCTTTTCTCCTACGAATATTATAGATAGATAACCCTCTGCTTACCCGGCATATTTACTTTACGACCTCTCGCAAGCTATAGGTGTAGAGCTTTATAAAAGTTTTATAAAAATCTCTACTAAATAAACGCTCTGCGAGAGCTCTGGGCACGCAGTAAATATTTAAAGAATAATTAAGGGCTCTATTATTAATACGCTAGAAATGATCTTAAATTCCATTATAGTTATAAAACCATTTACATACAAAGCTATGTAAATTATCCCAATTATTAATCTCTTCTATGCCTTTTGTGAGTTCTAGAGTAAATGCTTCTTTTGGTACTGTAAGAATATCCCTACATCGAGCGCAAAGAAGCTTATAAGGTCCCTCCTTAAAGTAGGTATAATAATATACTTCTTAAGCGTAAGCTTTAATAAATAAAGAGGAAGATAAATTAAGAAAAGATGCCCTTCTCACTAAGTAACAGAGACTGCTTATTTTCGCGTTATTTTATTGGGAGAATTGTAGAATTTCTGGAAAGAGACATCCCCACTTAGCTTGCCATAAAGCCGAGGTTGAAAGTGTTGCCGGCCTATTAGAGAACCAAAGTATACTCTAATTAGAAGTACTAGTCTCAAATTCATAAAAATGATGGGTGAATTTTTTATTCAGATAGAAGTAGAAGAATGATTTAGTTATCCACCGTTGATTAATGCAGAAGGCTGCAAGCTGTAGCTCTTTCTCTAACGCTTGGTTAATAGATTTGCGGGTGTTAAATTAACTATCTTTCTTAGTCCGATCTGGTTGAAACAGTGCGAAGCAACTAAATGCATAATAGATACTTGAGTGCGATAGCTTAACTGCAATACGTTGCGATGTGAGTGGTAATTCTGGAACCAGAATACTGAGATATATTTTAATAATTATCTCAGTAGGTAATTTTTTAATAAGCGCAATTCGCCTTCTAAATATTAGCTTTTTAAATTAGTATAGTGGATTTACATACATTTTGCTTAATTGAAGATACTAGATATTCTAAATTTTAACTAAAAGGATAGGTTTTAATAGGATGTTATATATTTAGGAGAGCCTTACATAATAGGAGGGCGTTTAGTTAAATATTAGCCTTACTAACTAAACATATATATATATTTATTCCACTTAGCTATATTTAGCATATTTAATAATAAAACGCTCTAGCACATAAAAGACGCTAAAGCATTAATTAATAGTATAA
>Ga0307515_10003363_pt1 | contig 33744 bp, 13 predicted proteins | sample 17_EM_MG_FD_194513 | JGI IMG/M metagenome (GOLD analysis project Ga0307515, IMG submission 194513) | Populus trichocarpa ectomycorrhiza microbial communities from riparian zone in the Pacific Northwest, United States - 17_EM | ecosystem: Host-associated > Plants > Roots > Unclassified | place...
TCTCTTATATTGTACCTAGTTTAACTAGGCAGTTATAAAGGGACTTTAAGTCGGTGTACAAAACTAGGGGTAACTACTCCAGTTATAGAATCTTCTGGACCGTTAATTTAATTACAGCTGCTATATTAAATCTATAAGCTAATATATATAGTTTAGAAGCTAGTACACTACGGGTTATTTATTTGCACTTAATTAAAGACTAGTGCAGTATATTTGCGTCCTAATTACGGTCCGTAAGTATAATTACGAAGCCAATTTGCGATAATAGGTCTTTATTATTGGTAAAGGATGCGTCTATAAATACCAATAGGCTAAGGGAATTTAGGTCTAGTGGTATAAAAGTAAGTCCCCTTACTGTATTGTCGATTTGCCACTAAATACGCTTATTAAGCTGCTTAATATTTTCTTTTTATAGATCTACTGCCTGGGCCGCAAAGGATAAATCATAGGCAGATTTAGGTTGGCAGACTATAGCAATATAGGCGCCTCTTACACGCTATACAGCGTATTAGTCCTTCATATTTACGGTTTTACAAGTCTCTCCGCGGGAGCTGGTAAGGTCCATAGGCCTTACTATAATAAGCCTTAGGTTTTAAGCTTAGCGTTTCTAAGTCAGCTTAATTAGGTTGCCCTTTTATATAATTAGGCCTCTATTAAACTTAATTAAAGTCTACTTAGTTAACTACTCTTATGGCTTTGCTAAGAACTTTACCTCTTATAGTTTAGTCTCTTTAGCATCCACAAAGGTCTGGTTTGCTAGGAAGAGGGTATTATTTATTTAGAGTCTAATAATACCAAGGCCGTTTAATGGGGTGTATAGGAGGCAGGGGTTGTAGGTTAACTATTCCATTTTAAGTTTACTAACGTAATACTAGTAGTATATCTTAAACTAATGGTTTCCGGCTTCTAGTACTCCGTAAAGAGGTTTTATAACCCATAAAATTGTTCCTAGTTATAGGTTAAGCTTATGGGGTAGTCGTATAAAGATATCCCTACTTAGGTAGGTATTAAACTGCACGTAGGCTTATAAGATATTCCGTAAGTATAGGGCTACGGATTTAGTTTGCTGTAGTCCTATAATCCGTTAGCTAACTCGTTAAATTATAGGTAATTACGTAAGGACTAAGTCCTTTTCTTAGTCGTTATAAGCTTATATAACGAGCCTTAATTTTTTAAAGGCTTTATTAGTACTAGGGTGCTTAATTTCGTTAATAAAGCATAAGTTGAATATACAGACGCCTTGCGGAATATCTTTTTCCATTATAATCGCAAAGACGCCCTTTTTAAGTAGTCCGTTAATCTCTTTACGTTATAAGTTTATAAAAGGGGTTTCCTGTATTAAGACTGATATATCTATAGGCGGAGATTGCCTTGCGGATATACCTACAGAGGTTGGGTAATTTTCTGTTACGGTGTTTTTAGTTATAGGGTGTTTTCAGGGGCGTCCTTAACCGCGCTTTACGGCAGGTTTAGTAGGTTTAGTAGGTTCCTAGGGGACTTCTAGAGTAGGCAGGGGTGCTTTTATTTCGTTTAGTTTGGCGGGTACTTTAGTTTATCTAGCTTAACGTTATAGGTATCTTTAGGCCAAAAGTAGGGTTTTACGGACGTGCTTCTAAAGCTAGTTGGCCTACTAGGAAGTTATACGCAGCACGTCTTATTTTCTACGGCTAGTAGACGATAAGGTCCATTTTAATTGCCGCTCTTACGCCATATAAGGACTTTAGAATTAAGCGGGAGATTATAAACTAAGGTTATATTAGGTCCGTTGCGGTAATATAGGGCGTTATTAACAGCTTATTTAGCCCGTAATTTAACTATTTCGGCTATTACCTTCTATATTATAGCTGCTCGTTCCGTAATAGATGGGGTAAAAAGGCCTAGGTTGCTTATCCTTAAGTAAGCTCCGTAAACTAAGAGGGTAGGTACTAGTCCGTTAGGGCTAGCAGTATTATTAACGGCTTTTACAGCCATCTATAAAGCCAGTTCCTTTTAAATATCCTTACACTTATCCGTAATAATCTAGTAAGCTCTTTATAAAGTTAGGTAAGCTTACTTAATAAGCCTAATAGACTAATACACCTTAACTAGAACGGCTTTTATTAAAATAGCCATGGCCGTAGCGTACTGTTAGAATTCCTTACTAATAAAGTTCCTATTAGTGTTGTAGGTAATATACTTAGGGGGTCTAATATATATATCAATCCAGCAGGTCCGTAAAATATTTTAAATATATTTTGCGGATATATTTTATAACTAACGGGTAGCTTAATAGCGGGTTACCTTGTTAATTATATATAATACTAGGCTGCCGTTAATATACATAATATCTATATATACTAAGTAGTTAAAATTAAGGTCTTTATAAAAGGTAAACTTAAATTAGCCTAGGGAACGTCCGTATTTCTAGCAGAAGGAGCAGTATTTAGTTAGGTGGTTAACTGCCTTCCTATTAACGTTGTTATATCTAGAGCGTTTAAGGACTCTATACAGCTTTTTGGCTAATAAGTAGCCGAAACAGCGGTACAGGCGGTAGATTTCCGTACTAGTGAGGTAGTATAGGTTATAGTCGAAAGATTCCTAAATGTAGGTTTATAAAGTCTCTCCCTATATAAGGAACGGGTGTCTAAATCGTTATATAATTAGTAGGGTAATATACTTGCTTCCTAGGGCAGTTATAGGGCCAATTAAGGTGTCTGTGATATTGTTGTAGTAAACCTATAACTTATCTATATCCGCAAGATAAAGTAGAAAAGGGGTGTCTGCTTTTACTACGTAGAAGTTAACTAGGCTAATTAGGGTCTTAACTGCAACTAATCTAATTAATATAGTTAAGCTAATACCAAATTAGACGTTTACGGCCCCGGTTTGCATAGTATTAATATCCATATTATTATTTGCGGTGGTCTTATATATAAGGTATTGTCTGTAACCTACGGTAGACTTCTTAGAGGCACCTATGTTAATTATAACACTATAGAATTCTTTAGGGATATAGCGTTCTATAGTAATATATGCAAATAGGTCCTATTCGCGGTTTATAACGTCTATAATAGGTCTAACGGGTATACTTATAGGCCAGTTTTTAGGTGTAATAGAGTGTGTAAAGGAGCGGTTAGCTAGTACGGTTATAATATTAAAGGCTTAGCTGTCCGTAAAAGGTCTAAAAGTAGTTAAAAACGTCTCTAAGATCTCCTATTCCTAAGTATTTAAGTTAAAGTTAATTATAAGGGCTTTTATTAACTTGTTAAGAGACTCTTCTACTTCCTTTTCTTTATAGTTTAAGATAAACTAATTAATCCGTCTGTTAAATTTCTTCTTAGACTTATCGCGTTCTTCCTAGGTATGCCTTATAGACTAATATCCTTCCTTACTATATATAAAGCACCTTTAATTAGTTTATTTATGGGGGTATACTTTTATATAGGAGTTGCTATAGGGGTTACGGGTAGGACCTGGTCGATACGGGTGCTGCTAGCAGTAGCGGCGGTCCGTAAAGTAGGCATCTAAGTTAGTTTGCGGATTTTATAGGTCTGTAATAAAGGCTTAAGTACTACCTAGCGGGTTTAAGGCTTCGTACGTTGTAATAGAGGACCGTAAATTATTAATAAGGCCAGCTATAGTGTCTGCGGGCTTGTAATAGGCGTATTTATAGGGTTCTATTTCCTAGCAAGCCGTAATAAGTTTATTATACAGGAAGTCATCTATTTAAAGCTTAATATTAAGACCGTACTATAGGTGGCGGAGGTCTTTAATAAGGATTTACAGGCACTTTATAGTCGATTTTTTTGTGTTCTTGTCCATTACGGTCCGTAGCTTAATTGCATTCTATTAGGTAAGGATATTACGCTTATATTTTAGTCCTTTAAAGTAGTTACGTATAGCTTTATATAGCTTATTAAAGGGGACACTAAGGGGGTTACTTTTAAGGTTGGTATAATAGTAGTTAAGGGCTAGGCCATATAGCATAGTAGAGTAGGCTTAGCTAAATTCCTATTTAGGAATATTAGCCTTCTGGCAGAGGTCTGTAAAGATAGTTAGTTTAAAGTTAAAGTTGTCGTTTTTACTGCTATACTTAGATTCGTCGGTATAGAGCTTAGCTAGGTTAGCTAGCTCCTTGCTATAGGTCTTTACTTAGGTAGTTTACGGATCTGTAACTTAAATAATAGAAGGGGTTTAGTCCGTAGTTTAATTTACGGGGGTATTATAGTCCGTAACTTAAGTATTGGGTGTACTTTAGCCAGTAAGATTAATTCTAATGCCACTTAGGTTTATAGAACGAATTTAGTTAAATAGGTTAGCTATAAGGCTAAAGATTCTATTAAGTTTAAAGGAGGTAAAGAGGTCGCTAGTTTTAATATAATCTAAGATTTACTCTTTAGTCTATTCCGTTTAGTCCTCCTTATATAGTATATTGTATAGAGACCGTACAACAGTAACTCATTTATCCCTTTTAACCTATACGCCTTAGTGACGTAAAAGGGTTCGTAGGTTACGAATAGCAGTAGGGTTATAAGCCTTAAAAATAGCTTCCGTAAAGTCCGTAAAGTCTTCCTTATATTACTCCTATAGGTCATTATTTATAAGCTTAAAATATCCGTATTTAAGGATTTTATATTTAATATAGTTATTAACGTTAGTTATAGACATAAGGTCGACTCCTTAGCTCTATTTCTCTTAACCTTTATTAATCTACTTACTTATATCTGCTATACTATATAGTATAGTACGTAGCGGGTGGAAAAGGTCTTAGAGTGGTCTATAAAGGCGGTTAATAGGTCCATAACGGTTTATAGGAGGGTAGGGGGTTTCTATAAGGTCTTATAACGGTCTATAAAGGTAATTAGTAGGTCTATAGTGGTTCGCGGGAGGGTAAAAGGTTCTATAAAGGTCTATATTCGCGTTTATAAACTTTTAGTAACCCGTACTAAGACTTAAATAAGTATATAGAGTTAGTAATAGTCTATAATCACTAACTTCCGACCTTCTAATAGGTCGTACTAGGATTAAACGGGTGGTCGCTGTTAAGTATTACTTAGGGGGAGGTGTTAAGTAATTGCTAATCTGTGCGCGCTTACTAATTAGTGTTCGTACTAATTTAATAGCATGGGTGGGTTAGATCTAGGGGCACGAAATATATATAGTATCGTATACTCTTTTGGATAATGGTGACTGTCTATTCTATTAAGGTAGACTACGTAGTCTATATACTGGTGCGACCTCCCCCTAATTAGTTAGTGCCTTATAAGTGTACTAGACGTGTAAGTAAGTGGCTAATGCGCCTAACGCGTAAACGCGTAGTTAGTGTACCGAACGCGTAGGCACGCGGTTGGTATAACAGGTGCTGTAATTATACAACTATTAATTTATTAATTACTTCTTAAAAATTGTTTAGCTATTAGTAAACTTAATAAAAAAGAATATAAGATTTAAATAGGCTACTAAATATAAATAAGCTTTTAACAACCTAAAATATTATTTTACGACTACTCTAATTCTTGCCTACTTTAATCTGGACCTTAAATATATTATTAAAACAGACTCGTCTAATTATATACTAGGAGGAGTGTTATTATAATATAATAAGAACGGCAAGCTACGCCCAGTAGCCTTTCTCTCCTAGAAACTTACCCCTACTAAATTAAACTATAAAATATATAATAAGGAACTGCTTATAATTATTAAATACTTTAAATAATAGCGTCTAAAACTTAAAGGATTATTATTTCTAATACGCGTATTAACAAACTATAAAAACCTATAGTACTTTATAACTATAAAGTAATTAATATAGCGCCAAATTTATTAGGCCGAATACCTCTTATAATTTAACTTTAAAATTATATACTAACCTAGTAAGCTTAATTAGAAGCCTAACTTATTAATATAATAATTATAGGACTTACCTATAAACGCCTCTAATAAATAGATTATAAATTAATTATAAATTCTACTGCCCCTTAAACGCTTTAAGAAACTACGCCCTATATTTTTAAATACGGAGCTTAATAGGAATAAATTGGAAATTAATAAGTGGGATATAGAAATTAATAAATTAATAGAGCACAAATATAAGAATAACCTTTAGATAGCAAATATAATAAAAGCAATTTAAATAGAAAAATAGCAATATAAGGATATTACACTCGCTAAATATAAAATCTGTAATAATCGGTTATACTATTAATAGAAGATAATAGTCCTAAATTCCAAACCCTTATAATTTAAGATACTTAAATTTATATACAATTCCCCTATAGTAGGATATCCTAGCCATATAAAGACCTATAAGATTATTTAACAAATATATTACTAGCCTATAATGTATAACTATATACAAAAATACGTTTAAGTATATAGAATATATATATATAAAAAGACCTCTTATATAAAGAAGTAAGGAGTACTTTAACCATTACCAATTTTAATATAAAAATAGCAAGATATCTTAATTAACTTTATAGTTAATCTACCTAATAGTAATAGGTTTATAAATATTATAGTAATTATTAACCGTCTTATAAAAATGTAATACATAATTCCTATAGACTTAATTAATATAATATTAATAACCGAATATTTTATTAAATATATCTTTAAGCTATACGGACTTTCTAATTTAATAATATCTAACTATAGAAGCTAGTTTATTTTAAACTTTTAGTAAGCCCTATATAAACGATTAAGTATATAAACACGACTCTTAACTATATTTTATTTAGAGATAGATAGTTAAACTAAAATTGCAAACGTAATTATAGAATAATACCTATAAATATACTACTCCTACCTATAAAATAACTGGGAAAAGTAGCTACCTTTAGCTAAGTTTACTGTAAATAATATAAGAAACGAATTAATAGGCGTAACGCCGTTCTATATAACCTAAAGATAAAACCCTTAACTTAGATTTAAACTATAACCTAAAATTAATATAATAGGACCTATAATTAAGAGGATTTAACTAATTAACGCGTATAACTTCGCTAATTAAATAAAGTAGTTAATAGAACTTGTTGGTTACACAAGGGGGATATTACATAGCTACGGTTCGTAGATAGTATAATAATTATTCTATTATTCTTCTTAAAGAAAGGGGTAAGGAACTTAAGGTTTCTCACCACGCTAGTGCCACGGCGGCACGTAATGGCAACTTGCCGCACGTAACGGTAACTTACTATACGTGACGGCAATATGCCTTATATAGTAACCATTTACCTTTATTCCCAATACTAGCAACTCTTCTTTTATGGTTGCCATCTATATATATATACCGCTTAACTAGCGGAATAAAAATTAATCCTTTTTACTTACTATTACCATTATAATATAAGTCTCGCTGTTTTAAAATTTGCCTCTTAGTACGTAGTACTTTCTTACTTATAAGTTATAGGTAGGTATCTTATTAGTAGGGCCACCAAGGCGCTAGCAGTAAGCGAGCTAATAGCGATTTTCTATCCCGGGGATGGAAAATCCTAATTAGCTAGTTTAAGTTAGGGTCTGCAGAATCTAACTAATTAAATAACTTTAACCGCTAGTTAAAGTTCCTAGACATTTTAAAACCTTATATAACTAAGAAATTTCTAGGGACTCCCTTTTAACTTAACCTTTAACTTATATACGTAGAGTATTTATATTAATAAACGTCTCTAGTGCCTTGTTTGGGTTCGCCTTTATTATTATATCTACTAGGTTATCTTAGCTATTAATCTATTAAATCTTAAAGAGTTTTTAACGCTCGTAGGATTGCTAAAGTGCCATAATATCAATTATAAGGCGCTTCTCCTTTATAGTACCAAGCTTAACTAAACACTTATAAAGGGAATATAAGTCGGTATATACGATTATAGGGATAATAAGAAGTTTAAGTTAATCTATAATTATCTTTAGGGTAGTTCCAATTGCAATTACTATATTAACTCCGCTAACCATTCTATATATCTCTAACACTAAAACGCTCTAAGTAACGCGCTTACTCTTAGTTAAGCTTTAATAGATAAGATTGCCGTAGATTGTAAAGTTATTCTCTCCGGTAAATTTATTTGCAATAATAATCTTATATCCTAGCTAGGAGCTAAAATCTTTATTATTTATAAACAATCTATTAATAAATATAAAGAGCTTAGCGGTGGGAAGATTAATAGGCATGTAGAGTAGTCCCTAATTGAGATGGTTCATTTGCTAGGAAAGACGCTTATTTAGGGCAAGAATGTTATCCTTAGTTAGTTTCTAGTGTTAGGTGGTAACAGAGAGATTAAATAAAGCCTTAGGTTAATAGATAGAAGCAACATAAGCTCCGCAAGCGCGTTACTCCACATATCCTTATTTTGGAGAGTTAACGTTAATAACGTTAATCTTCTTACCTTAACCCTTCTAGCGTAAAGCAATAGAATCCTTGTTTAGGGAGAGGATACATCTATTAAAAAGTAATGGTGTTGTTAAATTAAGCTTTTCCTTTAGCTTTGCCATAAGATTTGCCTTTACTAGCTTATCCTCTTTAAGGGCTAAGAATTAGTTGTCTCCTAAGATAATTGTGTTATTAGTTTATATACCAACGATTCCGAATAGGGTTCCTATAGTTATAATAAGGAAGCAGGGATTAAATATAGAAGTAGTTATTAAAAGCTTCTCTTTATAGTACTTGCTATAGGTAGCCCACTAGTAAATTCCTACCTCTGTAATTCTATATAATAGCTTAAGCACAACCATAATTGTATCTTTAGGATACTAGTGGCGAATTTACTCCAGAAGGTATGCTAATATTAAGCGCTAAAGGTGTATCTCTAATTAGGTGTAGGCTTAAGTAATATCTTATAAATAAACCGCTATTCCGTTCTTTATTAAGGAGGGAGCTAATATAATAATAACTTACTAACTAGCTCGTTAAATCGTGGGAGATTATATAAGAATTATCTCTTTACTATTATTATTGTAACCTTAGATAATAAGCCTTAATTTCTTAAATAGGGCGTTAGTAGCTTTACCCTTAATCTTATTAACCATCCTTAACTTAAAGATACGAACTTTATTAAACTTAGTAGGGTTATACTTCTTAAATTTAAAGACTCCTCTTATAATAAGGCTATCGATCTCCTACTTATTAGATACTTAAAAAGGAGCTTCTGGAGTTATAATACGACCTTCCTTTTAGAGCTGTTTTGCGAGTTCGAAGTTAGCCTTCTCCTTAGCTGTTATAAAGGCCATTAATAGCTTAACTCTATTCTTAATAGCGGTAACGAATTACTCTTTAAAATTAATAAGATATTAGCAATTTTATAATCCCTTTGGGCGACCTCTACCGCGTCGTAGTTATGGCATATCTACTACAATTATATTAGGATCGTAGTTATCTTCTAGAGTACGTTAATCGTGGTTCTCCTTTAGAGCATCTTTTAGGGTATCCTATAAAGGCTTAAAACTATTATCTTTATAGTAAGGCTTAATAACAGTTAAACGGAATTAAGTGGGTCTGTAAGGCATCTAAATAGTATAAGTTTAACTATTAATTGCAATAAGTTAATATAGGCCTAACTATCCTCCCTTTTTACGCTATACGCGTACCTTAGACTGGAGTAGTAGATCGAGCGTAGTTAAGGTATTTAGGCCATTTCTTATTCCTAGTACGTTGTTAACCTAGCGTATAGCGTAGAGACGTCGTACCTCCTTTATTACCTTGCGAATAGCCTTAGCTTATTATATAACGGAGGGAGATAGTAGAGAATTGTTAGTTATTTAAGGGTAGGCGCTAAAGACTAGTAATGTAGGTACGAGTCCATCCGGGCTAGCGGAATCGTTAATAGCTTTAACAGCCATTTATAAGGTAAGTTCTTCGCTAGCGTCCTCTAGTTTTAAAGAGATAATCTTATATACGCGGCGTAATAGCGTGTAATATCGCTCCATTTTTCTAACGCTATTATATACCTTAATAGGAACTTCTTTAACCTTAATTGCTATTGCCTTTATCTATTATCGAAACTCTATAGATAAGAAGTTCTTTTCTACATTATAGACGATTTAATTAGGGGGTCCTAGGTAGATATTAATCTAGTATAATTAAAGGGTATCCTATACGTTCCTAGCTAATATATCCTTTAAGAATTATGCGGCTTAAAAGGAGGTTAAGAAGTTAATAACTTAGAGTACTAGCTTGCCGCTAAGATATATAACGTTAACAATAATATAGAAGTTAAAGTTATAGTTATCTTTAAGGGTAAACTTAAATCGGCCAGGGGACTTCTAGTTTATTTAGTAGTAGTAGCAGTACTTTATAAAATGCTTAATTGCCTTAACCTTAACTTTATAGCCTACTTACTAAAGAACCCTAAGCAATTAATAAATGGATAGGTGGTTAAAATGATGGTATAGTTAACATAACTCTAACTTAGTTAGGTAGCTTTAAGTAATACTCTTTTTTAGTTAATAAAGGAGCAACTAAGGGTAACCCTACTTGCGCACGACGGGCACCCAATTATCTCCCTAAATAAGTATATCCTTAAGGTTATTAAGCTTAACGCCTAATTTATTTATATTTTTAATACAAAATAGAAACGGGGTGTTCGTAAGAACGACGTAAAAGGTAATATACCCTAAGGGGGTTTGGACCCTAATTGTGCTAAGAGAGATTGTAGTACCCTTGCTAAAACAAATCGTGTATTAGCCTGCCGTTAAATAGTTAATCTAAATAGAGCTATTAAGCTACTAAAGGGCTTAAACTTAAGGTTCTCCTGCTATAGATACTCCTGCGGCTCTAGTATCTAGCATAATACTATAGAAGACGTTTGCCAAGTATTTATTATTAAAAGAGAACGCGGAACTTTTCCTTGGCTTGTTAAAGATATCTAACTTTATAGTAAAATAGAGCGTAGATTAGTTATTAAGAATAGTAACGGTTTATATACTATCTACCTCACCATACTTAGTAAAGTATTGGTTGGGTAAGTACTCCTCAATTTCTATATCCATAAGGAGCTATTCGGCCTCATTAACCTCACCCTTAAGATCTTCTACGCCTTTATATTAAACCAGGAAGCTTTAGAAGTAGGCTATAGTAACCTTATAATTTCTAACGTTTCTTATACTCTAGCGAAACTTATTATATACCTCCTTTCGCTTATTAAGAGAATGCCTAATTAACTAGCAATTCGGTTTCTCATAAACGTAGCACTTCTTTTAGCGATTACTTTAAAATAAACCTCTATAAGGACCTCTACCTTTACCTTATAGTCGTTAATTATACCCTCTACCGTATTGCCTACCCCGGCTACTATATATCCGATTAATCTAGTTATAATTATATTAGTCGGGCGGGTTAATTAAAGTAGGTTAAAGTTAGGCGTTAAATTGCTGTACTTTTTAAGAGCGTAGAGCGGTGTTAACAGAAGATCTTAATTAAGTATATACTCCTTCGTAAGTATTTACAGGATTAAAAAGAGTAAGGTTATATTCTTTAATACCTTAGTATACGCTAATAACTTAATTATATAGGCTAAAGTTCTCTTAATATGATTTGGATAAACCACGCTAAATTATCTAAAGTTAATTAAAGAGCTTTTAAAGATAATTAAGCCGAAGGACACCTAGGTTTGTAGCAATAATCCTTAAAAAGGTAGTCTCTCTCCATTCTAACATATACTGCTACTTATTCTCTTTTATTTTAAAATAGTATCTTAACTTATATATTATGCGGTTAAAATTATATCCTTTTCCTGCCAAACAATTATAATAAAAGGTACTAGCTCGGCCCTTAAGTATAACAAAATAGGTATTATAGTATTAATTAGACTCTATTCCTACCTTCTAGCAATAGTTATAGAAGATACGTAGTTTCAAATTAAGAACATTATATAATTCCCCGCTAAACTTCTTCTCCTAATCCAAATAGAGCTTCGTAAGCTCTATAAGCAATTTTAAACTGCCTCTGATTTAAGATTAAAATAGAGGAGGTAGGGGTTATATTGCAGGCTGCAGTAGGGACATAGGTCTGGTTAGTAGAGTCTAAAGGTTATTAAATCGTAAAGCAATGGGATCCTGTACCTACTCTTATTAGGGTATAGTATCTAATATTAAGGTTACGGGTTAAATTGGATATAGAGTTAAAGGCGGAGGTAGGTTCGTCTCTAAAGGTATATTACTTAGGTTCCATCGTAAGTTAAGCTTCCTTATAGTGCGTAGTTAGTGCTTAATCTCTTATAGAGTCCATTCGTGCTCTTCTTTTACATCAATAACCTGCTCCTAAATGTTATCTCTAATAGTACCCCCATCCTTAGGGACAAATACTCTATTCTCCCAAAGGAAGTTACGGAAGTCCCGTACAATATCCTTATTCACAGGGGCCTATATTTCCTTTGTCCATCCAATAAAGTCCTCCTTTATACATTCCTATAGCGCGGTATTATTGTATTTACTACAGTGATGCAACTGGTTCGGTTTATTATTTGGTCTAGTTCGGTTTTCTAATAATCAAATCCTTAACCGGTTCGGAGCTCTAATTAGCTTAATCTAGATTAGTTTTAAAGCTTTAGCGGTAACTAGGTAACTAATAAAACCAAATCTAGATTAATATAGAACCTTAGTGGTAAGGATTTAGGTAGGGGCGAACGCCACCACAGAGAGCTAATCCTATTAAATCCATTATAATTCGCCATATAATTATTAAGCCGTATATTAAGGATCGTTTTATAGTATAGCGACATCTAATTTGATCCGCTAAAGCTTTGTAGATAAGCGAATTAATCCGCGGTAGTTAATCCTTGCCCTCATCGCGTCGCCCTTATTACTGTCCTCATCGCGTTATCCTTATTGCTGCCCTCATCGCGTTATCCTTATTGCTGCCCTTATCGCGTCGTCCTTACTACTGCCCTCATCACGTTGTCCTTATTGCTGCCCTTATCGCGTCGTCCTTATTACCGCCCACATTACTGCCCTCCTTATTTAATACTGTTAATCCTATAGATAGCTTTATTAACATCACTAGCCGATTATCGCGTGGAGGTGGTAGTAGCCATACTAGTAGCAGTCGTGCAGGCAAGGCTCCTGCTGTTCCTAAAAGGCGCATTAGTAAGGCCTCTAGTAGTAGAAAACGGAAGCGCCTAAAGACGACTGTAAATACGACTGATCTAGAGTCTCTCACCTATCACAAATCTAAATCCAAATCCGAGCTAGAGCCTCTGCCGTCACGCCTAGCGGATGAGCCAAAACGAATTAAGCTCTCTGGACAGTGGTACCGAAGAACTAATGAAATTGCTGGCTAAAAGCGTGGTAAAAAAAAGTTGTTGTATATATGGGGTGATAGAAAAGGCTTTGTAATTGTTTATAAGACTATAGGAGTTAAATACTACTACTGCTGTAAATGCTTAGACGAGAAGAAGGATACTATATATAAGCCGCTTAATAAGAAACTCTACTATCTATACTGCCTGTTTACTAATTGTAATTAGCGCTTAACGGCAACTTTACTGTTCTCAGCTACTAGAAACGAACTTACTGAATTAATAATAAAGGCAATCTAATTAAGCTTAAAGGAACGATTAAGTAGTATGCCAAGCAGCAGGAGTATATCTGGAATATTTAGTTTAAAGCCTTTAAGCTTTTACTAATTCGCTAGCTTATATACTACCACATCGCGTACTACTAGATTAAAAACGTCTATTTTATTAAAATAATTTAGTATATATACAAAGGACTTGCAAAGCTAATTCCATTGCATACAACTATATATAGATGGGTGATAAGTGAGTTCAGGAAGCAGAAGAGGCAACTACAAGATAACTTACGAGAGGCTCAGTTGAATATACACCTATCCTTTAATCTTTAGACGTCGCCGAACTACTACGCTATTATCGCAATCGTCGCCCACTATATTAACAAAAACGGCCTCCAGTAGACAAAAGTTCTTACTTTATAGCGCCTTAAGGGCGAACATAGTGGCGCTAATTAAGCTTAAATTATCCTGGATATAATCGGCAAATATAAGATTAGTAGAAGGGTTAGATATTTTATACTTAATAACGCGTTAAGCAATAATATAGCCGTTGATTTAATTCTTAAGACGCTCTATCTAAAGATATTAGAAAAGCAGCGAAAGCGTTATCAGTTGCGGTATCTTGGCTATATAGTTAACTTAGCTACATAGGCGTTCTTACTGGGTAAAAAGGCAGATACTACACTAGAGGAATTGGAGCTGGCTTACAGTAGGCACGACTTTAACTTAATTATAAAGATCTGGAGGAGGTAGGGCGCTCTTAAACGCCTATACAATATTATATAGTATATTTGGATGTCGCCACAACGTCGTAAGGAGTTTCGGAAGATTGTAGTAGGGGGAAAGTGATTAGAATTTGATATGCTTGAGGTGAGTATTACAATCATTTAGTGATATTCGCTACCCGCCAGCACCGGATTTTATATTATCCGGCGTATGGTCGCAATATTGTAATCGCGATATTTAATTTCTTATTACTACTAACTAATTAAGTAGCTTATTTAAAGCAATGCGACTTAATAGAATTTATATTTTAGCTCTATTGTACAAGCTATTAATTATAGGCAACGAATTATACGGTTTTGCAACTCCTATATACTTAAATAAGGCGAAGGCATTAAAACTGATCGTCTTACTACGCACTACTGGTTCCTTTTTAAAAAGCTTTCCTTTGTCCTCTAGCCGTTCTACGAAGCTACTATATACGGCCAGGGCCATAAGCATATACTCTACCGCTGGTTTACCATAATAGATTGGCTTCTTAACTGCACCTATAACGCCTAGGTTAACTTCTAAGAACTCCGCATTAAATATGGTAATAGTAAGGAATATACCTATTTAGAAGCCGCAGCCTGTGCCTTATAGGAGAAGTGCGAGAAGTACTATAAACGCGCAGATAATAGTGCCGCTTACTATACTGCGCATATACTTATACCGAGCAAGAAGTGGTTGTAGTTTTAGCAGGAATTTAATTAAAATAAGAATAAGAAGACTTAGCTCCGCGGTAATCCTAAGGATCCAACCAATCGCGGTATTAAAGGCTTAGTAGAGGACCTTTAGCTAGAGGAGTATAAGGGTAGGTATAGTACTCCCGTTGCTGTTAAGCAGCCATAGTAACCAATACGCTTTGTACACGGCGAGATATTTAATGGGCTTTTAAATTACAAATAAATTAAAGCTATGCCTCTTGCTAGAACTAATACCTATCTAACCTATATTTAAACTAACCGAGAAGCTGCTAACGATCCTCTAGCTTACTAGAACAGCAAGTATTATTTATAACTAAACCTCACTCAATTTGCTCTTAATATACTGGCTATACTGTTAATAAGCGCTAAATGCAAACGCGTGTTTAGCTCCGCTAAGTACCTCCTTACTAACCCCCAAAACCACCTTAAAGCTAATATTATTAAAGCCAATAAGTGCCTAAAGTCCTGGTTCGGGCGCCCTTAAGCAAAGGCCTTTAAAAAAGGCGTTGATCCTAATATTGATGAGCAGTATAAGGAGGAAGAGACTGCTGCTAAAGCTGCCGCCAAGGCTGCCGCTAAATCAGAAACTAACACGGTAGGCGACGCGGTAGGCGACTTAACGGGCAATACAGTAGGCAACGCGACGGGTAATGCGGAGGCAAATTAACAAGAAGCTAGCGGGCCGGAGTATAAGAAGGAAGATTAGGAGGACGATAAGGAAGATAAGGACGACTCTAATAATAAGGATAACGAGATTAAATACACCATGATTAACAACTAGTATATCTCTTAACACTATGCTAAGACTTGCGATAGTAAGTCCATGCTTCTAATTAACTTATTAATTACTAAACTAGCTACTTACGTTGCTTAAGTTATATAGGGCTCTAGTTTACTGTTTCCTACCTTAATCTAACTACTCCGCGCCTTAAATAATCCTACTATATTGTATACTACAATTTACTTAAATATATACTATTTGATCTAGTTAATCTGGTTAAACCGGTTATATAACCGGTTCGAAGCTTTCATTTAATTTTTGGATCGGTTTGAGGCTGATTTTGGCAACCGATCCAAACTAGTTGCATCACTGATTTACTGTCCTTATAATATGCCATACGGTATAATAAAAATCCATTTAAGTCTTGTTTATTAGCGTTTGCAAGGTCAATTATGGCTTTATTCCATATCTTTAGGTTAATATCTTCCTTATACTTCTTTAGGTAGGTTAACGCCATAGTATATATAGAATTAACGGAGTGTCGTACATCAAAGGTAGGTAGGATTTTCAGTTTTATAGAATCTCGTAGGTTTGCTGTCAAGAGGTAGGCAATTCGAGATATTGTTCAACGCGTTTTAGACGTCATTTAACGCGTTTCGGACGTTAACTTAGGACCCTAGGTTCAGTAACACTTCTAACCTAAAGTATTTAACCAAATCTTCGTAAACGCGGTTGTTCTGCGTAATAGACGCAACTTAGTATCTCCTAGTACTCAGTAACACTTCTGTTACTAGTTTTCCGCAAGTCTAAGGTAGCACAGTATCGCTGGGATCTATTCCATATAAGCGCATATAGCACCCCTATACGAGACTGTCTCTTCTATTTAAAAACCTAGCTGCTCTATAGTTAACTGTATATTCAACCACTAATCAGTGTTAGTCACATAGGGTGACTCACCAATAACGACTACTCAAGTAGGGTTACAGTGATGTTGGTTAATAAAGCTTTTTTAATTAAATGAGGAAGGGCGAGGGGCTTAAGACTCCTCGCCACGCTAGTGCCGCGGCGTCACGTGACGACCGCATGCCTCATTCCCGACACTTATAGGCCGGTATTTCTTTAATTTCCTATTCGTTGTTGCCGTTAACTTAGATTAGTAGGGGAGGTTTGTTCTTTTATCTAGGTAATAGGTTATTTACGGCTTTCTGTAGTTTATCTGGAGAGAAAATAGGGTAAACTTTAATTAAATCTAGGAGCTTTACTTTATACGCGTTACCTATTTTCTTAAGAACCTTATACGGTCCTACTATTTAATAGTCTAGCTTACGGTTAGGTCGTTCCGTCTTTTAGTTCTTTATTATAACCTAGACTATATCTCCTACGGCAAAGTCAGGCTCTCGCCTATACTTATTCGCCTATTATTACATTAATTTTTAAGCCCTTTTTAGATTTATATAGGCTACTGTCTAGGCTTCTTTTAAGCGCTTAGTATACTGCCGTGCTTCCTTATAAGATAGTTTTTCGCGTATAGTTTAGGGTCCTTTTAGTCTTTTCTAGTTAAAGCTTGTGTGGGGTAAGTAACCTATTTCTAGTTAAATAGGGGCGAATCCTATAGAGTTATAGGGTAAGGTCGCTTGGGTATAGTTTATTAGGAATAGCAGTTTAGCCTAGTTATCTTAAAAGTAGTTAATAAAGGGCCGAAGTCTCTAATCTAAGTATTAATTTATAATTTCCGTTTAACCATCTATTTAGGGGTAGTATGCAGTAGAAAGCTTTAGCTTAATACCTAAGATTTAGGTAAACTTATTCTAAAATACTAATATAAATTACGACTTATAATTGGATATAATAGTATCTAATAGTCCGTAGATTTAGTAGATATAGTAAATATATAGTTAGGCCGCTTCTTTAGCATTAATATTCTTATAATATAGGATTAAGAATAGGCGCTTACTAAAGCGGTTAACTAAAATTATAACTATATCGTATCTGTTACGGTCTATAGGTAGCTTATAAAAGTCTATAAAGATATATTACTAGGGGCGTTATTGTCAGATAATCTGTATTCTCGGTGGCGTAGGACGTGCACTGGTCACGTGTATTGTAAATATCTTCGTCTAAGCCTAGGGGCCCTAGGTCAAGCAACGATCAAGACAATCAAGATCATTAATCAATTAACCCATTTCATTAATAAATAGCTCTATATGAGTTATCTGACAGTTATAAGCCCGGTCCGCCGACACAAGAAGCTATTCAGCTATCACTTAATCATTTGAAGAAATTCTACCTCATCGTCAGACTCTGACACCTCATCGTCACAAGACGACCCTGATCGAAATCCTACCTTAATTGTCACAGGACGAGATACCATGAGATTCCACGAGATTCCACGAGATTCTACCTTAATCGTCAAAGGGCGATCCTGACGATAAGGACGATCCTGATGATAAGGACGATCCTAACGACAAAATACCATCTTAATTCCCCCTTTGCCTATCAGTCAAATGACTCTACCGACTACCTTATTAAACACAATCATCCTTAATAAGCTAGAAGACTGGGAACAATGGCTATAGCAACTCTAAGCCCTTGTGGATTAGTAAATATAGGGCTATGTTAACCTAGCTATAGAAGCACCTTAAGAAGGTCTACTTAAAAAACCACCTTATCTAAAGGTTATAGATTTTAATAAGAATGCAACCTTATATATATAGCTCTCGTCAAATTAATAGAAAGCGTATAAGAATAGCAGACGATACTATAACTAGGATATAAAGTACTTCCTAAAATAGGAAGAGCATCTGCAACAGATACGCACCCAGATTACAACCATAGTATTAATTTAGAAGAAGCTACTACTTGACCCTTTCTTAACAGTTAAAGAATAGCTATCCCAATTAAAGGAGAACATAGAACCTACCTTATAATTTATTAGGAAGAAGGTACAACACTAATATATAGAAGCCCTTAAGGGGTTTAAACACTTGTTAAAATTAAATTAGTAGTTAAATTAATGGGAACATATAATAGTACTAGGAGAGAAGTATAAGATCCCTTAAATATCTGATGGAATCTAGCTACAAAAATTGGCAGAAGTCGTTTAACCCTTTAGCGACGCCTACTATATAAAGTATACTACTGAGTTAAATAACCCTTAGAAGTTGAGATCTTCTAAATACCGCAGAGTAGTAAAGGAGCTGCAAGAAGGACTTAGAATACCCTTAAAAAAAGCCAATACTACTATAAGAGGGAGTACCTTTAATGTAGACTTTGCAGAGTAAGCCATAATAGATCACTCTAATACTACTAAAGGTCTAGGGAAAGGAACCTTAGCACGTACTAGACGCTTAAAGAAAGCCAGGTCACTAGTAGACGAGGAGACGTCCCGCAAGAAGCTACTACCTATACGCTTAGCGTATAAAAAACGAGGATATTCCCTATAGGACTATTAGTATTTATTTAAAGACAAGAAACCCAAAGGAGTTATAATCGGAGATACTCGCATTAAAAGGGTGCTAAAGAAGGTAGAAAAGAATAAGGATCTCGCTAATAAAGTTATAAAGATTAGACTTAAAGAATAGGAAGATAAGGCTTAATAACAATAGAATGAGAGCTAGGAGATAGTTAAGATTAAGGGAGAAGCTAATACGATATTCCTAAAATCGTATTACACCGGTTAACTCCATCCGCTAAAGCTATTAACTATTCTTAACTTAGGAACCACTCTCTATATCTTTAATAACCTCTCTCGTTTCTATAACTTTAGGAAAGCTTTAAGATATAAATATGTTATCGCCGGTAGCTTAGAAGTGCCTATACTAGGCTATAGTAATATTACTATCTAAGTTATAAAACCAGACAAGAGTAAGGGAATCCTACGCCTTAAAGACGTTACCTTTTATACGGACTTTAATACAAACCTTATATTATTCCGTCTACTTTAAAAATAAGGGTACTACTAGGACAATAAAGGAGATAATAATCTTTTAGCTCGGAAGGATAATATAATCCTATATTAAATGGAAGAACATTACAGATAATAGACTATTAAATACACCTAACTAGGAAGTCTATTAGCGTTTAATATAAGCCGACTACTACGCTAAAGGAAGCGCAGAGTATTATTAAGAGACGCTTATCCAGATTTGAAAGGAGATGTATATCTATAGTATCTGCGTTTAGATTATCTAGGACCTATAAGCCTTTATTATTTAGGTCTTAACGCCTTAGGAGTTAAGCTTTAAGGCCTAAAGACGACGGAATATTAATATTACAGTCTCGCTAAAATTAAGCATTAGGTCTTAAGAAGGTTCTTAAAATAGAAAATTAATAAACCCTATTTTAACCTCTATATTAACTAAACTAACCTTAAGGAAGCGTATGCCGGATTTATACAAGTTATATTTATCTATAATACCTTCTTAGGAAGAACCTTCCCGTATTTTATAATAACGCATAATAAAGAAAAGGAGACACTATAAGTGCTTAAAGATTTTACCTAATGGATTTATTTAAGGTATAACCTTAAGGTTAATACTATTAGATCAGACAACAAGCTAGGGAAAAGGAGAACCCTTAAATAGCTACGGACTTAAGAAATTATATTTAAGCCTTCGGCGCCACATATCTAAGCTTAGAATGGTACTACTAAACGCTTAGGGGGTATAATTATTAAGAGATTACAAGTAATAAAAATTACTGCTAATTTACTATATAACCTATGGAACGAGATAGTTAACTATATAGTGTACCTTTAAGATTAAACGCTACTAAAAAGCAATAGTTGGAAATTGCTATACGAGAAGTTCTATACCTTCCTAGCTAATAGGTTAAGAAAGCCGCAACTAGCGTACCTAAAAGCCTACGGCTGTAGGGCGTACGCGATAACATCGGACGCTCAGCTAAAGAAGAAAAGGCTAAGCAAGCTAGATCCGCGAGCCCATATCGGCTACCTCGTTGGCTATAACTCTACCAATATCTATAGGATCTAGATCCCATATAAAAGTATCATCATCTCTACTAGGGACGTCATCTTTAATAAGAAGATATTCTTTGACGGCAAGTAAACGGACATCTTAAAGAACCTACACGCTAAGTTAGACACGCTAATTAAGAAGATTTAACTCCCTAATACTCTAACTAAGAATAAGGTTCTTCTAGAAGACAATAAAGAAGTACTTAAACCGTTAAGTTAAGAGGAAAACAACGACGTCGATAATAAGCCAGTTTAAGCCTTTAATAAGTTAGTAGATCTTAAGCTTGCAAGAGCTCTTGAAGACGCGTATTATATACCACCTCCAACAGAAGAAGACGAAGAATCTCTATATGCCTTTTATGTCGAGTATCCTATAAAGTCAGAGATATAAGATACTAATTAGGACATCGTTAACTAAGTAGGAAATAGGTTTTATAGTTAGGGGGTGTTTAATAACTCGGTTAAAGACTTATTTAAGAAAGCCGGCGATTATAGGTTTAAAGACTTTATTACTAAAAGGATTACTTTAGCCTATTATAGCGCCTTCTTAGCAGGAAGAAAGTTTAACCTTAATAGTTAACTTAATAATAGTAAGCTGAAATTAGGCAGAATATATAATGTTAGATTATATAGGAAGAACTTACCTCCGCTACCTTAGACAATCTGCGACCTTAATACGCATCCTCTTTAAGATCATTTCTAAGAGGCTTAACGAGCCCACCTCCAATCTTATTATTAAATGAGGTTATTTTAAGAAACAGATAGGAAGTACGTAAAGGGATAGTAGATCCTTAGCTTAATATAGGTATTCGTCTATAAGATAGATAAGTATAAATTCATCTAGAAATGTAAGGCACGCTTAGTAGTATGCGGAAATTAACAGGCCCTAGAAGACCTACCTATAAGAGCTACTATATTAGCAAGTACAACCTTTTGGACCCTAATGGCGATTACCGCAAAATTCGACCTAAAGATGACACAGATAAATACAGTTAACGCGTTTATCCATTGCAATCTTAATAAGGTCGTCTATATAAAGCTACTGCCAGGGTTTAATAAAGGAAAGAAAGATAAAGTACTGCGCTTAAGAAAAGCCCTTTACGGACTATAACGATCCCCTCTATTATGGCAAAAGAATCTCACAAGCTCGTTAAACAAATTAGGTTTTAAAGAGGTTCCTTAAAAGCTATACGTTATGCTAAAAGGTAAAATAGTTGTCTTCTTCTACGTTAATAATATTATCTTCTGCTACCAAAAGATAGATAAGAAGAAAGCTTAAGAAGCAATTAAGGAGCTAAGCAGGGAATACTAGATAAGTACCCTTAGCGAGCTAAAATGGTTCCTAAGAATCTATATACTACGCAATTATAGCTAGAGGCTCCTATAGCTATCGCAGGAAGCCTATATTAAGAAGATAGCTAACTAGTATAAGATAGATTTTAAAGGGCGTCTTTTAAATACTCCTATGGCAGAATCGGAACTCCTCCCTACTAATTACCGATTAATCCGTTTAACGCGTCCGTCTCCTAATACAGACCTATTAGTCCGTCCTATATCCCTACTAGCTTCTACAATACTATATTAGAGAAAATTGGGTTTAGTACTCTATATAGCCACTATAACACGTCTAGATATTACTTTTGTAGTATTATAGCTAGTAAGGTTCAATTAGAACCTAAGCTAAGAGCATTATTAAGCGGTAGATAGAATAATCTAATACCTATATAGCATAAGGAGCAGAGTAACCTACTATAGAGGAGATAAGAAAGGAATAAACGGTAGAGGGAAAGACAAAGGAATACGCGACAAAGGACGAGATAACGGAGATAGTAGAGGTAAAGCGCAATTATTTATCTGTGCTAGCAATACATCGTTTATAGACAACTCCGTTAATAGAAAGAGCTTGTAAGGATATATAATAAAGCTATTTAGGGGACCAATCGCCTAGAGAGCAAATAAGCAGGATATAGTAACAACGTTAAGCATAAAAGCCGAGTTATTAGCCCTATTACAGATAGTAAAGGAAGCTATTTTTATTAGTAGGATACTTAAAGTAATAACGTTAAGGCTAAACGAGCCCTTAATTATTAACTGTAATAACACCTAGACACTCTAATTAATTATAGAAGACACGGTAAAGCTAATTATAAAGCTTTAATACGTTAACATCTATTAACACTAGTTGCGTTAAGAATACGCAATAAGACGAGTGCTATTTCAATAGAAAGTGACGAAGGAGATAATCGCTAATAGACTTATAAAGGCCCTACCCAAGCAGAGGTTCAAGAGCTTCGTTAATATAATTAGAATAGTGGATATTAAGGAGCGGCTAAATAAGGAGAAGTAATTAGAGGACCTAAGGGAGAATATCAGAGCGAGACGGAAGGATTTAGATAAGATTACAGTTTAATTAACGCATTAACGGACACGAGAAGGTGGCTAGCTTCGTCCTCAACCAGGTCGAAGCTAAGGGGGTGTGTCAGATAATCTGTATTCTCAGTGGCGTAGGACGTGCACTAGTTACGTGCACGGGTCACGTATATTATAAATATCTTCGTCTAAGCCTAGGGGCCCTAGGTCAAGCAACGATTAAGACGATTAAGATCATTAATCAATCAACCCATTTTTATCAATGAATAGCTCTATATGTACTATCTGACAGTTATAGTATTAGGAGTGGTTTTAATAGTCCTGGGGTCTTATCTCGTGGAATTATAAATCTATAGCAGCTGTTATAGTTCCGTATATAATAGTTAATATTTATAACCATTTCGGGCTAGTAGTAGCAGTTACTAATAATCTTATAGGTTTTATTTTTTCTAGGGTAGGCCGTAAAGACCTAGACATAAGCTTTAGTAATAAGCTAGGTCCATAAGTTCTATTCCTTAGCTACTACTAGCCGTTCCTAGTGCTTAAGTAGTCCTTTTTTAAGGGACTATAGGCTAGTAACATTCTTTGCCTTTTTATAGTACTCCTATAAAGAGGGGGTCGTTTAGTTAGCCTATAGTAGTTTATTAATAAGGTTAAGTTTAAAGGAGTTAATAGGATATATCTCGGCGCTTAAAAAGTCTATACTTAGTTCTACCTATATTTAAGGGTTAAGGTATTTTAGTTATAGTAGCGTCTAGGTCTATAATAAGATCTTTATAGCCATCTAGTTATCTAAGTCTTACTTATACCTTATTAGAGCGTCCATACGGTTTATAGCGCCTAGTTTATATATAATTAAGAAGTTAAACTAAGATAGGGTATCTGCCTAGCGTGCCTACTAGGCTATAAGGGCCTTAGTTATTATAAAGTATTCTAAGGCCTTATAATCTAAAACTACCTTAATTAGCTTAGGGGTCCCCTCTAGCTATATACACTAGTGCTAAAAGCTAAAAATAATAGTTAGCATTTCTTTATTATAGATATAGTAGTTTAGCTTAGTATCTATTATAGTCTTTAAATAGTATATAATAGGGTGCCACTTTCCGTCTAGTTGCTTTTAGGAAAAAACACTAGCTATTACGCTGTTTAAGGTATTAGTTTCTAGTATTAAGGGCCGTTCTAGGTTAAAATAGGCAAGTAGGAGAGCCAATACTAGCCGTTTCTTAAGCTTATTAAAGGCCTGCCTATATATAGCGTTAAAGTAGAAGGCCTAGTCTTTTCTAGTAAGACGGTTAAGAGGCTAGGTAATCCTACTATAGTTCTTAATAAAGCGTTAGTAGAAGTTATAAAAACCTAAAAATAATTATACCCCCTTTACGGTCCGTGGAGGTGCCTACTAATTAATTATAGCCGTTTTTTCTAGGTCAGTTTTAATTCCGTTTATACTAATAATAAAACCTAAGTACTTTATACGCTTAATACTAAACTCTAACTTTTTAATATTAACCTAAAGGCTAGCCTTGCGGAGCCGTTATAAAACTTTATAGATATACTCCTTGTATTCTAGCTCATTCTTAAAATAGATTATAATATTATCTAAATAGGTCGTATAGAAGTTATTAAGGTAGTTAAAGAGTATATTATTTATGTATTACTAGTATATAGCTAGTTTATTAGTTAGTCTAAAAGGAAGTACCTTATATTTATACGTTCCGTAATAGGTCCGAAATATAATAAAATCTTTTAAACCTAGGGTTTATCCTAATTTAGTGGAAGGCCTAGCGGATATTAAGCTTTATAAAGACCTTAGCTCTACTTATTTAGGCTAGAGTCTTATTAAATAGGGGCAGCGGATAGCGGTCCTTATGGGTTATATTATTTAGCTTATAGTAGTTAATACAGAAGCGGAGTCCTTTATTTAGCTTTTTAATAAAGAGAATAGGTAAGGTAAAAGGGGCTTAGCTAGGCTTAATAAAGCCCTTATTTAGGTTATTAATAAGATACTACTTTATAGCCTGCAATTTAGTAATAAACTGCTTATAAAGGGGGCTAAAGCTAAGGGTATTTTCCTTACCCTACTTAATCTTAATCTTATAGTTATATAGTTAGTAAGGTAAAAGTATATTAGACGCTGCTTTAGAGAATACGTCCTTAAATTTCTGGTGTTAATAGGGCAGCTTTTATTCTACTAGTTCCTTATCTATAAGCTCGCTTTCTTATCTATTAAACTCGCTTTTTTTTCCTTAATTATTTAATTAATTTTATATAAGCTCGTTATAAAGGTAATAGTATTAATCTAAACTAAGTTCTAGTAGAATCCTACGGCACTAATACAGTAGACATTAACTAGTAGGAGGTTTGCCAGTTTTTTTATAGCCGTTTTCCAGACCATATTTTACGGTCTAGGGTTTATAATCTTTCTTAACTCCTATTCTATCTTCTATAGGTTATCCCTTTAATCTATTAGTTTAGTGTAATATTTAACGCCCCTTACTATTATTTATAGCTATATAGGGCCTAAGCTCTCTATAGGGGGCTTTTTTAGGTTACTACTAACTTCCTAGGTCTTTAATGTAAGTAGTATAACATAGGTAGTCTAGGGGTAATATAGTACATAGATCTGTTATAAATTAAGCTATATATCTTCCTTAAAGGCCTAGTCCCTATATATAGCATTAGCCTAGTAAATAGTATTAATCTAAGGCTGTATAAGGTTTTCTATTATAATACTAATTTCTTTTATAAAGGAAGGGGTTAGGGGTAAGGTTTTAGGCTAGATAAGCTATCTACTCCATATATTAAGCTATAAGCCTAAATAGGCTAGCTATTTTCGCCCTACGATTATATTATAGCTACTTAGGTCTATAATAAGGAAGGGGATATTATACTACCTTTATCCGTTAATACGGAGGTAAATCCATAAGATAGTTATAATAGGTGGCCCTATCCGCCCGTTATACCCATAAATAGGAATTAGTTTAAGCAGTTCTTTAATAGGTGTATTTAGAAAGGTAGCTAGCTTTATAATATACTAGGTATCTATTAAGGCAAAAGTATTTACTTTAGAGTTAGCTAAAGTAGAGGTTAAAACTTAGTATCTATTACGGAATAAAGTATAAGGGATAGTGCAGCTTCTTTTACTAACTAGTTAACCTAAATTAATATCTAATATATTAATCCCTTTTAACCTTAGAGAGGAGTTTTCCTCTAGGGTTCCTCTTTTTTAACTTTACGCTATTCTCCTAGATTAACAGAACATCGTCCACTTTTACGTTTATTGGGTAATTCTTTATATAGTAACCTTTCTAACTATAAAAAAAGTAAGCTCCTTAATTACTAAGGGCCTATATATAGGGGTTACTATATATAGGCTAAGCATTTACTAGACCTATAGCAGGACTGGCTATATAGCTAGCTGCTAAATTAGCGGCGGGCTATATACGTAGTGTTATAGGGGTTACTAATTATGTCAGGGCATTACGGGCCGTTCTTATATTGCTTATAATCTAATTTAAAGGATTTCTAGCTTTATACCATTTAGCGCGTACCTTAATTTAGTAGAGGCCTTAGTTAATAGCTAAGCACTAGTCTATAAGTTCCTTTAGCGTCTATATAGTAATAAAAACTAGTAGTACGGCTTACTATAGGTCTAGCATTAGATCTTTCTGGGGAATTTAAGCCTAGCCGGCTAGGTATAGAAAGCGGGTCTAAAAAGCTAAGAAGGTCTCTATTGTTTTTATATTTAGGCTTTTATAATTAAGTTAGGCGTTTTATACTTTAAAGGGGTCCTTATAAATAGAAGATAGGTAGATAATTATCTCTTCTTTAAAGAGGAAGGGATTTACTAAGTCCTATACGTACCGCGGACTTAGGTACGTCTATACGTCCCCACTAGTACGGCCGAAGATATAGGCTATTTTAGCCTAAGTAGTAAGGAAGTAGTCCGTATTAACTTTAAGCTTATCCTATAATTAAAGCTTCCAATTATTAAATATAGGGTTAGTTCCGTCTATAAGTAATAGAGGGTATATAACCTTTACGGACCGCAATAATACTAATACTATATATTAGGCTAGAGCCTTAAGGACTATAGTAAGTCTTTAGGTATCTAATAATTCCTTACTAGGTATAGTGGGTTCTCTAGCTTTAAGTAGCTCTTAAAGTTATTTAATTTCGGCATTAGCTGCTATAAGCTCTACCTAGGGGTTTAAGTTAGTTGCTATTTCACTATTGGAGGTATTTAAGGATCCTATAGCTACTTTGCCAGCTACTATATTTCTTAGCATCGTAGTATAATTATTAGGGTAACTTTTAATAGGATTCTATAAGGGTTCTAGTCTATGCGTATTCTATAGGTTTTATTATTCTTTTCTATTCTTCTAGTTCTGGTAATATTCTTTAGGTTTAATTCTATATTCTATTTTAGTTTATAGTCTATAAATATATTTAAGCTCCTTCTTAAAAAGAAAGGGTAGTTAAACTTTAGATAATATTAGCGACTTAGTTAATTAAGGTATAAGTACGGTAAGAGGGACGCGTAAGCCTATATAATTGGTAGTCTATAAATAAGGATCTAAAGCTAAAGAAAGGAAAGGAGATAGAGGGCGGCGCCGCTTAACGTTATATATAATCCTCTAGTTATATAATAGTAATTATCTGGAACTATATAAAACTGTCTATAACTATCTGCGACTATCCGCTATAATTTACCAATATCTATTAGCTATAATTTACTAGTCCCCACTAGTTTCTACTAGTTTTTACCAGTTTCTTCCAGTTTTTACTAGCGCCGTAACACTACCTAAAGAGCGTATAGTTATATATTTAAAGGACTATCCCTTAACCCGCTAGCGTCTATAGAGTAAGGGTTCTATATAGAATAACCGACTGCAAACTACGCGTATAGTCAATTGCATTAATTTAATTAGCTAATTCTTATCGATAAATAAACGAATATTAGCGAGTTAAGGTATAGTCTCTACCTATATAGTTTTCTCTTTATAATAAATCTTAGAATGTAATTAGGGTTAATCTATTAGATATATACTTTAATAAGCTTATATCTTTTATTTACCTATATACTTAGCCTACTTAATAGATAAAACATAACGTATTAACCAAATTCTACCGAATTCTACTAGCTTAATTAGCTTCTACTAAGTTTTACTAGATTAATTAAATTCTACTAAAGTGTAAGGTATATTGCCTAGGTATATAGTATGGGGTAAATAAGCTAAGTATAAGTTATAGAAGAGTTAATAGAAGAGGACAATATAGTAAAGAGTAGGTATAGTAATGCCTTAATATAGAGACGAACTAATAAGGATAATAGGAGGGCTGTAAGCCCGAAGAGCTTATAAGGAGGTGCTAAGGGCTAGCCGAAGGCTAGCCTTGGCAGCTTCTAAGAGCCCCTAGGCATATACCTAAGTAAGGGGCTAAAGGATCTCTTATATAAAGTCTGTTAAAGATCGCGTATATATATATATATACGCATTAACCACTAAGACCCTTAACTATTTAATTATAAGATTCTCGCGTTATTCCTTTCTCTTCTTTATATAACGTCTTATTCTTTATAAAAGCTATATTTTTAGATTTAGATAGAATTTATATTGTTTCTTTAAATCTACCTTAAAGTCTCTTCGCACCCTTATAGGCATATATTCTATAAGTTATCTTATTACCTCTTATTAATTTATATACCTAGCCTATTAGTATAGCTACTATAGTTCCTACTATAAGCATTTATCATATCTTAAACATTTAACTTTAATCTTTAATAATATTATATTATTAAAGCCTCTATATTCTATTTAATCTATACTATTTACATTTAATCGTTCTTAATATACTCTATTGTTAAAGTCTATTATTATAGTTTATATCGCTTCCTCTTAGTTCTTTTTTTAGCCCCTAGATTACTATATATTTATATAAGCCTATTTATAAAACCTTTTTAACTTAAGAAGTTTTTTTTAAATTAGTAATTACTATCCTGTCTGTATAAGTAGAGGTTGTATATAATATTACTAGACGAATAGCGCAGGATGTATGCGGTAGAGGCTGTATACATAGCGTAGGTCACCTAACTACCTACGGCCCGATAGATAGTCCGACCTTTACTACCCCTTTCTTTCTCTTTTAGTAGACAAAGAAGATACGAATTGAATTAAGAACCAGTTACCTTATATTGCAATTACAGTACCCCCCCAGGTGATACCGACACTAATTAGTGATATCACAGATCAGAATCCGGTGTTATTACGAAGAGAGACAACACGCGATCGCTCCTACTAAGGCCCGTTAATCTCGTCGCGTTTGCTAAGGAGAACCCTTCCTACCAAGGCCCTGGGAACTTAAAGAACTGGCTCCTACTAAGGCTTTATCTGGTTCGCGTCTATTACGCAAATTAATACCCAGTACGACCTCTTTACTAAGCCAGTACCCCTAGCAGCTTCGGCAGCATCCTATAACCTAGCAGCGTCAGCAGCACCTATCTACCTACAACCCTAACACCGTTTACTACCTTGCAGATCTGCTATGTCGAAAATCACGTTAACAGCACGCCCTAAACGCCAGCGTATCCCCTTCCTTTTTACGGCCTTTGCAAGCCATAAACACCACAATCTATACTAGTTATGCCCAATATACGAACCTAATGTCCAAACTAGGCTAATGGAATAACCCTAACCAACGAGACCACTGCGGAAGATATTACCAACTACGTTAACTTTAAAATTAATAAGTATACTAAATAGAACTTTAAAGATAAAAGCTTATAGGAATTATACCAAGAGGACTTTAATAATTTTGAGGTATAGATATTTAAAGACGCTAACAGGTCTGTAATTAAGGAATTTAAATAACTGCTCCAACGTAATAGAGTATGGGTCTTTAATATAAAGAGCAAGTTAGTACCATAAGTACTGTACGACGTCGCTCACGAGAACAACCGTACGGAATGGTTAGATAAAGAAATTAAACTATTTATTAACAACGAAGGACCCTTTAATTTGTATGCTATAAACTACCGCCTTAAATCACGTTTATTAACTCCCTTAATGTTATCTGTACCCTAGTAAGCTACTCTATCCGCACAAGCTCCGCCTGTATAAGCTCCGTCCGCACAAGCTTTGCCTATACAAGCTCCGTCCGCGCAAGCTCCGTCTACATAAGCTCCGCCTACGCAAGCTCCGTCTACGCAAGCCCCGTCCGCGCAAGTTCCGCCTATAAATATTACGGCTTCGCCTACAAACGTTACGGCCCCGCCTATAAATATTATGGCTCCCTCTGCGAACGTCACGGTTCCCTCTATAAACGTTATAGCTCCCTCTACGAATACCCCTATAACACCTTAACCACCTATTGCATCTATACCCCAGCAAGCTACACTGACTGCTACTTAACAGCAGCACTACCCTTAAACACCCGTTGCACTTATACCCTAGTAATAGTACAATTTTCAGCAGCCTGCCTAGTAGTGGTAGTATAACCCTTAGCAACCTGGCAAACAGCAGTATACCCTATTATAATTCACCCAATAACAGCAACTAGACCTAGGAGGAGGAACAACCTTATATAATGCTTGGTTATCAGCCCTTCCACCTACTTTCCCCTATAGTCTGTGACAACTTTTATACCTTCTAAAGCCGCCATACCTTTAGTTTTAACTTTAACTACGCTCTATTATAGGACACCTCAGTAACACCTTATACGCGCCTACCTGTCTCTACCGCAATATCTAAATGTTTACGATATCCGCAATATCCGCAATATCCGTAGCGATATCCGCAATATCCGTAGCGATATCCGCAATATCCGTAACGATATCCGCAACGTCTGCAATATCTGTAATATTCGCAATACCCAAAACATCCGCGATTACTGCCCCGAGCACCTGTTGACCTATATACTTCTCCTTTATACTTTCTCACCTTCTTTCCTTTTTATAAATGTCGCCAGTGTCTGTATAAGTAGAGGTTGTATATAATATTACTAGACGAATAGCGCAGGATGTATGCGGTAGAGGCTGTATACGTAGCGTAGGTTACCTGACTACCTACGGCCCGATAGATAGTCCGACCTTTACTACCCCTTTCTTTCTCTTTTAGTAGACGAGGATAAGATACGAATAAATCAAGAACCAGTTACCTTATATTGCAATTGCAGTACCCCCCCGGGTGATACCGATATATCCTATTATTTTATACCTCTATTAAGTAAAGTTTAAACTATTTTAATATATTGTTTTATCGGCAAAATATTGTCCCCTATTAACGGCCTTAATGGTTAGTAGTTAAGGCAATTAGCGCGCGGCCGAGGGAATTTAGCAACTCGATCGACTAGCCTAACACGTAGCCTACGCGCAGCCTGCGCACAATCTGCGTAATTGGCGATTTCGTTAATCTACCTTTTTACTTATAAAATATTAAAGTCTTTTAAGTCCTATATAGCATAGTATTATATAATACGCGTATTATACATATAGTATAACTACTTTCTTAAGTAAACTTTTTATAAAAAAAAAATTTATATGAATTTTTTTTAATACCGTTGCTAGGGGGCTTATTAGAGCCTAAGCGAAAATAAGCAAAATTAAGAAAATTAAAATATCTGTTAAGTTGCGTGTCAGGCTGGGTGTTAAATGCGCCAACTGCGTAGGCTGCGCGCAGGCTGCGTGTCAAAAACGTCAAATGCGTCAACTACATCAACTACGTCAACGACAGCCATTTGGCAGCCAATTGGCCTGGTTGGCGGTATTCGATTTTGACTTGACGGGTAGTTTGAATTTCAGCCTGCCAATATTTTCCCGATGTTCTTCTAAAAATACCCCCATTTATTCCGGTTATTAAGTCCCTAACATTAACGCCAACTCATTATGCCCTCTTCGATGCAGCTTTTCCTGATCATCTACTCCTAGCCATAGCATATCTGGTCTGCTATAATGCCCACATATATCCAGAAACCCTTTTGCCTTGAGAATATCATCCATATTTAAGTCCGCATACAGAATCCCCTCTTCTGTCTCAGACATCTCTTCGGAGAGCTGCCTCCCGTCTGGCCCAAATATTGCCGAACTTCCCCCACCAGGAACATTCATTGTGACTCCAGCAGCGGAACCCATACGATCAATACCTTTCTGCGAGAGAACAGAGGTTGTATGCAGGACGAATGTCTGTGATTCAATGGCATATGTTTGCGAGAGGTTCCGGCACCCTAAGAGCGCCCCTGTCAACAAAATCCTAGACAGTCCATTTCCACACTAGGAATTGCCGGTAAGCTCCTACCTTGACTAGACATCGACCATAACCCCGGACCACCTGTATGCAAATACAAGGGTGGCCACGCCGCTACATGTATCTCTTCATTCTGAGTACAGGTATGATATTTTAGCAGGGGCTGGGTGTGTTCCCAGCATGCCAGGGCCCCTACTCTTCCTATATTTTGGAGGTTTACAACATTAGCCAGTGAACTCCCGGAGGCATCTCCAAAAATGGTCCGCTCCATATGGGTGGGTTTCATCTTCCGCCTTTTCATCCTCACTTCCCCATCAGAACCGATAATCGCTTGAGCTATGTAAAGAGAGTTCTTGTAGTTTTCGGCGAAGCCAAGGACTACATTGATTCCATTTTCAGCTGCACTGGCACAGACCCGAGACATCTGCGGGGAATCTGCCCTTAGAGAGTTTTTGGTGTATGCGGTAGCCATATTGAAGTCGACCGGGCGGGACCTAGCGAGAAAATCAACCTCGCAATAGGTAAAGCTGAAAAAAAAAACGAGCCGTACCATACCCAGGCCGGGTAGCCAGGAATCCAGCATTCTGGGAAAGTTATCAAGAGAGCGTTATTTTTCGCAGCTTCTTGGATGAGCTGACACGTCTTGTCAACAGTCTTATCAAGATCTAGCCATTCTGGTTCCGCTTGTGTGACTGCAACGCGGACAATGGATGGTGAATATTCAGTGCTCATGGTGAGATTATTTGCTGAAGTAAGGGGGATGGAGATACATATATTGCTGACGGCGTGCTGCGGAATGCTTACTCCAAGCGATAGCGTAATTGATAGGGTTATGACGGCGATTTACCTCAGCGAGCTCAGACGCGATTTTTTAGCTAGCATCGGAATAACCTACGCCGTCTTCCGAATTGCAAAATCACGTCTGAGAGCCTTTGGCGAGATTTGTTAAAAACGTAAGCAAAATCCAATAAATAGAGATTATAGATATCTAATTTATTCATTCACATAACTCGCTATTATTACTAAAAGTTAATACATTATTTTTAAGGCTTAGTACTACTAGATAGTACAGATTTTATAATACGGCTATTACCCAGTCCTAACATTAATTTTATTAAAGTTAAAAAACGCGTTGTTAAAAGCGTAAGCACATATTATATCTTATTAAATAGTCTACTAATATAAACAAAACTATACAGATACATAGATATCTACTACTTAAAGCTATTGCAACACCTAGTAGGTGTTATAGTTAGGTCCTTCCTTAAAAATATCCTCCCTTAGCCCGGAGAGCCTCTGCTACTACCAGGGGGTAAGCTTTGGGTAGAGCCTCGTGTAGAACCTCGTGCAGAGCCTTAGTAGACCTTCGTGCAGAGCTTCGTGCAGAGCTTCGTGCAGAGCTTCGTGCAGAGCTTCGAGTAGAGCTTTGGGCAGAGCTTCGAGCGGAGCTTCGTGCAGAGCTCTGAGTAGAGCTTCGAGCAGAGCTTCGTGCAGAG
>Ga0307515_10003364_pt1 | contig 33733 bp, 38 predicted proteins | sample 17_EM_MG_FD_194513 | JGI IMG/M metagenome (GOLD analysis project Ga0307515, IMG submission 194513) | Populus trichocarpa ectomycorrhiza microbial communities from riparian zone in the Pacific Northwest, United States - 17_EM | ecosystem: Host-associated > Plants > Roots > Unclassified | place...
TCTGAGTTCACTCGATCGTGATTGTCAGGCGCACCTCGAATTGCTCTCAAGCGCCGCCTGCAGCCAATCCAGATATACCGTGTGTAGATCGGTAGCTATATAGATACATACATGATAATACAAACTGAATACATGAGTTTTAACAATCGTTGAACGATATGTAGTAGCTATGATTTCCAGGCGATCCAGCAGCGTTCCCAAAGAAGATGATTTTCCCAGACTGCTCTACTGTGATTCGATGTGCTCCCAGACTTGTCGCCGGTGCTCCGAGGCTTGTCGTCGGCGCACCCAGACATGTCGCCGGCACACCCAGACTTGTCGCCGGTGCCCCCAGGTGCTCCCAGGCTTGTCGTCGGCGCTCCCAGGCTTATCGCCAGCGCTCCCAGGCTTATCGCCGGCGCACCCAGGTGCTCCCAGGTGCACCCAATGTTCTTTCTGGTGTTCCGAGGTGTTCCCAAACCTATCACAATCACTCCCGTGGTACTCCTGTAGCAGTCATTAGAGATCCCAGTTACACTGAAGGCCGGCCGGAATGCCCTCCTAGGGTCTGATACTCTCCTGAAATTGACGCATCTAAGTTTACACTCCACATCCTCTCAGACACTCCTGGAGTCTTCCAGTGACTAAAATACATTTTGCGGATGTGATGGCGGTCGATCGTGTAGGGAGGTACGCTGGAAGCTGAAGCTACATTCAGGGGTCAACTTGTAATCATGAGAATGAAGAGAAGACAAGCAATCTTGGGTGGATGCTGGACTCGGTGAATGCTGTACTCAGTGTCAACTCATGATCATGTCATGGGGAGATAGAGAGGGATGACTTAACTTTGTGTTCTGCGATGATGGTTGAGTGGTGGACAAGGAACAGAGAGATGGGGGATGAAGATGAGAATGATATGGAGGATACGAGCGGATATGCGAAATCAGGGGTACGACTTGCATGATTGGGTTGGGAAGACCTCGTATCGGTTTAAGTTCACACCGGATTGGCACTCATACCTGCCGTATTGGGGATGGTCAATTGACTCACACCCCAAATCCTCTAAGTCCCAGTTTCTCATGATGATTTCCTCCATTTCCTATAATGTCGCTCTTCCTTGTGCTCAACTCTACCGTCACCGAAGAACACGAAGTTAAGTCATCCCTCTCTATCCCTCCATGCCATAATCATGAGTTAACACAGAGTACAGCGTACACCAAGTACAGCATCATCCCAAGATCGACAGTCTCCCACTCCCAGCCAGTTTCTCATCTCTTGGCGGATGTTGTACTCAACTCTCTACATTCCCACAATTACATGTTAACCAATGGAATAGAGTCTCAGCTGCCGTCGCGCCTCCCTCCAAATCGACTGCCTCCAAGTACTCCTGACGGCTTTGAAGGAGCGCGTCCACTCTGACAGAGCCGTACCCCCCAGACGGAAATGTTTTTTGCTGATGTGCATACGAATGGTATTAGCGATGCGGAAGGAATTGGTGTTACAGAAGGATGGAGACGTCGTAAGACGCGTGAGTGATGTGAGGGTGTTGCGGGATGGTGGCAGTTTCATTAGTTACGATAAGGAAGTTGTGTGAGGTGTTGCAATGTTGGATGATGTAGCGTGGTTGTATCGATAAGAGTTGTGTTGGTGGTGTGTAACATCATACCTGGATATTCGGATGGTACATTGGAGCAGGAGGGATGATTCGAGGGTGGCAGATGAAGTGTATATAAAGAGAGGTTGTTGGTGTTGGAGGATTTCCTTTTCTTCTCTCTTTACTCGTTCTCTTGTATAGCAAAGCAAGTACAACTTTGAACCAGCTCCGATTCCTGTCTTGTCCTGACTCTCTTCATACAAACTTCGAGCCTCTGCCCTGATTATGATATCACAATCCAGTTACCAATATTACCTACGTCCGACCCCGCCTGTTACACTAGTACGAGTTCTTCACAACATACCTGATAATGAATGTACTGTCAACACTGTTTGACCCCTTGTCTTGATCTTGCTTGGTATTACTGGGAAATTACGGACAGTTATATCTCGATTTCCTACTTGTGTAGCTACAACCTTGTGAATTTGGATGTCCCTGCACCCTTCGAATGGCTGTAAGTACTGTAATGAACCTTGCTCTATTGCCTGCTGGGTATATCTCGGACCAAATCATCGGTGGTTCCACGTTTGTGACAATTGCGGTGACCAGCTTCCATGACTCACCAGATTTGATATCCATCAGTACCCACATCAATCCCCATACTCCAATGTCAAAGTACGACAGTAACAGTACTTCCCAAACATATTGGTTTGACCTTGCCGGAATTTGTTGTTCCTTGTCCGAACTTGAACCTCTGAACGCTTTTGAAACTATTGAAGGATTGCTGAATACTGACGTAGACAACCTCATTTTACCTGCTTATTTTTGGAAACAGTCAGACGTTCCCTCCCCTTGGAATGTTTATTGGACAGAATCCGCCGTATACGAAGGAGGCTTGGAACTGGACGCTCCTGTGTTTGGAAATAGTTAGATGATGTACTGGGGAGCCCACGCTTGGTTTGACTGTGATCCGGAATTACCCTGTGAGTGTGAAGGACAAAACTGTTCAGGAACACACTCGACGGAAGGACACGCACCAGCAGCAGCAGTATGAGCAAAACCTGCGCCGGTGCGCCTGATTGTTATCGAACCCCCGACACCGACTACCTCCGAAATTGACGCATATAATTGGCACTGGTAGATGAGCTGGATTCGTTGTGATTTCAGGATCAGAACAGCACAATCGGGTGGCTCTGGTGTCCGTGGACAGCCAGGACATCATACGAGGAATCGCCAACAGGAACCTGCTGGAGATCGACTTTGGGGAGAGACAGACACTGCTCGATGAAGCGCAGGAGGTGCTAAGGAGAATAGCATGGTATACCGAGCCCGCGGCAATGGTACAGAGGGTGTGCAATTACCCGGCACAAATAATTGCATTACAGAAGCAGATCACAGACCTGCAAACACAACAGTTCCTGCCTCCAGAGTGCGATCACTCGACGTTCGAACAACAGCTAAAGACGTTGAGGCAGCAACTGGAAGAAGCCAGGAGAGTCCCGAGGAAGGTGGGAACGGACTAAGATCTATGACAGGAGCTGGACGACATGACATGGAATGCCAGACAGTCGGGAGAGAAAGTCCAAGCTTTGAGGACGCAGTTAGCGAATACGCTATCCTTAGCGGCTCGGGGAGCCCAAACTCCCCCCCAGCAACCGGAAGATCGAGGACAGAAGTTTGCCAACTCCCCGGACTTTTCGTGATCGGATCTCGCTCAGTTGAGAGGCTGGATTGCTCAACTCCGGATGGTCATACGACACAAACCCGCCAGCTTTCCGGACGAGCAGTCAAAGATGCGGCACGCATTCAACCTCCTGAGGGGAATATCCTTAGGCCAGATTTTGCCAAACGTCCGGGAGGATGAAGAGATATGGCTGGAAGACCTACCAGCTTTGGTACAACCCCTGGAAGCAGCGTTTGGGGACCCTGACCGAGTAGCCACCGCTGAACAGAAAATGCGGGAGATTAAACAAAAGAACCGCAAGTTCTCCCAGTATTATGCTGAGTTCCAGGTTATCACTGCAGATCTGGATTGGAATCCATCAGCCTTACGGGCTGCTTTACGAAAGGGGTTGTCTGAAGAAATGAATGACTCCTTTACGTATAGCGATATACCGGAGGAGCTCCCTGCATTTGTGACGGTTTGTCAAAAGCGGGATAATCAGATTTGGCAATGACGTGCGGAAAAGGCGGCACAGAATATGGGTAGAGGGATAGGTTTTGCCTCTTCCCCCAGACCTCTGGCCCCTTGTAAGGACCCCGCAGGAGCCCCTGCTGGAACGGTGGCTAGATACACTGGACCTGCACCAATGGATCTCAGTGCAGGGAGAAGGAGGATTTCCGCAGAAGAAAGGGCAAAGAGGTTTACTGATGGAAGGTGTTTGTATTGTGGTGGGTTGAACCAGAGGGCTGCGGAATGTGCGGCAAGAAAAAAGGCTCAGACATTCAAGGTGGCTGGAGCGGAGGTAAAGGAAGTAGGGACTGGGACAGATCCCGAGGAATCGGGAAAAGAGCAAGTCAATTAAAGGAGGATGGCCCTTTAGTTGACAGAAAAAGTTTTGTTTCAAATGCTTTAAAATGTTTTGGAATTTCGCGTCTTTCAGTCAGCAAGGTGGAGGTATTAGAAGGATCAATGGAAGGAAAACATTTAGTTATAACCTGCACATTGACCGTGCATAACGAAGAAATACCCACACATGCGCTGATCGACTGCGGAGCTACAGGCATAGCATTCATGGAGCCAGATTTTGCTCACCATCTTCAAATACTACTTCAAGAGTTAAAGGAGAAACGACAGGTCGAAGTAATCGATGGGTGACCTATAGAATCAGGAGATATTATGCATATTGCTTAGATTGGAATGAGCATTCAAGATCATAAGGAACAGTTACCTATGTTCATTACGAATTTAGGGCATTACCCAATTGGTCTCGTAATCCCCTGGTTATAACTACATGATGTTGCAGTATGGTTTGCGTCGAATAGTGTTACTTTTGGGTCCCAATATTGTACGACACATTGCCATGATACGTCCGTTCCGGTATGAGGAGTAACAGAGGAACCTCCGGAACCAATTCATCCTCAGAGGGAAGGAATATTCAAACCACAAATATGCCCACAACAACCATTCCGAGGAAACATTGTCATGCTTAATGGATCTTCATCCTTTCGAACAGTTATGAAAGGGAAACTTAAGGTGTTCAGGGCATCACTTTATGATATTAATAAAGGCATTGAAGCAAAGGATCTTAAAGAACGACCCCTGGAAGAGGTTATTCTGAAACAGTATCATGAGTTTCTTCCTTTGTTTAATAAAGTTTTAGCTATTCGCCTTCCACCACATCGACCAGGTATTGACCATGAAGTATGCCTGAAGGCAGGGGAGACACCATCGTGGGGCCCTCTTTATTCAATGTCAAGGGCCGAGTTAGTAGCTCTTAAGAAATGGTTAGAAGAAAATATGTCAAAAGGATTTATCCGTCAGTCATCATCACCTTTTACAGCACCAGTCCTCTTTGCAAAGAAGCCGGATGGAGGGCTTCGGTTTTGTATTGATTACTGAGATATCAATAGCAAGACCATTCAGAATCGGTACCCCCTTCCCTTGATAAGGGAAACTGTGAATTGACTTCAAAAAGCTAGAATTTATATGAAACTCGATGTTCGTGGGGCTTATAATCTGGTATGGGTTAAGGAGGGAGATGCGCATAAGTTAGCTTTCCGGACAAGATACGGATTATTTGAACCACTGGTCATGCAATTCGGAACAACCAATGTGCCTGCAGCTTTCCAGGGATATATCAATAATAGGATATGGGAGGCTTTGGATAATTTTCCATCAGCGTATTTGGATGATATATTGATATATAGCGATTCGGAGGAAGAGCATGTGGAACATGTGAAGTGGGTTATGAAACGCATTTTGGAGGCGGGCCCATATTTGAAGCCGGAAAGGTGTGCGTTTCATAAGGAGACCCTACGAGATTTGGGTTCGATTATATCACACAAAAGGAATATTGATGGATGAGGATAAGGTTGAGACTGTCCGGAATTGGAGTCGAGAAAAGAAGTCAAAGAATGGCAGGTTGAATAATCTTTTCGAAGTTCAGGAGTTTCTTGGGTTCTGCAATTATTACCGACGATTTATCCCCAAGTATTCTGAGAAAGCGGAGCCACTGACAAGACTAAGAAAGATGAACCATTTGTATGGGAAGCAGAACAACAGTTGGCTTTCGAAATGATGGTGTCTGCTTTTACAACAGCTCCAGTACTTCACCATTTTGATCATGATAGAGAGGTGATTATCAAAACAGATGCCTCCAATTATGTATCTGCAGGAGTTTTATCTCAGTACGATGATGATGGGGTGCTACATCCCATAGCTTATTTCTCCAAGAAACACCCACCGGCCGAGTGTAATTATGATATATATGATAAGGAGCTTATGGCTATTTTTAAGACATTGGAGGAATGGAGACCACAGTGTGAACGGGCTGCATACCCCCTCAAATTAATAACTGATCATAAGAATCAGGAGTATTTTACGACAAAAAAGCTTCTGAATCGACGACAGGCCTGGTGGTCAGAATTTTTAACCAGATTCGATTGTGAGATAGTTTATAGACTGGGCAGATCGAATGCGAAGGCAGATGCTTTAACAAGGAGGCCGGGAGACCTCCCTGAAGGGGGGGATGAATGATTAAACAATATGGAACGGGTGGTTGTAAAGCTGCAGAATGTACCAGAACAATTGCATTTGTTGGCGGACAGCCCGCCTACCCAGGGCCATCCCTCTATTCCCGATCTTATCATAAAAGCATATGAAACTGACCCGCAACCAGGGAGAATACTGGAAGCAATTCGGACAAAGTGTGGGATACGGGAGATTGCTATCGCAGAATGCATAGAGAATGGGGGACGAATAAGATACAGAGGAAATCCATATGTACCAGACAGCGATGAGTTGCACCTACGCATTATACAGGAACATCATGATATGGCATTGGCAGGACATCCTGGACGAGCGAAGACGTTTGATCTGCTCAATCAAAGATATAACTCTTAGGAAATGCGCAGGGTCGTTGATCGGTATGTTTGGAATTGCCATGATTGCCAGCGGTCCCAGAGTTCAAGACATTTGACCTTTGGGGTACTTTGCCCTCTGCCGGTACCGGATGAACCATGGGAAGACATTTCGATGGATTGTGTTGTGGGATTACCTGGGTGTGAAGGGTTTGATGCAAAATTGGTAGTGGTGGATCAGCTTTCGAAGATGCGACATTTCATCCCTTGCCATCCAACGATCGATGCTTTAGGGTTAGCGGAGCTGTTTCTGCGGGAAGTGGTACGTATTCATGGACTTCAATTAACCATTATTTCAGATCGGGGCCCGCAGTTTGCATCAGCCTTTTGCCAACAGATGTGTAGTTGGTTGGGGATTGACCGGAGGTTGTCAACAGCTTTTCATCCACAGACAGATGGACAGACGGAATGGGTGAATGCCAGTATGGAACAGTATCTTTGGGTGTTCGTTAATCACCACCAGAATGATTGGGTTGAGTGGCTTCCATTGGCGGAGTTTGCTGCAAATAATAGGACGTCTGAAACAACGAAATGTACTCAGTTCTATGCGGTACAGGGTGTGGATCCCCGGATGTCATTTACGGGAGAACCAACAAAGGAGTGAGATCAATGACGTCTGAGTGCCAATAATGTCCAGGCAACAATGCAACAAATCCATGAACACCTCCGAGTGGAGATGAGACAGAGCCAAGCAGTGAAAGAAGAAGGTGAGAATCGTGGACGAATTCCTGGACCGAATATTCAGGAGGGTTACCAAGTATGGCTGGATGCCCGACATATACGAACTACGAAGCCGACACGGACGTTGGATTGGAAACGGTTGGGTCCCTTTATGGTTGTTCGTCGAATATCCCCATATGCATATAAACTAGAGCTGCCTGAGTCTATACGGATTCATCGAGTACAACCTGTTTCCCTGTTGGATCCCGTGGTGAATGACCCCCTCGAAGGACAACGGGTCAAACCACAACACCTGGTGGAAGTTGATGGTGAGGAAGAGTATCAGGTTTCGAGTGTTGAGGATAGTCGGGTTTACTGGAATCAGTTACAGTATCTTATACGATGGACCGGGTATGATTCTTTGACATGGGAACCAGCAAAGTTTGTTGATGGGCTGCAAGCAGTGGATGAATTCCATTAACGTTACCCTATGAAGCCATGGCTGTTGGAGGACGTTCTCGGAGGACCTCAAACCAACTGCGGGGGAATACTGTCACAGATTAGGATGCGAGTGATGGATTAAAATTGCATAGGAATGGTATTAGGGATGCGGAAGGAATTGGTGTTACAGAAGGATGGAGACATCGTAAGACGCGGAAGGGATGTGAGGGTGTCGCGCAATGGTGGCGGTATAATTTGTTACGATAAGGATGTCATCTGAGGTGTTGCGACATCGGATGATGTGGCGTGGTTGTATTGATAAGAGTTGTGTTGGTGGTGTGTAAGATCATAGCTGGATATTCAGATGGTACATCGGAGCATGAGGGATGATTCAAGGGTGGCAGATGAAGTGTATATAAAGAGAGGTTGTTGGTGTTGGAGGATTTCCTTTTCGTCTCTCTTTACTCATTCTCTTGTATAGCAAAGCAAGTACGAGTTTGGACCAGCTCCGATTCCTGTCTTGTCCTGACTCTCTCGATACGAACTTCGAGCGTCTGCCCTGATTACAATATCACATTCAAGTTACCAATATCACCTACGTCCGACCCCGCCTGTTACAGTCATCATAATAGTGTGGTGGTGGTTCAGAGGATACATCTTTCACACTCTCCTGGAGTCGTGTACATCAGCATACTGATATCTTAAAGATGATACTCATTAGTCGATACTATCTATTGAGAACAGAGAACCAAACATTCACCTTGTGTTTTTGGGTGTTCATCCTTATACGCATCCTGAGTGAAGCCTTATTCATCTTCTTCTTTATCAGTCTGGAACTCATTAGGGGCTTTTATTGATCAGGACCTAGGGCGAATCTCCCGGTGTTACAGTTCTGTAACCGAACCAAACCGTGTTTGCAGTCCGAACCCAGGCCGCTGGCAGGTTATCTGGACCCGTTGCTACCACTACTCATCACTGTCAGATTTGATTATCCCTTTTCTGGCAGACCGTCACAAACACAGGAAGTTCTTTGGGCATATTGCTATATATGAAAGAATCCATCAATTCCTCTAATAGGCCCATCCGAAGGGTATTCCGCAAAGCTGAAGGGTTCCACTCATGGTTGGCAGCAATAACTTGAAACTCAGCGTAGTACTGAGAGAACTCGCGGTTCTTTTGTTTAATTTTCTGCACCTTGTGTTCCGTGGTGGCTACCTGGTCAGGGTCCCCAAAAGCTGCTTCCAGGAGTTGTATTAAAGCTGGCAGGTCTTCCAGCTTTATTTCCCCATCCTCCCAGACGTGTGGTACAATTTGGCCTAAGAATACTCCCCTCAAGCGGGTGAATGAATATTGCATCTTCGACTGTTCTTTGGGATAGCTGGCGGGTTTGTGTTGTATGCTCATCCGGAGTTGAGCATTCCAGCCTCTCGACTGAGTTCGATCCGACCCTGAGAAGTCCAGGGAGTGGGGAAATTTCTGGCCTCTGTCCTCGGGAGTCTAGGGAGCTGCCAGTGCCGCCCTTACTGCCAATGTAAGAGAATTGCCTAACTGCATCCTCAAACTGCGGACTTCCTCTCCAGATTGCTGTGGATCCTGGGTCGTCTCCGCTAACTCCTCTTGTTGCTCTTCATCTGTTCCCGGCGCCATGGATCTCCTCCTGCCTTTGGTGAAGTGGTCCTCGAGATGCCGAATTCAGTTCTCCATCTCGGAGTGGTCCCAGGTTGGCGGTAGGCAGTGTTGGGCCTTCAGGTCTGTGAACTCTTTCTGCAGCTTGATTATTTCCTCGGGGTGGTTGCACACCCTCTGTACCAGATCCGTTGGCTCGGTGTATAGCACCAACCTCTGTAGCACTCCCTCTGCCTGTTCGAACCTCTCCTTTGTTCCCTGGAATCCTATGGCATCGGTGTTGGCATTCAGGAGTTCTCCTATCAGTAGTTGATCATCTACTGATACCAGCACCACTCAATCGTGGTGATTTGATCTGGACATTGCAACGAATCAGGCACATCTACCAATGCCAATTGTATACCTCGATTTCAGAAGGTGTCAGGGTTGGAGGTTCAACAACAATCAGGGGAATCAGCGCATATTTTACTGTTTCTGCTGCTGCTGGTGCGTGTCCAATTGTCGAGTGTGATCCTAAACAGTTATATCCTTCACACTCACAAGCTAGCTCAGGCTCACAGTCAAACCAAGCATGGGCTCTGTGATACTTGGTCCAACTATTACCAAATACTGGATCATCAAGTTCCAAGCCTCCTCTGTAGGCAGCAGCTTCCATGCAGTAAATTTTCCAAGGGGAGGGTACGTCAGACTATTCCCAAAAACAGGCTTCGAGAGGTTCTTCTTTGAAGCTTTCTTCAAGTATTCTCGCAATATGTTTCAAAAGCATTCAAAAGATCAGGTTCGGAGACACAGCAAGGGTTTCCACCAAGATTAAGCCAATTTGTTCGGGAAGTACAATTACTGTCGTACTTTAGCATCCGCATATGGGGATCATTGTGGGTACTGATGGATATCAAATCCGGTAAGTCGTGCCAACTCATCAACGCAATCGTTGCAAATGTGATTCCACCGGTGGTTGGGTGTAAGATAAACCCAACCGGTAACAGAGCAGGGTGTGTTTCAATATCTACAACCATTCGAAGGATGCAGACACATATAACTCCCTAAAATCCTAACTACACAGGTAGCAAATCGAGATATAAGTGTCAGATATTTCGCAGTAATACCAAACATGATCAAAACAAGGGGTCAAACAGTGTTGACAGTACATTCAGTATCAGATATGTCGTAAGAGACTCATTCTAGTGTAACGGGCGGGTTCAAAGGTAGGTGTTGTTGGTAACAATCATGTGATATCATAATCGGAACAAAAAGCTTCGAAGTTTGTATCTCAGAAATGAAGACAACACAAAGGTCAGAGCTGGTTCAAAGTTGTACTTGCTTTGCTATACAAGAGAATGAGTAAAGAGAGAAGAAAAGGAAATCCTCCAACACCAGACAACCTCTCTTTATAGACACTTCATCTGCCAGTGTCAAATCATTCTTCATGCTTCGATGTACCATCCGAATTTCCTCCCATGATCTTACACACCACCCACAGAACTCCTTATCAACGCAACCACGCCACATCATCCAACATCACAACACCTCAGACCACTTCCTCATCATAACAAATTATACCGCCACCATGTTACAATATTTCCACACCATCTCCGCGCCTATCAACATCTGCGCCTTTCCGTAACACTAATTCCTTCTGTATACCCAATCCTATTCCTAAGTACCATCCAACCCATCACTCGTAACCCGAGCCATGACATGAATATAGTTTCAGCTTCAGGCATGCTTTCCTACAGATTGACTGCCACTAGCCCTCTCTCCATGAATGCTCAATGGTAAAGTCAACTCATCCCATTCCCACATTTGTAAGGTACCTAACTGCTGAATGAAGTTTGAGGATCCATTGTGCCTCCCAATCGATCACCTCCAAGTACTACTCGAAGTACTCTTTGAATTTCGCTCCATTGTGGCCTTGGCATGTGTCACCAAACTCACACAATCACTGCCTCCAAGTGCATCACTACGTTCACATGATCTCGGTCTCCAAGTGAATCTCGCAGTTCACTGGATCTCAGCTTCCAAGTTCATCTCTATACTTGCTCGATTATTGCCTCCAAGTGCATCTGTAAGTACGTGTGGAGAAAAAGGAATGGTGGACATAAGGTGCAGCTCTGCGGGACACACGGGCCAGAGAGGGGAACGTGCGTATCCCCACAGTTGAGTGGATCAGCGGTAGGATAGAGATCGCTCGCTTAGACCGAGAATAGACTATCGTCACTTACCTCGGATACTTCTTGGAGTTAAGCATGGCATCCACTCAAGAGACGTGCTCCATAACGTTGTTGAAGGACGCTGTAGGCCGTCTTCCCAATTTCTCAATCAAAGTCTTGGACGCTTCTGAGTTGCTTTTAAATTTGAACTGGTATGAGACGCGAAGGCGTTCGTTGGAGAGTGGATAAGCGAACATTTGAGGTCCACCAAAACCACCGTGCAGGAAATCCTATGCTTCCCACAGTGGCCCATAACTCAGTAATCCTTGGCTCACACTGGTGCTTGGTTGTGAACTGGGTTTCATGCTGAATGGAAAATGGTAATAGAGTCGGGGAGCACCTGGGAATGGTTGCTGTGAAGGAGGGTAACCATACCCAGGTGGCAGATGATATTGATTGGTGTGTTTCCCAAATAGACTATCTTTGCTTGGGGCATGTCGACGACTATTATCCGATTTATCCCAAATTGTCATCTGGGCATTGTTACTAGCCAAATAGGCCACCCGGTGGAGCAATATTGGCTGTCTTCAGTGGAGATCCATTCGGTGACATGCTCTGTGAACAAAAGATGGCGATATTGTAATTTAGAACAAATTGGAGTATGGTTCAGTATATTGAAGATAGTAGTGACCTTCAGCGGAATGAAGGCCTCTTATATCCCTGTATGTTGTCACAAACTGTGGTGTTTCACTACACCTTTCATCCATAAAACCTGGCTAAGAAAAAGAAATCGTAAACGCATACAATCTGGCTTACTTAAACGAGGGACAGAGAACTGGAAGGGTACGGACGATGGATTACATGTACAGTAATGAAAAAGCAGGTCCGATGACTTGATTGCATTGTCTTCTACTTTCAAGCCAGTATTCATTCATAACTGATAGATGAGATAGATGTATCCGATAGAGACCCAATAGATATGCAAGCTATACATATTACGAAGAGAAAAGAGTCTCGTTCTGAGCTGGAATGGCCGAGGCAACAATTCCCAAGCACTTGGAATTGTGGTGATGTCTGAGATGTGACTTCTCTTCATTCTGACAATGAAACTGGCAGGAAATGTTACTTTAGATGGTTGATTGTGTCTCTCTATCGAGGCCACAAGGGCCGTATATATACAGTCTCCTATATGCGCATGCATAGGTACACATATATCCACCCAGTATCTTGATATAAGTCATACCCTCATACCAGACCGTAACGGAGAAGGCAGATGATCCAAGTATATATGCAACAGGAGATTTCGAATGACAATCTGTGGTCCTGGATGGTGTTTCTGGTTGCTCCATCCGCCTTCTCCAGCTCCTACACCTTTACCGGGTGGATATTAGACAACGGATGCAGAGAATAAACCCCAAAATACAGAAGTGTAGACCATTGTTCTTCCTAATTTTGTACATTATAGCTGTAAGAGGAATTCGTAAGAAGCAGACATTCCTCGGACTGTGATGGATGCCATCTGGGGACTGAGGGGGCAATGGCGAGGATCGGAGCCATGCTTGGTTGTATCTAGAGTAGACCAGTATTAGATCAATTTAAACTAGTAGTTCACTACCGTTCCTTACGGTATCCATCCGTGTTGAGTGTATCGTTACTTTTAACTAACACGAATTATCTCTTTTCTAGGTTAAGCCCTTCTCAATGATACTCCATCTCTAAACATGATATATTAACCTTCAGTGCCTGGATTAGTAATTAACTAAAACCGACTGGAGGTCGACCGCTACCGTGATTTTGGAGTTCCGGAGAATGTGTCTTTTGGAGCCTTATAACTAGTCATGGAAGTTAGCCCGAGTGCAGGTTATGAATTTTTAATGGCTTTTGATGTCATTCGCATTTGTTCTTAGTTCCAGTAATGTGCTTAGAGAGTTTGGGAGATCACTAGACCGTGGAATCGGCGGGCTGGACGTAGTAATGCGCTTTAACAAATCTTGGTAAGAGTGGGTTAAGATGTCCTCATTTCTAGATTTGATGCAGCATACATACAGTGTTGATTTAAATTTAGGTGACGTTCTCCTAGAGCTCTTCTGATCTATTCTATTCGCCGGCAGTAAGTGTCGAATGCGCATGCCCTGGCAGACCATTGGCTGCTCGTGGGCCTTCGATTGGGCATTCACCCGTACTGACCCTAATCAATGTCGTCAGTAGAGGTGGCGGCTGAACGGTAAAACCAACCACATCTCCCCGCTGTGGTATGACCAATAAAGGTGATGGGCATTGCGCACCAACCGGCAGCAGTGTTTTCCGGAAGCTGAAGGTCGCCTGAGAGCGGTCAGTCAGCGGCCCAAATGCCAATAGCCATTGCATTTCCTGGCGCTTGTGGGTAGGACTATGGCGACTACTGCCTTCATGTACTCTTGTGATTTGTGTTGTCGTGGATTGACAGAATTATAATTCCCCAATCGACCGTTTCACCTAGCCCCCGCCCCGATTCCACGAATACAGCAATCTGTTTTCTGATCCAAACTCCCTTCGATGAAAAAAACACCCATGTACTGTGTGCCACGGCAGTCGTTGGGAAGCTGCACCTGTAACTAAAGTCGGGGAATTAAATGTTAGAGTATGCACTTCTGCACTCGACTTCTGCCTCGGCGGGTGTTATGAATCAGGTCCAGGAATCGTGCCTCTGCCGGTCAGCACAATGGCCCTCATGGTTTTGGGAACTCAGGACTGTGTAAGATCATTTTCACATTAACATCTAATTCGAGATGGAGCTTACGTACACCACAAAAGTAAAAACCGCCAAAGCATCACTAATAAATGATTGGATAGCCAAAAGTGACGTATGTAGCAATATTCTTTGAAAACGAGGATTTCTAAGAAGCACTTTGTTATCGGTAACCGAAAATGCAAATTGTGCTTCTATGGATGGAAGGAAAACTGCGAGTTTACGTGAAAAATAAATGTGATATCACAGAGGCAATAGCATTCAGTATTTATACACCCTACAGCCGTGTGGGGTGCTCTGGACTGTAGGACCCATACACCTCATCGTCTACTCAGTGGTGTTTACATTTGCACTTTCGATCGTAGATGATTAGAGTGGATGATCCGGATGAGATTACGCTACTGCAGGCTGGATCCTGATCTCTATCAAGGCACTAGAGGTAGCGCTCGTGGCTTGACAGACTTGAGAAATTAAGGTGTAACAATTGATAAGATATTTACAATATAAGATGCGTGCAGAACGGCGCGTATTGCACTCGCCTTTCTCTAGCTAAGTGCAGAACTACTTCACATTGACTAGACCGTTGGAATCGGCTCAGGCAGGTTTTCTGTGAATTTACGCTCGTATCACGTACTCCTCGACCGCTGAATTGTATGCAGTGACTGGTCATGACTTAGGGCTCTTTCATTGGCCCTTTCCGCAGCTCTGAAGAAATGATGCGACAGAGATGCGCCGGGACGCGGGCGGGCCGCACTGCGGGCAAATGGAGTACTTCATGCGGTTTTGATGAGATTTGACCCGGCTGCTGGTAGCTGCTGGTAGCTGCTGGTACGCACAGGTGAACTCAGTACATGTGCATTCTGTGCGTATCCTAGGAGTATTGTGCTATAATGTGCGTGCTATCAGCACCCAGGTATTAGTTGATGTTCCACCACACAAGGATGGTTAGACTTGTCTTGGCATTTACCCCGCCGACGTCAAACATCCAGTAGCTCTTCTCCTCCTTCAACACCTAGCACCTTCAAATTCTCTGTTCATTATCACTCTGCACCCCTCACTCCGATCAAGCGAAAGGATAATAGGAAAAAGTAACCTTTTTCGAACGCTATGCCCGACCCCAGGAACTTTGAACCCAAGGGAGAGGTCCAGCTCGCCCCTCCCAAGGACGACCCCATCACACTGGAGCAACTGGCAGCTGCAGATGGTAATCTCCGTTTCAGCGAAGTCCCCCTATCGATCATTGTTTCGTCACTATTGTGGGATTTCATGCGCTTCATGCAACTCGACATCCAACCGTCGGATGAGAATCACGACTTGGCTAACGGTGTGTTGAAATGCAGGACGTGATCCCAACAAAGTCTACGTAGCTATCAAGGTAAGACTTCGGGTTCTGTTACTTGTTCGATTTTGGTAATGCTGATGAAAGCAAAAGGGTACCGTGTTTGATGTTACCGGTAACAAGAGCTACCTCCCTGCCGGATCGTACCACGGTAAGGGATCCCCAACATAGTTATATGTCGAATTGCGGGTACTTAGCCATGAAATTAGTATTTGCTGGCAAGGATGGATCTCGCGGTCTTGCCAAGTCCTCTGTCGCCCCAGCCGACGCCGTTCCTCAATGGAGCGACCTCAGTGAAAAGGAGAAAGGCGTTCTCAACGATTGGTAAATTTCAACCCACACGCAAGCCCCTCCAAGATTACTCATGACTTTGAAGGTACACATTCTTCAGCAAGCGCTACAATATTGTTGGAAAGATCCCCGGCGGCGCAAACCTTTGAGTTACGAATTGAGGGTAAACAAATATAAAAAAAAAAATAACGCAATGACATTTCTTTAATTGGACTTTAACCACTGGGATGATAGCTGGGAGTCTGTTTTGAAGTCTACTTTGGTGCGGCAATTGATCTTCTGCTTTTGCAATAACGTGTGTTTTTAACGATATGTGAAACCCATGTGCTCTTGCAGACTAAAAACGGCTTTTATGTGCGTCCGGGTTGTTGGGTTGTTTTGCACACGCACTCTGCATTTTTCAAATGCACGTCAGTTCAAACCCGTCGAATGAAACAAGGTCGATCTTATATAGAAGATCAAGATAGCTCAAATACCGTCACCACAACGTCGGATCTTATCACATCGATATCTCGTCGTCGTACCTGTACATTCAGCTGGATTGGGTGTACCATGCGCAGCGGCTATGCACTGGAGAATTGCGTTACTGCCATAAACTCCCGAGTACTGCCTTGCAACGGGGATGCATGAATGTGGTGGTCCCACATTATCTGCGTGTTTGCTCTTTTTCTGTAGCCACCTGCGGATATATTTATATGTGCTTACTAGTATTATATTATTGATTTGGGCTGATTTACTGGATGTGAGATTAACGCGGGCTTGGTTGGGGAAGGCACCCGAGTGTATTTCTTTTGAGCCGCGAGATGTGTTTTCCCAGTACAACTGCAAGTGCAGGCAAAAGTGCATGTGTCGGAGATTATGTCGTTCATTGGTTTCGTGAACTTAAATGCAAAAAGAAAACAAATCAAGATACATCTGCATGTTCATGACTTGTTGTGGTGCGGAAAGTCGTGTAGCCTTCATTCTATGTCACTTGTACAACCTGCACAAGAAATTTATTAGAGAAGGTACACGGTACTTTGGACTTTGATTGTGTCTGGGTATTCACATAATGCAGGAGCAACTTAGATCTTTCAAGCGTTCTGCAGATATGACGATGTACAACTTCATTGCCATGCAGCCCTCGTTAATCAACAACCTTCTTTGATTCCGCTAGATCTATCCGTTAGCCGCTGCCATCGGTCTAGTCGCGATCACTTTGGGTGACCAAAATAGCTGACGCTGATCCATAAATCCCCCCACCGGCAGAGCTGAAACTAGGCCCCAACTTGAAACTTCAATGCACATCATTCATTCTGTCCTAACGTCGTATCGTATCGTATATACAGTGATATGGGAATTGCATTTATGCGAAAGATTTCATTCTGGGCTGTTACGTAGGCAGCCACTGCTGCAGAGAGTCGACGAAATTCAGCGAGCAATCACCCGTCCTTCCCCAGCCCATCCATAAACCTAGATGCATAACGACCCAGCCAAAGGTTCTGCACGGTAAAACCAGGGATATACAGAAGGCTATCCTGCTCGTGGACTGCTACAGCGGCCGCATGCTTGTCGTTTAATTTGGAGTGCATACCAGCTGCTGAGAGCCCGGAATTTGCGGTTTAACATGCTTATACTTGGGTTACAGAGACTATGGCTTGGAAGATTACCAGGACTTATATTTCGTGACGACCAGAAACGGTACTTGCTGCATGTACGAATGATGGCTCATGACTCCATGTACTCGACATTCCAGGTGCGCCGCGGCATAGGGCTAGGTACGTTAATACAGACATAATTGGGGGTTCATAGAGATAATCTTAGCTAATCTGGGGAAAAGTTTCCCCAACTTGCATGCTGCATTGCTGAGCATGAGTCGAAAAGTTCAAATCCCAAGCCCAAGAATCATCCGCAATTACCCACCTCCCACGCTGTTTCCACGAGTCTAGAAACAAATTAAGTGAAAAGACAGCTGAAAGAAAAAACAAAGGAAAACCTTGAACACCACCACTCCTTCCGCGATCTTACGGGTACTCGCAACATAGAACTCCACTTTGTAGATTCATGAGCTGCACAAGCAAGCACATACACGCACTCACGCTCTACATTTTTATTTTCCTGTTACTTGCGAGAGATAGGTTCACAGCGCTTAGTGCAACCGCTGGATCCTAAGATTGAATTCGCCAATCAAAAGGGTACAAAGCGTAAATTGAAACTAAAACAAGGGCAGAGAAGTAGATAATCAAGCCATATCACACAACTCCGAGGTGCAAAAACTGCAAATTCTTCGTATTCTAACGACCCAATTCCTAACGGAAGGATACCCACAGGTAGGCAGACAACGGGAGGCCTACGCTAGTTGGTTTCTCCACCGTATCTTGCGAGCCGGAAGCCGGAAGCCAATTGAGCAAATACAAAAATCAAATTGTGCAAATAACAAAATCATTTTCGCCACGCATGTACGTACAATAACAAATGAACAAAACGGGCGAATGAAACCCCACAAAACAACTGGAAAAACGACGACCAGGTATGAAGACACCATAAGCAAAGAGAGCAAGAAAGCCAAGAAAAATAATTGGACGCCCCCAAACGGGTGATCACGCCACCTTCTGCTCCCAGAAATCAAGCAAAACCCAATCCTACCCGACCAATATTCACAGAAATTTCAGACCGTTCAGCAGTGGTGTTGACAGCACGACGGACACTTCTGGCCGTTGTCAACAATTCGCTCGCGCTTCACAGTCTGGACGCCAAAGCACTGGTGAAATGGGTCGTTGCGTGCAAAGTGGCAGTAGCCAACCAATCGGCGCGAGATATGCGCGCAGGCTTTGTACGTAATCTTTTCGAAACTACACATTTTTGTTTCGTCTGGTCGTAATTGTCCCTTTCGTCCCGTCTGGTGTAATATATATGTGGGATTGTAGGATGAAAGCTCGTAATATGAGAAGATTGGTGGGACTGGGGCTAGTGAAACCCACAGACAGGAGAGTTGGGAGGGTCGACGGAGGAACGTAACGGGTCGAAGCAAAGAGGTACAAGATTGTGGTTCTCAGCGGGAAGTAAATTATAGATTCCCGAGAAACTGTAAGCCGTAATTATTGGGGAACGTCTGGGAAGAGGGTCTCTATTTCGAATAATATGTGTTTAGGGAAATTCAATGAGAACGTTAACGGATGGAAGTTGAAGATTGAACTGCTTCGTTGGAGGCTGATGATTGTCATGACTGGGTGGGATATCATGGCCTTTAAATACTGCAATAACCAGCAATAGTACGACATAGAGTGGATACGATCGATAAGGATCTTGAGGAGGAGGCAACTGCAACCGCAACCCCAACCATCCTATCCCATGCTGAATCTACAATGCCCTTGAAGGTGAAGTCCGTCCCCAAGCAAGCCCCAGTCAGCAGTCAGTCTTGAAGAACAAAAACCATGCAGTAGCTGCCAAAAAACGTGGGTGGCCCAACCAGGGTCAACATTCTAGATTACGCTTAGTCAACTGGTGTTTTATCTCCCTAGTTTTAACTGTATAGTCGCGGTAAAAAAGTGATGAGACGCATGATTCAACGAATAACCCCATCAAGTCAGCTACACCCTTAAGAAAGCCATAAGTATTTGTAAATTACAAGGTAACGATTGAGAGATTAACCTTGGATCTTAAATCCACTACAACTGGGGTGATTTTGTGGTGGTTGTGATTTTTACGTCTCATTACTTTTTTACCGCGACTGTACAGGCATCAACAGTGAACTCTAACATACAGAATATACAGAATATACAGAATAGCTGATCAAAGGTAGAAGTGAACCTGTTGAACAAAGATGCCGGCGAACTCATCCGTGTAGGCTGTTAACCTACACGCCGATAGGTTGCTACGCATAACATGCGGCAGATTGCCACTTTGTTCCTCATGGCCTTTTCACCCCGTCAACAAAAGTTGTACAATACCAGAGTACTGGAAATCTTGCAATTTCATCCCTACTCATTGGTCCGCATGCTTGCGTCTAAGTACATATTCGTGGACAAATTTGACAAGTACTTCGCCATTTAATGTTTGCCGGCTTCCAACGAAGAACAGAAAGTGACTCTTGTGAGAAGCAAGCGAGAGGTTCCGGAGCAAAACTCAGAAGCTTCTCCCGCACTACTTTAGGGACGGTGTTTGTTGCGCTTAACCCGGTTTTATCCAGTGAAGAGTTCTGAAGGTTGTCTAGGTAAGTTGGATCTGGGTACCGGTTTATTGCACAGCACTCGAGTTCGTGATGATATGCTACCCCTTATGAACGTACGGCATATGTACGGCTACCGGATACCTACTACTCGCTACGAGTAGCGAGCTGAATTGCGTTATCTTTTGCAACTCACGATATTAAACGCCTAGCTATCTATGAAGTTGTACGAGGCAGAGGCGACAGCTCAATCCAATGCACAACAGGTAAGTTCTAATCACCTCCAATCCACGAAAGAGGTAGACAGACTGGACAATTTTTTGTGGCTGCTTCGTACACTCTAACTAGCTTCATGATTCAGCCGGATGGGTTAGGTGCGATCGGAGAACCCATGGCCTTTGTGTTTTCGGGCACGATCAAGCTCTAAGGGGTAAAGATTACTCACGGATTATCTTCGATGACAGATGACAGATGATCCTTGGGACGAGTAGTAGCGGGTGGCGTGGTCAGCTGTGAAATGGCCAAGGGATATGCGTGGGAATGAATACACTTCGTTTGTCGATGTTCATCAGCAATCAACCATTCGACTTAGCCCAGCTTAGCATGCAAGAAGCAATCGTTAAAGTTTAGCATGTGAGGGTTACCATATATATTCTTTTACCTCATAGAACAAATTGGGAATCAGTTGCATAGACTACAAGAAATCCCGATTGTCAGACATTATCGGGTGTATAACTACCGGGATTCTGAGTGTTCATCCGGTATCAACAGTCCTCTTGCCGGCATACAGCTACTCAGTCGATTGTCCCTACAAATACTAGCACAATTAACATCGACTCTGTCAGTGGGGCATGTAAGATGCACCGTGTTTGCCTAAATCCATAACGTTAACAGTATGCCCATGAGCTCAGTCCTCCCAACACAAAACCTTAATAACTTCCTTCCTCCTGTTTCTTTGCTGTTGGGGCACCTTGTCGGCTACCCAAATGGCTTTCTACCCTTGGTCCCCGATGCAGCAAGCCTGCTATCGACGGCGGCCCGCGAAGGTTTTCTCGGGTTTTCTGGGCAATACATGCAATTGCTAGACGAATTGTGGGGCTCCAAAACATTGTTAATCTTTGAATAAGTAAATAGGTAGCATGTACACATTAGAGTAGTCGCGAGTATACATGCATATGACAGCGTGCGAGTCCGCAAGCTGTGATACTTCGAGTACCTGGATGTAAGGGGGTAGCTGCCCACACCTTAAGTATAGAGCACAGGTCATACGGAAGTTAACCGTCTGTGCGGGGACGGTTCTGAGGATTGGGCGTTACAATGCAATTTAAGATTTCCGGTCGGTACTTGAGGAGCTGATCATCCGAGCCAGAGCGATCTGACGGAGGAATCGCGAAATCCAAAAGCCTTACCTAGGTATTTTGGGACCCCTTGCGAATATACTATACTTGGGGTTTGCCAATAGGGCGCAGTCAGACTCCAACCCGTGCGAAATCATGACCTCGCACTCGTTAGATACTAGAGCGTGATTGCCAAGTGACTTTGGGCCCGAAACGCCATCTGTTTAATATCATCTCCTTCGCTACTTCTCTTTCCACAACGCCTAAAAATACTCACTACACCCTGGCCAACCCTTTCACCTCACATTCTTTCTACAGCCGGTATCCGGAACAGCCATTTCTCAAGTAAGAAAAGGAATATGTTTATTTATCGGGTTACAACAGGGGTCTGGACGTTTACAGGCCGTCAATCAAAAGCTTGTGGCCTTTTGCTCCTCTTGAGAACCATAAGTACGCCTATCTAGCAGATACTAGTGGAGGTATAGGCTTATTCGTCGCCGATCATTAGCAGTTGCATAACAATGGCTGACTCGAGGAAAGAGATATACAGTACAGGTGGTAGCGCTCCATGTTCAAAAGTTTGGGGGAATATTTGGATTCTTGGCCAGTCGGATCTGCACGACCAGGAGAAAGAAGGGAAGCTTCTTTGGTCGGATTTAAAGAACCCGAGAGCCGCCTATCTCCCATAACAATGGACGAATTCACTTGAGTACTGGAATGGTGGAATTGAGTGTCTGAATATCACGACGGCGGGGAGTTCACCGGAAACACCGAGACGGCGGGGAGTTCACTGGAAACACCGAGACGGCGGGGAGTTCACCGGAAACACCGAGACGGCGGGAGTTCACCAGAGATACCGATGGCGGTTGCACGGCGTGACGCTGGCTACCGCGACGGCGGGGGGTTCGCTGGATGTAACGAAACCTTCGGACGCTCACCGACAACGATCATAGCTGGATTAGTCATTGTGGTTACTTACTGCACTCTGTATCACTATCTGTGGTGGGAAAACTAATATCCTTCTGCATCATTGGGTATCACTCACGGAGCTCCTAGGACGCCGATGTTGAATCTTGCACTAGTGACGGGGTCTCTTGATCTATCTAAAGGTAGAACCTAGGCCTTATATAAAATGAAGCCGGGAATCTTGTCGGCCTCCGGAGGCCGCGATCGGAGGGGAGAGTGGCGGAGAGTGGCGGAGAGTGGCGGGTGGCAAGACTGAGAAATCGTGCAGGGGTGTATCAGAGAACACCTAGATCTTGTTCTAGATCTTACAGCAATAGGCCTAAAACCTACCAACAATACTCCAGAACATCTCCCGCCGTGGAGTCAATGATCCATTAGTCCTGGGACCAATAGTTATAGAACGACTTTGATGGAGCTCGTTATTATTGGGGAGGTGATGGTTAATCCTATGGAGAACAGTAGGTTGATTGAATCTGTGAACTAGAGGCACGGGCTAACGTTTGGCTTAGCTTCGGATAAGAAAATGGACTGGCTATCTTTACTCTCTTAGCCAGAAGCCTTTACCTATAGGAGACACCCGATGAGTGGAGATCAAGGCTGATAGAGCTCAAAGGGGGGATACACTTAACACTTACCTTTGTGGCAGAAGTAGTGCCTAATTCGGGGAATGCTTACTGCTATTTCTTGATGGCGATCCGCAGCAACAATGTTCTATGCTGCTCCCCTTCTTCCAGACTATTTTAACGCGCGTGGTGATTCAACCTCAACCCAAGCTACGTAGGCTCATCCCGCCGCTGCAACTGCCCCTCACCTGGCGTTTTCCTTCGAGTACGTTCCACTTTTCATGCGTCCGGTACAACTGCTGACCACACACAGGTCGGATCACCGCCGAATCGAAGTGGAGGAGCTTCACGGCTCAGGGGGTGCTTCTACATTCACCTCCATCACTGGTGGCTCTTTGATTGCCAAGGTACGGACTAGCACTCACACTCATCACGAAGAAACGTTTACAACCCGAGCGGGGACGAAGGGTAGCGGGGGGGGAGCTCCGCCATCTAGCCGGCTCGCCCGGAGGCGGAGGGGTTATTAGGTCCTGTCATACTCTAGTAAGAGTGAATACAGTATGAATAAACAACGAAACGTTTACAACCTACGATCGCGACCTTAACGCTATCTTTTGTGTACTTGAGGTTGAGTTCCTACACACTCTCTTAGGCAAGCATTTTGCTAATCTTCTAACAGTGTAAGAGACTGGCAGAGGGAAATAACTCGACCTTTCCTCAGCAGGCGGGTGAGATTCTGGCTGCAATGCGTGAGCGCGTCGATCACCTCTTTTCGTATGCATTAGAAGGTGTCAAGGCCGAAGACTTAATCGACACTATCCCTATGGCGGAAGGAAAACGTGAGTTACGCCTTTATAGAAGGCGCTATGAGAAGGCGTTATAAAGGCGTCATAAAGGCGTCCTAAGGCGTCACATTATGTTTAAACTCTGGTGGAAAGACTACCAAAAAGGCGTCACATCATGTTTAAATCCTCATCCAAAAAGGCATTTGTAGGTGTCATACTATGCAGATTCTAGATTCTATAGTATGTACAAAAGTGCTAAACTACGCACATCATATCCTTCCTTTACAGCTTCCCTCCCCCGGACCCACTGGCACCGGACCAGTATTTGTCGACCTGCACTCTTTCTGTTAGTTTGTACCAATGCAGCGTAGATAAAGGTCACGGTTATAAGATGAGAGAGAACTCTGAAGATATACAAATTACGGCTATTATGCTTTGGAGAATTCTTTGTCTGATCTGGTCAACTGAGGAGATATCGGTGAAGAGAGACATGTTGAGGTTGAGGCATGTGTGCCTATAAAGAGGTTGGGAAATTGTAGATCATGCGGGAGTGACGAGAGGGTGACGGTGATGATGTAGTGGTTGACGAGAGGGTGACAGTGATGATGTAGTAGCGGTTGACAGAAGGATGCTGAACCTTATTTGAGGCAGCCATGATAAAGCGTAAAATTACTGGAGTGACGTATTTTAGACGCCTTCACATGCCTCTAAAGACGTTTTCCTTCCGCCATAAGGATATGACTTGGGCTCAGCGGACGGTATGTCGCTTTCCACCACAACGATTCCGCCTCCTTCTAACAAATGTTCCTTATATCTGCCGAGCAGAGTAAGCTCCAAGCTACCTTCACAACCGCTTACATCAAGTAGATTCTGGGGTACGTAAGTGGGACAGAAAGATTGGTGGTATCTATGTCGCCAGAGTTCAATCTAGTACTTGAAAGAGAGCGCTACGAGGCTGCAGAGTTGGTGCTCAAGATCGTAGGGTCGCTAGAGCGCGAATGGGTTGCTAAGCCGTAAGTGGCAGAAGGTTTCTGCGGGTTTGGGGGCGTTTTGGGGCGCGGTTTAGGCTGGTGTTTTTTTTTCAGCATTGATTTTACTTCACGCTGGCAACGATAGAATGATGATAATACCCATTAGATACCCCGGTTACCACTTCGTAAATCACAGTCTGTGATTCTTGCCACAGACACCGTAGTCGGTAATGTCAATCTCATAAATCCATCTAGAAGCCCTCACGAATGATGCTAGCTACTTGCCGCAGCAGCAAACGGTCTAATTCGGGCGATTGTCATATCATGTTTTATAAAAAATAGAGATATGCAGAAGCGAAGCGAAGCCAATGGACTTGTAAAATAAATATCCAGTAGTACTTATTTTATAAGTGAAGCTATTTTTTGATTTGCATACCTTATTTTCACCTGTCCCATTCATGGGTCTATGAATGGTGGTGGAACCGCCCTGTCTATGAATGCCCGTCCATGGATGGGTGGCTACCACGAATGGGTCACAACAAAGTCAACGAGCATAACGGCTAGCCTCCAGGTCATTAGCGAGACCACATCGATTAGAATGAGATTCGTCAGCAACAGTTCATATGCATGCAGCGAGGAGTTGTAGGCAGTCCTACTGCGCAACTTCACTGCGTCCTGCATGTAGGCATCAGAGCCCTCGATGTTACCATCTGAACTACCCGCACTGTCCGCTAGTGGAGATAGACCTCAGAATATCGGGATGTAACCTTCTTAGGCTAATCCGTGAAGTAGATGGCTGATATGCGAACTCACTATATTAGGATATTAGGAGGTGAATTGAAACGAAGTTAAGTGTCTGGATATGTAGATTTCGGTGTAAGTCACTAGAAATGTGTTGAGTTTGTGAAAAGTGGCCAGTGCGCCAACCGGGCGGAACATAAACAAGGATGGATGTTTCAAGACGAACGGGGGGCTGTCGAAAACCACTGAAAATGGATGAAACTGACGACGGATTAGGGGCGAAACGGGACGAGATTTCTACGAAGCCCGTAGCGTATTATCTCGTTATCCCGGGACTTAGAGCAGGTCAGTGGCTGGTGTTGGTGGGTTATGACGACCAGGAAGAGAAATGCGAAAGTCCGATGAATGAAAGAAGAGGTACGTCCAGGGCTGAGGGCGAGCTACTAACACTATTGAGTATCTTATTCTGTCACTCGTAGTATCAATGACATGCTCAGATTGACCAATACGGGAATTGATATCACACCCTGCGCATATATTAGCCTTTATTAAAAGCGAACTGAGCCTAAAGAGAAAATTGAGCATATTGCGTTGTTGCCTGAAGAGTTTCGAACTATAACGTGAGATCTAGACTTTGATATCCGCGCTAACAGTGAGTGGTTATCGTAACTGCAATGACTCTTCTCAGGACATGCCGTTTTGTTTTTACGCCATAAGATTGGGGAGATGCAATAGAAAAAGCGATATATAAGTATCTGTGGAAACACGTACATCACGGAGTCTATCTGCTGATGCAGCATGACTTCATGAACTGCAATAAAGGCTACAAATCGCTGAAAAGGTGGTAATCAGTATCAAGGTCGCTCGTCCAGTATTAGGTACATGATAAGGGCATAGCATGATTTCCTTGTTCAGAATGCATCAATCGATATCTGTAGAACGGATGTCCGGTTCTGGCGGACCGTAGCAAGTACAGATTATTCTGCACTTGGAGAAACCAATTGGCTTCTATAAGAACAAATATGCGTGCTAGCTCTTGTATGCATGAAGCAACATGATTCTGCTCTCCCCCAAAAGCAATGACTTTGTGGTGTATGTGATTTGCGGGGCCTCTTTTGCACCGATTGTCTCGCGTACTCTTTGTAGAATCGCCTGCAGGTGATAAGAACAATGGAGGGGTGCTAGCGTCGTTAGAACTCAAAACGAAACAGCCTATGGCTGTTTTCTCGTGTTCTGGTCTCCGCGTCGTTGCATCACCGCGTTGATTCATACCTAGTAATATCAATCCCCGCAAGCCGTGACATGATGTTGCATCTACCCTATACGCGTCCTGCCGTTTGTCGCGACGCGTTGGCAAATGGGTGAGTCAGTATATTCCGTTGGTTGTTATGGCGGGGAGTGAGTCAGAGTCTGCTGTTGGCTGTTGGATCCGGCACTTCTCGGGTCCAATCAATTTGTGAAATTTCAAAATTTCGCCATCCCCAGAGCGGTTGTTGCCTGCGGAGATTAGCATGGTCTTGCTTCCCGGAGTGAGTGAGTATGCACAATCAACAGTCTGAATGTAAGCAAACATACATACTGGAAGGTTAAGTATGCAAGTAAGTAATGTACCTACTAAGGTTTAGATAAAATCCTCTTAATTAAATCAAGAGATAAATAGGAACTTAACTACCATCTGTATCCACCCCATTTCCTCTGCCCAGCACGCTACCTCTCGACTACACTCGGCCATGGAGAATCAACTCAGTTCGGATTCCACCAACGAGGAGGGCTCCTCTATTCCACCATACACGGATGAAGAACTGGCGGAACTCATCAAGAACCAATTTCTCCAAGTAATTTGAACTGAACGCTCGCATAGGTTTCTCTGACATTGCGGTAGGATGCACAATGGCACGCTGCCGTCGACGTTTTTCTCGGTCGCTTGAAGAAGGCTGGATTTAAGGATCATTGGATTGTCGACAAGGGTGTGCAGAAGTCCGAAGTCCCGCGGCCTGGAAAAGAGGCACCTAAAATAAGACCTGTTTTACGCGGCCGGGCTATTCCGCATCTTGAAGGGGAGCACCAAGAAAAATCTCTCGACCTCCACTCTCCTGAAGCACAGGAAGCGCGCGAAAAGTTCCTATCAGACTTGGGTTTGGAAGGGGACTTCTTCGACCACTGGAGGGTACTGAGGCGAAGTGTTCAGAAGCGGATGAAACACTTAAGGGAACAACAGCGGTCAGTTGAGGTGTGGTCTGGCAAGCAACGAGAGCCGGATGTGTTTCTGAATGAAATCAACGAATGTATCGCCAAGTCGCTGCCGAAGCCACATCTTACCGGCAAGATTCCTCGCAACCTGGAACGTAAATTAGAACATCAACTCCTTCTTGATATTCGCGCATCTATCGAGGGTGAAAAGGCTGCTGCAACGTTTGTCTGCGGTGGTGCTATAGATGGACACAGCGTTACTGTCGCATTTCGAGATTCCATCGACGCAGCCACGATGCATGCGCTCAAATTTCCACCAGAGAACATGGAGTCATCACTTGAACTGCTTGCCCAAGCGTGTGATCCTGCCAGCTTTGGCTTCAAAGGAGAGTCATTACTGGATAAGAGCTATCGGTCAGCATTGAAGCTGGATAATGAGAAATTTGTCGCCGGGTTCCATCCCTATGACCACGGTATTGTCAATGCCATTCAGCAAATACTGTTGCCTAGTGTTTATACGCACAGAACCGGGCTGAAGCCTTACATCGTGACGGAGCTATACAAATTGAACGCTAGTCTCCATTGTTGTCTTTTTGTTATCAAAGATTCATTACTCTTATGCTGACGATCCACCCCAGATCTACGCCGGGCCATCCGATATGTTCAAGGCGCATGTAGATACCCCAAGGTCTCAAAACCAATTTGGAAGCCTGGTTGTTTGTCTTCCTTGTCCTCACGAAGGTAGTACATCAGACTTTCACTCTATTACTCCAAAATGCTTACGACTGTTGATGGAGATACTAGGTGGGGAACTGGTCGTCCGACACAATGGCCGGAGCGTAGAGTTCAACTGGGGAGGAGAAAATCCCACCGCTATACAGTGGGCGGCCTTCTATAGCGACTGTGAGCACGAGGTGCAACAGGTGAAACGCGGATATCGGTGCACAATAACGTAAGCGCCACACTACTGGCGTTTAAACATACAGCTTGTTAATATCACGAGTAGCTACAATCTCTACTTTGACGCCGATCGTCTTCTGGACACCATTCCTCGTACCCCACTTTTCACCGTAGAATCCCTCTCGCTCTTTTCTCAAGTCCGGGACCTGCTTTCCAGCTCTAGTTTCATGCCTCAAGGCGGGGTTCTGGGCTTGTTCTGCGACCACCGCTACGCCCATCATGACAAAGAAGGACACCAACATCTCCCGGTGGCTCTCAAGGGTATCGATGCTGCTGTATATTCCGCATTGTCACACCTTTCGATCCCTGTTAGTGTTCGCCCACTGTATAACGCAACCTGGAACGACAGTAGTAGGGACACAGGGGCCATGTATCGTAATCTAAAGTCGTTCCGGCAGAAAAAGACTGACCAGCTAAAACTTATATACCGTGAAAATGATGGCAGAGTGGAACATGAGGAGGAACTGGAGAGTTTCGAGAAACGCTTTGAGGCGTTGAAATGTCGAAGGACCGTTATTGGATGGGAGGTTAAGCCAGAGCAAGCCGCCTCATCGGGAAGGGAATTAGGTTTGGGTAGAGGGTTCACTGAGCTAGCACATCGCGGGGACTTCAATGAAGACAGTGAGAGCTTACAGGTGAGAACTCGCACAGCGCAATATCACCACTAGATGTTGCTTATGCAGATATAGGATCTTATCCGTGATCATGATGTTGGAAGCCTTGTCGACCACACCTCTGTATGTTGGCTGAACGCTCCTAGGAATAGAGAGGCTGCGTTCATTCATATCAGTGTATGTATTGCAATCCAATCTGCCAAGGTATCAGTTGCTGATAGGTAATACGCAGTATGGAAATGAACCTTCTATTGATATGACTTATTCTTGGGCCGTCATTCTTGCAATCGTTCCGCCTTATTCGGAAACCCGAGGACGCACTTGACGCTTGGAGTATTTGGAAGTGATATTCGGTCGTGTTACGGGGATTATAGCTATGGCTTATCATGTATCGCTGACTCTTAAGGGAGAAGCAAACTTTGTTTGTTGTATTTGACAATGTGATTCTAATGGAAGCTGCCATTTTTACCTGCGCCCTGCTTTATTCGCTCAGATGACCTAAGTTTCTGCAGTATTTGCGGGGTACCCTGAAACCAATGACTTAAATTCTTTCCTTAGCGTTGAGTTTAATATGGACATCTCATTATTGGCTTGGTTTTTTATATACCTCAAGGCATCGAGTCAATCGTCGCTGTACAAGGGTTAGGGTATCCCAATTGGCCTTCCTATTTAGGACTAGCCTATTCAATTCACAAACACTCACTCACGATGCCAGCAATAAAATATTGCTGTGTGTGTGGTGCATAAGAGCCAATAAGAAGATCTTGGTTTTTTTTTTCTTGTTCGTCTGAAGTGTGCGGCTGATCCTCAGGCTCTTCCTCTTCCTCTTCCTCTTTACACTCAACTTATCGTACCCGTCTGTCCACAATCACGAAAGACCCAGCGACTTAGACCTGCGTAAACCCTGGTCTTAACATAACCGTACTGAGCTGAGCGAAGTTCATTTATAACCAGGGTTAGGTGTGGATTCCTATCGTGTGACGTCGGAAGCTGCGTATCGCTCCCGGTATCATATCTTAAATCTCCGACCTCCCCTGCCCCTGCCGCCATGAGTCAGCGCCATCAGATCTTTATCGTTGCTCGTATTTCTCCTCGAAAGAGTCCCTCTCGCGTTCCACCGACTGCGAATTCTCCGGCCCAACCACAGCACGGTGATGACCGTGCAGCTGCGGGAGCCTCCCAGCAACACCTCAGCTCAGCCACCAAACCACCCCAAACAACAAAATTTCCCATTTCCAACAATCCCGAGTACCGTTGCGTTTTTGCGCTCCACCACCAGTGGCACTTCGGGATGACAGCGCTCGGGGCGTGCTACAGGCTCATTACTTCTATCAGAGAAAATGCGCCGGCCGTCGCGGCAGAGTTGGGTACCCTAGATCCAGTCTCGTGGAAGAATTATGGAAGCAATGTGTGGGATCAAAAGAGAGCAGCTACCGAAGAAACTATTTGTCCCATTATTGCAACATTGGTATCTGCTGTTGCTTCCTGGAATCCAGAGTCGGGATATCTTTCGCAGTCCACTAGGTTTCATCCGCCATGGGTTCATTACTGTCGGAGTAAGTACAGCCCCATCGCATTATTTGGGTATATGACTGATGGGATTAGGTGATAACAACGATGGCTTTACAGTCCTGGACATCACGGACCCCTTTGCTCCTGCCTACTGTTTTCTCTGGATGGGCGAGAATGGCGACGAAGTCCTCTCCGCAAAGCAATACGCTAATTTGTACAGCGGGATACCCGAACCAACTACCATGCTGCACCTCGAAAACGTACCCGTGATGACGGAAGCAACGATATGGGAGATCTGGCCTTCGAGACATACTCGCATAAGGAGCTCCTTTCTTTCTGGCGAAACAGGGCTGCGGGATGCTGATGTCGGTGAGAACCAGGGCGGAGTGCAAAGTCTAAGAGACCTCTCGGTCAAACGACTCGTCTCGAGTTCTTTTGAGCAGGACGATAATTGTTGGCTGGATTGCAGTGACTTGGACATCTTCCCCGATCTGCCACCGGCTATCTTATCACATATTATCGCGCAGGGAGAACAGAGAGTCAATGTGATGGAGAAGTCATCGTCGGCAATTAAGCTCCTCTCCTTCGCTTTCAACGCCCTCCACAAACACGAACGCATCGATGACCTCAACATGTCGATTCTCCCATTCAGCACCATGACCGCACAACACATTGCCTCAGTCTTCAAGAGCTTCTTTACCAGCAGCTGGGATGGGCCTGCGCAGAGATACACCATCAAAGACCTGAACCTCAGCGCCAACCCCAACCTCACGTGCGCCTGCGTCCAACACATCCTTTCCGCAATCCCCAACTACATCGTGATCGAAAAACTTATTATCGTGAACCTATCTACATTCCAACCCCGTGGTCTCCTCCTCCCTCCTCGGTCCCTTCTCTCCCCCACCACCACCCCTAGCTGCCCTGACATCCTAACCGTCCAATCCTCAGCCCTCTCAGCCCTCGCCCTACCCCCCCTCGACATCTCCGCGCACACCGGCGACTTCATGCCAATCATCCCACACCCCTTCGGCCCCGCATCCCCAAACTCTGTCTCCTCAACAGTAATCTGCTTCCCCATCCCGAGCAGCCACAGTGGCTTCGAAGGCCACGCAGTTCCAATCCACGTACCATTCAACTTTGCGCACCCACGCACTGCGGCCGCAAATCTGATAGAGTTCATCTGGTGTCTTGCCAACACTGGGACTGGAGATTTCCACGAGTACCCCGAGGTTGTGGTCAAGATCTTTACCGCTTGTAATCCTGTGAATATCCTGCAGGTGTGGGGGTTGGGAAAGCTCCGGACTTACGACTACTACCACCGCTTCAACGAGTGGAGCGAGAAACGACGGACAGAGAAGAAGGCGATTCTTTCTAGCGTGCTGGAGTCTGCGGAAGCGACGGGGTCGTGGACGGTTTTCGTGAGCGCTGTGCCGAGTTTGCATAATGTCAATGCTGCGGATGTTAAGATTCGGTATGGCTTTGTGAGGGTGGATGGAGAGGGGAAACGTGAGTTGCTTCTCGTTCTATTCTGTCTGCGTGGTGTTAATGGAGAGAAGTTGTCATCGCATCGATCCCGGAACTCATCGCGACGTGTGTAAAGCCCGGTCCTGAAGGAAGGCCATGTGGAATGGAAGATTTGAGGCTGTCAAGAGAGGCGAGGTGGGTGTGGGAGACGCAGATCTCGCAGGGTTTTGTTGAAGGGAGCTTTGGGAAGTTGCAGGTTAGGTTGTTTGCTGAGGAGGAGATTTGGGGATCTGGTTAGGTGTGCGATATGTAGGGAAGAACCGTGTGCATAGACTATGGTATAGAGAGAAAGAAGAAGGAGGAAGACTTGGGATATGTACAGAGGATCTTCAGGTATATCCCCGGGTATGCCGGTGCCACCCTTTACCGCTCTTGCCACTAGACTCGGATATTCAACCTTAGAGGTAGCGGGGCAGGCGGGTGATATACGATGATGGGGTGAAGGGAGGGGGAGAGGGATAGTTTGGAGGTAGGGGGAGTAAATACTGCGGAGACTGGGGACTCGGTATATACTACTGCAATGCGCATAGCGGAGCTGTATTATGGCTGGCTTGTTGTGAATAGACGGGTTTTAATGAGAAAATTTGGGCGTATGCGTCGTACAGAAGCTGCCCCTAGTGGTTTGAGTGAATCTCACAGACTAGACGTGATATTTTAGGAGTATGTGGTGGAAACAGGACTATAGAAACGGCCGATGACGACGCTGATGAACAAAGTTAAAAGTTAATTTTGACCGTTTCCATTCTCCGTCAACGAAGCTACCTGCAGAGCTCTCATGGCTAGATTTTCGTCTTACTCAAGTCTGATTTACAAGAGCAAGGCGAAGAGGAATGAAATGTTAATGAATTTTGCTGTGAGAGTTGAGGATTGAGTCACTGTTGACCAGGGATAAATATGAAAGTGAAGTCAAAGTGCACTAATTGTTGCCCTTTCTGCTAATATTCAATCCGCGTTTTACCTAATATTGTATGTGGCGTTTAGAGTTCTCGCTGGTAACCTGCCGGAAAAGGAGCGTCCGATCTTCTACAGTCTGACCTGAGTATGTTCAGTCGCGCGCTAGTTTCAAAACTGGAGGGGAAATTGGTGGAACTTTCGACCTGTTCATGAACTTTAAAGGACTGCAAGCGCGAAAAGGTTCGGGAACTGATGAACCGTGACCGCCGTCACCACCACCACTACTCAGTACATATTCTTTATTCCTCTACTAGACGTCCTCATTCGCTCCGCGATGTGGAAAGATTTGGAGGACTCAAAGGAATATGTCTTCTTTTGTCTATCTAATAGTTATACACTTGGTTTGTCCGCTCGAAGCATTCTCATTGGTCGGGTGAACTTACCACGTGGCACGTGTGGCAGTGGCAGATACAGCGGCGGGTACAGTGGCGGATATCCACATGTTGACTCAGGATTTATCCCGAAGACCTACAAGTTTTTAGAACGCCATCGAAGCTGCTAGAAAGGATTGGAGAGTGCTTGCTAATGCACTGAGTCATTTGTGTAGACTCATTCACAAATTTTCACTCGCCACCTGCC
>Ga0307515_10003365_pt1 | contig 33731 bp, 6 predicted proteins | sample 17_EM_MG_FD_194513 | JGI IMG/M metagenome (GOLD analysis project Ga0307515, IMG submission 194513) | Populus trichocarpa ectomycorrhiza microbial communities from riparian zone in the Pacific Northwest, United States - 17_EM | ecosystem: Host-associated > Plants > Roots > Unclassified | place...
AGCTAGCTGCAGTTTTATAGCTGACTGACTGTCACAACTCTATAAGCTCGCTGACTGCTTACGTTATCAGCCTCTTGGCAGCGACGCTGCCAGCGACGCTGACTCTTGGACACACTGCTTTCTAAAGGTATATATATTTATTACTCCATCCTTTAATTCTATAAGTAATTATTTTGCCTATTTTTTAATATTATTTATATCCCCTAATAAGATATATAGGGCGTATTAATAGTTATTATATTAAATATATTGTGCAAGAGTCTATTAAAATGCACTAAGCTTATAAATCCTTGCAGGAATTGGAGGCTATAAAAAGCGTACAAAAGTCAATAGTGGATTCTTAAACGCTTAAGCGCGATTAGCTAAAGGTAGAGCTAAATCGTACAAAGACAGCCTAATTAGCCCTAGAAATCCGTCTTATAAAGGAGCGCGATAAGTTAAAGGCAGAAATTAAATGGATTAAAAAAGTGATACCGAGTTTAAGGACTTAAAAGAGTCTAAGGTAGCCGAACTGGACGCTGTAAACTAAAGACTTAATAGTACCTAGAAAACCTTTATCCGTCTAAATAATAAATATAAACAGCTTTTTAAAGTCGTAAGCGATATTAGTAACTCCGTTAGTCTAACGGCCATTGATTATTATAAAGAGGTTAGCCGAGTAATTAAAAATCTAGAGAGTAAGCTATAGAATAGTAGTCCGACGGAAATCTAATAGGGGGTTAATAAGGAACTTTTAAGGCTATTATAACGGCAAATATATAAAATTAAGATAGGATAAGGCTTTTACTCTATGCGTTTACTATCTTAGTTATTTAAAGGACCTTTAATAGGGGTGCATAACGCGGGAATTTAATTAAAGTCGCGTATAAGGTGCAATAAGCTATTAGCATGCGTATAGTGTCCGCTTTTAATATATTATAAGCTTTAGGGGGAGAGCATTAGTATAGCAGCCTAGTAATAGATTAGTAAGAAGTTATTATATAGGAGCGGATATAGTAAAGCAGTATTACTTAATTTAGTTTTACTAAAGTTCACTAATATCCTCTTCTGGTACATCCTACTACTTATTCTATTTTAATAGCACCTTTTCTACTAAAAACTACCTAGTAACCACTAGTCTGCTTCTCTCGTTATATTTACTACTAAATTCTATTAGTGCTCTACTAGATTCCACCCTTTATCCCATTTTTTACTAAATTCTATTAACACTCTACCAGTTTCTATTTCTTATTTTACTTACTACTAAACCCTATAGGTGCTCTACCCGTCTTAACTTCTTATATTATTCTCTACCAGATTTTACTAACCCTCTATCCATCTTAACCTCTTATATTATTCTCCGCTAGATTCTATTAGTACTTTACTAGCCTCTATTTCTCGTTATATCTTTTACTATATTTTACTAATCTTACACTAACTTCTACTATATTTTATAATACCTACTAGCTTTATTAGCTTTTAATTAATTTCTATCATATTTAATTTTATTAATTGGTTTTATACTAGGTAGCTACTTTACTGCTCGCCCTTTACTACGCCAAACTCTTTCCACTATATTCTACTTTAGTTAAGGTTTCTATTATATTCCATTTATATATATACACATATAAGTCTACTTTATGCCTTAATTTTATTTACTTACCAGCATTATATAACTAATTTTAGTAAAGTTACCTATTGTTTAATATTTGCTTATACTCTTGCCTTACCTTTACCTTTACCTAATCTCTATTTAATCTGCAATTTTAGATTAATTTAAGTAGATATATGCAGACAGAATCCTCTAATATGTTATTCCTATAAGTATATGCTTAATAACTAACTTACTTATTCCCATTAGTTCTATAAATTTATCTCTTTAGGCTATAGCTAGCTTTATAATTCTCTTACCTTTAGTATAACTATAAGTATAAAACTACTAAGCTATATTCCTAAACTAGACCTAAAGAAGTAATAGGGCGTAAAATAGAGGGATAATTAGCAGCCTATTAAAGGAAAGGCTAAGAAATGGTATTAAAGCACGATTTAAGAGATATTTAATATGGAAGAAGAACCGGATAATTTTCTTACCCTAAAAGTAGATATTATAAAGTGCTTTATAAATCGCTTTCCTAATAAATAATAGCCTTTAAAATGTACTATAACTAAAAAGCGTTAGTATAGGCAAAAAATTCTTGTACCGGTTATTACTAAATAGGGACTAGCTTTTAATATACTAATTTATTACCTAAGCTTCTTTAACCTTTTCTATAGCCTTATTAAACTTAATATTAAGTAAGCTACCGCTAAAATAAAAAATAAGAATGGTGTTCCCTCGGCACTAACGCCTAAGAAGTTAACGCCTTTACACGAACTAGTTAACCTTTTAAACCCTTCTTCTAACACTCCGATGCTTGGTTTAGATAACATTAATAATAGCCCTACCTCACTAACCCTAGAGTGAAGCACTTTTACTAGACACTAATTATTATATAAGCCTACTACACAAAAAGATACGTTAGGCTATTACTTTATTAATACGGCCTTATTATAAATAAGCCTCTCTATCCTTACTAAGCCACTAGAGTATAATAAATATTATATAATAATAGTTATATAAAAGAATGGAAAGGATCTTAATATAGTTACTTTATTTTAATTCTAGCGCAATAGTGCTAAAGAACCCGTAACTTTTATATAGTTTAACTACGATATACTTCTTACTTGTCTCTGCGCTAAGGGCATTATCGATCTTAAGTTGGAAATATTAACACTTAAAAACGGTAGGTCTTTATTTAGCGATAAGTAAGTATCCCTACACTTTAAAATATTTATACTTTTAATAGTGGCGTATAATAAAGGCATTATCCGCTTATTTTTAATATTATACTAGCTCTATACCTCTAGTAGAGTAAATATTAAGCGGTTTTAGAGCCTTTAACTAATGGTATTAATTACCCCTCTACTAATAAGGACTATACTAGCGATATAGTACGTCTTAGTTAAATAGGCAAACTTATTACTAATTTACTTATTAATAAGGAAATGGTAGCTGTAAGGCTTAATAGAAGTGCTACTTTATTAGAAGCCTTTACTAAGCATTTAGCGCGCGAGAGCACCGCTATTTACTCCTTAGGAGATAATGCCCGCTAGGCTAAACTAGCAACTATTCTAAAGGAAGATAGTAAAGAAGAGAAGGATAATAATACCGCTAAATTAAAAGATGATATATTTAATACGCCTACTACTTTAGAGAAATATATAAACCTTACCGCTAAGGTAGTAGAAGAAAGCGAAAATAGGTTATACTTTTAAGTAGTTAACCCTACGGCCGGCCTTACCGATAAAGAGGCAGTAGTATTACTAGACTATAACTTTATAATAGAATTAGAGGATTATATTTTACTAGTTAATAAAATATTTAATAAAATAAAAGGCAAGAATACTAAAACCGAATATCTAATAAAAGAAAATTGGTCCTTAATATATACCATTTTTAAATAAAATAAAAACGATTTTAGGACGTAATTTACTTTACTAGGGTTTAAGTATATACTTTATCTCCACTAAGTTTTACTAATTACTTAGTGCTTTACGCAGCATTATAATTTTTTTAGTAGAATTATTAGTAATAAATAAGGTCTTAGTAAAACCTACTCTACGCTACTTTTTATTACCTTTAATTACCTACTAGCACAGAATGCCCTCGATATTAAGAATAATAGAAAGGATAATATACTATAGCGCAGATATTGTACGGATAGGGAATCTAGCCCTTATCCGTCTATAAAGCATTAGCCTATCTAATACTGGTATAAAGTAGGTAGTAGTACTATAAAGCTGCCGTACCGTCTAGGCCCTAGTCTTATTATTACTTCTATACTGCTACTACAAAATTAAACGGAAGAGTTTAATAACCTCTTTAATAGTAATCTAATGGGGCCTTATTTAGCAATAATTTTACTAATAGGATATACTTTTACGCTATTTACGTAAAGGCCTAGTTATAAAAGAAATATAACTAAGCTAAGAACTGCAAAAGCTATTACTATAATAGGTAACAAAGATATCTACTTAGGGCACTCTAATTAAACGTAATATATAGTTCTAACTATATCCGGATCTATTAAAGGCCAGATCCTTAATATAGTTAGGCATTTTAAAGAGGTTAAAGAAGAGTATAAATTACCCAGAATTTGGAAAATCTTTATTAAGTTAATAATGTAGCTAATACCTAATATTGGTCACATCTTATAGGCGATAGTAGTTATTAATAAACTTTATTTAATTAAGAACAAAAAGTCTTATTTTTATAAGACCACTCTTTATAGGCTTTATAGGTAACTAATACTATAGGCTATATCCAGAACTCCATTTAAAAAAGGCCTGGCTAATTTAGGAATATATATTAAGTTTTTATAATAAAACTAGAAGATAAACATTAACCCTTTAAATGAAATTAAAATATCCTATAATATTTGCTCTAAAGAAAATCTATAAAATATTTAGCTCGCGTTTAACGCACTCTAAAGATAGCAAACTGCTAAGGGTAGGAATTATATTATATTAACTTCGGAGTTAATAAATATTTAGGCTTAAGTTAATAAATTTTGGTTTAGTTCTAGAGGTAATTATAATTCGTTAGACTAGTAATTCCCTTAATCTAAATAGTAAGCCACTTATTAAACTACTAAAACTTAACTATAATAATTAGTTAAACTACGTCCTACTTAACTAAGTTTAACAAGATAAGGTTATTAAGGATATTAAAGCCTTTATTAACAATCTTAGAGTAGTGCTATAGTTAAAATAGGAAAAGTAGAGGTAAGAATAGGAATAAAAACATCCTGGCTAGCGTTGTCCTATTAAATAGGCTATAGGTCGTTTTAAGGCATTATAATACCAAATAAGACTAATATACTCCTTCCTAGGTCTAATTAAGATTAAAAAGGAGTTTAATAGAGGCTGGAACTTGCATAATTTAGATAAAATGGGCTAGTTTAATAATAATAGCAGCAACTCACTAATAAAACGCCATATTGATATATTATATAACACTAGCGTAAAGTTCTATTACCTTAATAAAGTTCTAAATAAGATATACGTAAAAAACTAGGTAATTATCTAAAACCCTATAAACTAGGACAGTAGAAAAAAGAAAAAAGATAAGATTATTATTATATCTTATTTTCCTATATGCACCCTAATTATATATAAATGGGCGTAAAAGTTCTATCTAAAGTTCTACGTTACTATTTACGGGTCTTATTAAAGGCTAAAGCACTAATAGGAAATCATTTATAGCTATTAAGAAACAATAACTGTTTCTAGTAATAAGGTTATTTATCTAGTCTCGGCCAAAACGGATATTATTATTAGAACGATAGGAACTATTAGTATAGGCTATACCTTACACTATAGCAGACGTATTACACTCCTTAAACTATAGCACCTATTAATATATAAAGAGTAAGCCATAAAGCGAGCTTACCGCTTAGGGTAAAATCGTAAGGTAATTACAAATTATATAGTTAATAAGGATATAATATTAGAAGCCATCCTTAGTAATAAGACTGCATTATGTAAATTTATTACTAGTATTATATAGCTACTAACCGCCAATAATAAATAGGACGCTGCTAATTTTATTAGTAAACTCTATAAAGATAAACGCGTGGCTAAAAAGTCTAAGGCTACTAATAAGAAGAAATATAAGGGTAAAGAACGCGTAAAAGAGCAGAACTTCTATAATAATAATAGTATAATTATTTAAATAATAGTATAGTTGCTGTAGGTAGGGTAGTTATAAAGGTTATATTTAAGTTTAGGCAGTTTAGTTAGGCGTATATCCTTTCTATATATATATAAGGCCTAAGCATAAATAAGGAAATAGTGTCTATTTTATTATTAGCAAATTACTACTTCCTATTCTAGGGCTATTACTTAAAGGTTCTATGTTTACGGTTTAGTTTTAATAATAAAGTTTTATATTTAGGTAGGAAGTCTATCTAATAACTTTCTACTTATATCTAGCAGATTATAAAAGTTACTTTATTCTACTTCTTTAGAGGTAAAACGGTAATATACTTTCTACTATTCTCTACTAGTATTAACCACACTATAGAATTTGCTATATTCTATATCCTTAGAGGTAAAAGGATAATCCACTTTCTATTACTCTCTACTAGTATTTACCGTACTATAAAATCTACTATATTCTATATTTCTAAAGGTAAGAGGGTAATCCACTTTCTATTACTCTTTATTAGCGTCTACCGTATTACAGAATCTATTATATTCTACATCTTTAAACATAAGGGGATAGTGCGCTTTCTATTACTCCCTACTACCCTTTACCACACTATAGGGTCTACTATACTCTACCTCTTTAGATATAATATAGGGATTCTCTTTTTACTACTCTTTACTCCCCCCTACCGCACTACAGAATTTACTATATTCTACCTCTTTAGATATAATACGGGGATACTATTTCTACTACCCTCTACTATCCTCTACTATATCGCAGAATCTACTATATTCTGCTTCGTTAGACGTGGCACAGGGATGCCATTTCTATTACCCTTTACTCTTATCCACCGCAGTATAGAATCTACTGCATTTTACTACTTTAGATATAATATAAGGATACTATTTCTACCTCTACTACACTACAGAATACACTATATTTTACCTCTTTAGACGTAACACGGGGATGCCATTTCTACTCCCCTCTACTCCTATTTACCGTAGTGTAGAATTTCCTGCATTCTATTACTTTAGACGTAACACAAGGATACTATTTCTACCTCTACTACACTATAGAATCTACTATATTCTACCTCTTTAGACGTAATACGAGGATGCCATTTTTACTACCCTTTACTCCTATCCACCGTAGTACAGAATCTACTACATTCTACTTCTTTAGACGTAATATAAGGATACTCTTTCTACTACCCTCTACTGTCCTCTACTGCACCGCAGAATTTACTATATTCTACCTCTTTAGACGTAATATAGGGACGCCCTTTCTACTATTTTCTTCCGCCCTTTACTATACCGTAGAATTTACTATACTCTTCCTCTTTAGATATAATATAGGGATGCCCTTTCTATTGCCCTCTACTAGTATTAACCAGTTCCTTTAAGTTGTCCTAAATATATAGTAATTACATTATACTATATTCTTTAATTAAAGAGGTAACTATTAATTTATACTATAATTTAACCATTTACCTTATTATAGCCTACTATTTATAGCTAAAAAGACTATCTAATCTAATTTCCTATATTTGGTTATATAAGCTTAGACCACCACCCCTTACGTATACGGCCTACTATCGCAACTTAATGTATTAGAGCTAGCGTCTATTTCTAAGAACTATAAGACTATAGTTATTAATATTAGAGAATAGGATTGCCGACTAAACTATAATAGGTATGACGTATTGCTAATATAGAAATCCCTTTCTTTCCTGGCGTACGCGTTATATACCGCTGTTAGCCCTATATTAAACTCTAACAGTTTATCCTAGCGGCCTTATTAAGGACATAACGTAAGAAATAGATCTTGGTCGGTTTAATAGATTAAGGATAAGATAGGTATTACTAATATATAATATAAAACAATATATAATATAGTTAAGGATATAATATAAGCATCTAGTCTACTAAAGAAGCCCTTAAATACTAAGTAAAAGAGAAACGAACTTTATAAAGCCACAACCTACTTATATACGCAATTCTATTCTATTTTTATAGATCTTATAGACGTAGATAAAAAGCGGTATATTTAAGCGGTTGCTTAGCACTGTAACTATAAATAGAAGCGATAAATAGAATATAAACATGCTAAACCCTTACCTTTAAAGCACTCTTAAAAGAGCCTTAAAGACCCTATTACTAGATTAACCGTAGATGGAATAACAGAAAATAGGTAGTAGGTAGTTAAGACGTTCCGGGCGACAATAATATACATTAAATAATTCCTAAATACTAGAGTATTAATATATATACGGCTAAGAGATCTACTTCCTAAAGGAAAGAACATGGATAATATTTCTATAGATAAGCTTATTTTCTTAATATTTAAGGATACTCTAAAGCAGGACGTAGGCTTTAATAAGGACTACGATATATTAATATACGTTTTCTAGAGTAAAGACTAGTAAAAGGTTACTAATAAACGGATATAGAAGACTATTATAGATTATACGTTTACGCTTAGTCTAAATTTTATTAATTAAATAATTAAATAAAACCACCTAAGTACGCTATAAATTTTAGATTAGAGTTAATCCTATATACTAACTTGTATAGCAACAACTATATTAATGAATTTACCACCTATATTAGAGTAATAAAGCTACTATATACTACTACTATTAAAAGCGTATACGCCAACTTAACCTTACAAGGATATTTAAACACTACTAACTGCTAATATACTAGCGGACACACCGCGTTTATCTCCTCTAAGTTAACCCAAAACTATTAAGACGCTAGTAAAAAGAAAAGGTATTAAATCGGGAGTTTGCCCCCCCTTAAAGCGCTAGAGAGCCTTAGGCGGATAAAGTTGTAAGTAAAGATAGACCTATAACCTATAGCCTTTAGGCTAGTAGCGAAGGGGGCAGGATTAAAGCATTTACTATTAAAAATACGGTCTTCCCTCCCCTCCCCTTTAGGGGGAATAAAAGCCAATATAGAGGACATAATGCTTAGGTCCCTACTACTATTAAAATACTTTTTTAACTAGCCCTTAGTTTTTAGTAATAATAAAGATAACGGAACTGGGCTTATCTACAACTGCAATAACACTTAAAGTTATATCTTAGGGCAATATAATTACGGACTTAAAGTCTTACCCAAATCCACTATTATAGAATCTTCTATCTATAGCTATATTATAAATTAATATAACATAAAGCCTAGGTTTATAATTTCTTGCGTAAATAGGATACTATTTAACTCGCTTTTAATATTAGATACCTATAGTATAATAGTCCCGGAGGCTTAGTAAGTACGTAATACTAGCCGCTACTATAATAGCAGACTATAAGATAGAGTAGGATAAGAGGTTTAAGTATAGGAGGTAGACGTAATAAACGGTAGTGGACTTAGAGTATAATTCTTAACTATTATCTCTATTCTAGGGTTAAGTAGGGCCTTAGTCTAAATATACGTAACTTCTTATTCTTCTATACTATTAAAGTCTAAATTAGATAAAGGTGTTAAGAGGGGAATTAGGTTAGGATCGGTATCTATTAGTAGTAAATAACCTATAAGCTATTGCTTAAGTAGGGTAGAGGCAACTTATCTCTAGCGTAACAGTTTATGTGTCTTCCTTATAATCGTCTTTAAGGTGGTTAATTATGTCTTTCTTATAGTCGTCTCCGAGATAGTTAATTATGTGCCATATATAGTACATCTCTTAGTATTAAATCCTAGGCGCGCTATTAAGAAAATTAGTCTAAAGGCTAGAAAGAGTAGACAAAGTTATAAATTATAGTATTAATTTAACATAATTCTAATAGTGGCTTAATAAGAACAGCTTGGCTTGTCCGCGTTCCGACTATAAACAACGCACTATAACCCCTATTTTCTCCTATACACTTATCCGTCTCTCTAATAATAACCCTTATTATATAAACAATTGCTTCTAATATAGTACTTTTCCTACCGCTATTAGACCATTTACTTAACCCTATAAATAATGCTATAAAACTAGAAACTACAAAGTCCCTATACTACTAGTTGCGTAAAAAGAAGATAATATCGCTAGGCTAAATAAATAGAGCTTACTGTAAGCTTATAAGCTCTATTAGGAGGTATATTTAATTAGCTTATATAATATATAGAGCTATAATACGCCCTAAGAGAATAGTAAAGGTTCTTATAAAGCGGCGCAGATGCGCTTTTAAGTAGGCTTCTTAGATACCATATTAATATGCACACGGCTAATATATAATATACTAACACTAATACCCAAGATACCTTATAAGATAAGAGTAACACGTTAATGCTAGTGCTAGGCACCCGTAAGAGGCACCTACCTAATAATACAACTAAGAATACATCCTTTATTACCTTATTCTTAAACCATATTATATCTAATTTAACCAATAAACTGGCTATAGACGCTAAGCTAAGTCTTATAAATAGGATACTTTTAAAATTATATATATGGGGCTCGTCTAAATTACTAATTGCGTGCTAATAGGCGGTTTAATTAGCAGCCTATCTCTTTTTATTATAACGGGAGAGGACTAAGGTCTAATACACTAGGCTTACCCGGAATGCTATATAATATTAAATATAGATAGCACCACCTAAACCCACCTAGCTTGCCTAAAAGAGGTATTATATACAGAAGCACTTAACCTAAGCGACTATCTTATATAACACTTGCTTTAGCCTTACGCCCCTATTAATTAAGCCATAAATCACTAGATGCCGCACTTATCTATAACATTAATAGTGGTTTTAACTTACCTCCCTATAACAGATTAGTAGAGTCTAATATAAATAAAACTAACTAAAAGAGGATATGTGTATAAGTATAAATATAATATTATCTTAGAGCGCGCTTTATATAGGACCACTATAGATACAATATAAACTAGAAGGTTAAGAATACCTATAAAGCCATTCCTAACTAAGTAATAAGTATATTTCTTGCGAAAATATACATAGGTAAGGGCGGACCCTTAAACCTATAAGTTAATCCCTAGGTAAATCAATTTCCTTTTACATTAGAGACGCCAATTATTAAATTATAAACTACAACCTAAGCTAGTTTATTAAGGGAGGAATAAAAATAAGTAGATTATAAACCTGATTAGGTTAGCGCGCGTAAGGTACTTTTAGAGTATATTAATATACTAGGGAGTTATATTAACTAAATACGCGTAGATAAAGGATAGGCTAAGAGACTTTAGAATTAAAGTAAACCGTAAGTTCTAGGCTATTATTAGGGAAGTATATAGACTAGGCTTTGGTAATAATAGTAAAAAGGTAAAGGGGTTACTAAAGAACTACTCTTTTATATATAAACTGGCCGAAAAGGTATATACTTCTTAAATGCACCCCTCTATTACTATACCTAATATTTCTCCACGCTAGAGATCCGCCGTTTTCTACCCCCTAAATTCAGCCACTCTTTATATTAAATTTCTTCCATTTTCTATCTTATATATTCACCTACTTTTATATAACAATTCTGCTTCTTTCTATTATAAACCCTATTACTTTCTATTACCTTCTATAAGTAGCCCCCCTTTTATATATTACCTAATTACAAATAAAAACTGTGCTACTTTACTAATATTAATAGGCTAGTAAGAGACAATTTTACTATAAAGTAATCGTCGCTGCCTACGCGGATATATTCTGGGCAAATAGTTTAATAGGAATAGCCTAATACCAGTCTTCTACCAAATATTTTAATAAGCTCGCTGGCGCAACTATATACTTTATTACAGTTAGTTTAAGGCACGGTATCTAGGAGTACCTATCCGGCCACTATAAGACTATTAAGTATATTAGTAGTAAGAAGGTTTAAGATGGGACAAATTTACTATATTTTATATCTTACTGCTAATAAGGATAAAGCAATCTATAGGGAGCTACTTGCGACGTAAAACGCTACAGCACTACACCACTGAGTTATAATTAAGTTTTGTATATTTAAAGATGTGAAGATAAGGGCACGACCATACAATAATAACTACGAATAGTTTAACGCCAAACTATAGCGGAATCTATACAGCAATATTTTAGACAACTTATTTAAGAATCTAAACAACAAAAACACTAAAAGCTTAAAGGCTGCTATTTAAATGCAGTGCGGCGGTACTAATTCGGATTACTCTACCTTATTAATACAGCCCTACTCTTCTAGCTTACCTAAACCTAGACTAATTAGAGGTAGTGCTTTAAAGGGGAATAACCCAGTATAGTATTAGGTTTCTTTAATTCTAAGCTTCTTTTTATAATTTTATACTAATTATAAGTATCTATATAGATAACCGTCTAGGAAATTGCGAGTATGTAGGGTAGCGAAGAGGAAATATTAGATTTCTACTTAATTATAAGCGGCTAAAAGAAAATGCGGGTATAAGTACCTATTTACTCCGAATTTATATAGGATAATTTTAAGAATACCCTAGGTTTACTAAATAATAGGGCTGGTTAGTATAATAGCAATGCTAGTAAGGATTAGTATATATAATAATAATGCATTTTAGAAGTTTATATAGTTTATAAAAGGTTATAGTCGGGTTATTTTTTAATAAAGTAGTAAGGAGGATTTCTAAAGCCTATAGCGTTATATAGTATTACCAGGTCTAAACCTAAGCTTTTTATACTTATACTAGCGCACGCAATTCTAAAATAATATTTATATTGCTTTAGCAGTTAGGCCAGGCCTCTTATACTTATAGTCTTAACTTATTTAAATATAGAGAGTTATTAAAGTCTTTAATATTATTAAATAGTTAGGCTAGCTTTTACCTTTTCTAGCTAACTATAAATATTAAAGTACTATATCTACTTAAATATTTTTATAATCTTAGAGTAGTAGAACAACTAGTATTTTACTAATATACTTAATTTTTAAATCTAGGATTTTATTTCTCTTATTATCCTAATTATCCTAGTTGTTTTGGTGGCCCTAGAGGTCTTAATGGTCCTAAAGGTCCTGGTGGTCCTAAAGGTCCTAGTGGTCCTAGAGGTCCTAAAGGTCTGGGTAGTTTAGGTAGTCTAAGTAGTCTAGGCGACCTCTTAATAGGTTCCTAACAGGATGCTAAGTATAAGTGTCTCTTAAAGCTCCTAACAGCCCTAATAGGAGCTGTTAGGAGCTATTAGTACTACTAGGAGGTATACACATTTTGCTAATATATAACGTTTAAAGTATTTAATAAGATCTTAAGGTAGAGCCGTTTTAAAGAGCGACTTAGCTCTAGGACCTTCCTTTTAGAGGCGATTAGGGCGGAGTTCTTATATTATATTAGTTATAGCTTTGTCCTTATAAGTGGTGCTTACTAAATAATATATTAGAGCCGAATAACAATTAGGGTTAGTAGATAAGGCTTATTTAAGGCGATTAGTTACTTATTAGTTGTCCATTTATATATTTAGGATAGCGGTATCCTACCTATACTAGTTATTTATATATATATTTAGGGCAGCGGGATAGGGTAGTGACTTAAGATATAGGCGTCACTTCCGCACTCGGGGTAAAGGCTGTGTTTGATGCGTTATTTATATTTAGTGAATCCTTTTAGGGCGTAAGAGAGGGTTCTGGCGTTAATATTTATAGTATTTAAGTTTTCATAGGTCTTAGGCGGCTAAGAGGCAAAGTATTAAGGTATATATTTTAGGGTAAGGCGTAGTATATCGTTGTATAAGCTTTTAATAATATTAGTATAGGCAGTAAGGGTATCCAATAACTTAACTCCTATAAGGGAAGTCTTTAGTTTAAAGTTTAGGGACTCTACTAGGCGATTAATTAAGGCGGGTTCGTTTTATTTAGTCTCTTTAGTATAGTAATAGAATTTAGTAAAGTATAATAGAAAGCTCTTAGAACCTTATATTATCTTATTTAGTTTTCTTTATACTATAGTAATTTAGTTAGAGTCGATATAAGATGCTTTTAGTATAGTAACTAGTTCTTTTATAGTGCTCGGCTAAAACGGGTATATAGTTTCTACGGCGTCTCTTATTAGGCGGCTTATAGCATAATATAACTAGCTATTAGAAGTAGGGTAGCGATTAATATTACTATTTAGCTTGTTCTTAAGTTACTTAAAAAAAGGAACGTAGTTTACTCCTTTGCCTAAATAGGCAGGAGAATTAGGGAGATATTTAGTTAACTTTTTTTTAAAGTACTAGTTAGCGAATTTAGGGTTAAAGAGCTAGTTTTAGATACGTTCTTTCTACCTAGTATTTATAGGTTAATACTAGTTGGAATAAGTAGAGGTAATAGTATAGTAGATGGTGGGTTTTGGCGGATCTCTCTAATTTCTTTTTTTAGAGATTTAATTAACTTATAATATTAGGCTTCTTAATAGGTAAGGGTATCCGTAAAGGCCTATTATAGAGTTTTTATTTATTTAGTAAATATAGTATATAGGTCTTTTAGGTTATTTTATATGCTAATTAGGGTGGTATAAAGTATAGGTTTAATATAATGTAGTATTATAGAGTAAGTATAAGCGATAATAATATATAGTAGAGTAGATATTATTAAGCTATATATATAAACTATATATTAAGATTAAGATATTATATAAGGAAAGAAGGTAGAAAAACGGGGAAAAAGGGTATATATTGTTAACTTAGTTGCTTAGTTAATATATATATAGAGCAGAATAGGATTTAGGTTATAGTTCTAGCAGAACTTAGTAAAATTTAGTAAAACTCAGCGAAATATAGTAGAATTTAGTGGAATTTAGCGGAATATGGCAGAATATAGCAGATTGCCATTAGATTGCCATAGGTCGCGGCAAATTGCGGTTTTATAGTTGGTAGAAATAGGTAAGCATGTATAAGGTGTTACGGGGGTGTCCCATAATATCTAGTAGCCCCAAAAACCACTAAAAAGTAGAAAACTGTACCTTCATATCTTAATAATAGCTTAATAATAAATTCCAAAATTTTATAGTTAGCGTTTTATACCTATATTAAGACTTTTAATAAAGTTTTAGTGTAATAAGCTTAGTCATTATTAAAATATTAGGTATTAGCCCCTAATTTTAAGCTAAATTGCGATATTTTTAGAGCTACTTAATAGATTATTTTTTTAAATCTAATAAGAGGTTTGAAATAGGTATAAAAGGCTAATTTTGGAATTTTGGAACCCATTATTAAGCCATTATTAAGATATTAAGGTGCAGTTTTTTTACTTTTTAGTAGTTTTTGGGGCTATTAAATAACTAATAAAACACATTAATAGAATATTTAATAAATTAGGGTCGCGTTTATCCTTTATATTATTATTAAGTAGGTTTTAGAGCTCCCTTAAAATGCTTATAGGCAGCGTTATACGCTATAGTAGTTACTTTTATATAGTAGCTAGTAGAGGGTAAAGAATTCTTTAACGTAGCGTTTAAGGTACTATAGTATATTCTTCGTACATTGCTTAAGCTAGAGTAACCTATAATATATTTAGTAAGCTAATAGGCTATATAAGCCTCTAGGCCACCCTACTAAACTACTAAGGGTAAATATAGTAAATTACTTAACTATAAATAATTATATTTAGTGTTACGGCACTAACCTAACGCATACTGTTTTATACTGTCTTGTACTATCTTGTACTATTTCCTACTATTAGCTAGCCCACCACTAGCGCCTTAATAGCTAGCCCTACTATTTATATACAATACCCCCTTTCACCTTCTTCTCCTCTTTATACCACAACGTAGTTATTTAGTCTACTTTATTACAGTACCGTAATAGTTTATAGTATCCCTAATTGGGCCCTATTATAACCTTTATTTTTTCCTAGTTTATTATTTCTATTTTTCTAGTATAATTGCGACTTAGTATAACCGATAATACTATATTATAAGTTCTAGATAACCCTAGTACAGTTATAAATAATCTTAGTACTATAGCCAGCCTTATAGACTCCAATTGCCTTATATAGATCCCTTAAAATAGGCGACTATAATATAGATAATACCCCGTCGGCAAATATATATAAAGCACTTACCTACCTTTTTAATACCTCCTATACCTACATTACCTAGGCAATTAGAAGTATCCTAGAGTACCCTAAGGACCTTAATATGGCAGGATCCTTCTAGTACCTCTTTATATATATAACTTTTCTAACTAGCGTTAAGAGTGGTCTTTAAGCCGTTTATAATAAAGGCCAAACTATAAAGTCCTAACTTAATGAAGCTTAGCACAGAATTAACTCCCTTAAGACTCTTAAACTATATATACAACAATATAAACAGTAAGCCTTTATAAATACTTAGACTATATAAAGTCTAAGCCTTTAGATTACTATACTTACCTAAACTATTACCAACAAGAATACCGCTACTAGCTCTCCTTTTCTAACTAAGCCTTATAGAAAAAAGTATAAAGCAAAAGATCTAACCCCATTTAATGGCAAGGGATCACTAACTAAAAAGTAAGAAAAATTTAAAATATAGGAAATAAAGATTTAAGGCGTTTTCTAAAGGGATATAAAGTGCTTTAAGACCCTAATAGATGAAGTCCTCTATATGTTAGACATACTAACAGATAAGGCTTATAACTATATTAAGTATAGCCTTAATATACTACCTATATACCTAAACAACTTAAGCAGATAGACCTTCTCTAACTAAGAGTCTATATTTGTGTATATAAGGAAGTACTATAAGACTATAGATATAACCTAAGCAGCTAAAAATAAGCTAGATGCCTTAAGCTAAGGTAAGTATAACTACTAGTCCTAGAAAGTAGAGCTTAATAAGTTAATAATTAAAGCAAATAAGACTAAGGAATAAAAAGTAGATCTGCTTAAGAAGAATATTTCCTTTAAGATAAAGAACCTAGCCCTTACCCTTAGCTATAAAATTAGTAATACTAACTATAAAGGCTAAAGCAAGTAGATAAATATATTTGCTTATAACCTATAAAACTATACTTACTATATTAAGCTAAATACCGCTAAGCTAAGTACTACTAGCGGCTATTAACCTATATTGCTGTGGAATAACCTAATAGACCTTAACGCCGTGAAGTTTAGTAGCGGTAGTAATAGTCTCCCTAATAATATCTAAAGATATTATATAGATAACAGACTTTATATAGCGTGTAGTTAACCTAGCTACTAGAAAGATACTTATAACCTTTAAAAGAACCTAAACCCCCTTCTAATACTACTACGCTAACCCCCTTTTAGCCGCGGCGGATTCTTTAATAAAGGGGATAGTAATTAAGGCAGTAACCGTATATAAGGACGTAGGTTTAGATACAAAAACCTACCCCTATAATTCCCTTCCCTAATACAGCCTTAGCTAATAGTCCTGTATACAAACTATAAATAAGTACTCTATACTACTACTAATTATAAAACCGGCTATATTATTGGTAAAGTACCCTCTAGTATATATACACCGTTCGAGACTAATACATTAGGATATATTAGCCAAGACTATAGCCACCAGCTAAACCCTATAATTCAGCCATTAAAAGGTTAACCCTTAGACTAAGTCGCCTTTAAGGGTTAAAACTATACGGGAAGGAGGATAAAAGGATTAGATCTATACTATTAGATTAGTTAGACCTTATTTTAAGCCAGCTATTACTTAACCTTAAAATAGTAAATAGCGATAGGAATACTATCCTTATTTAAACCTACCTCTCCTTACCGCGTAACATCGGCAAAATATAGTACCCTTCCAATGGCCTCAATGGTTGGTGGTTGACGCAATTGGCGCGCAGTTGAGGGCATTTGGCAACCCAACCGACTAGCCTATATCGTGTTTTTTTGACACGCAGCCTACGCGCAGCCTACGCGCAGCCTACGCGCAACCTACGCGTAACCTACGCGCAACCTACACGCAACCTACAACCACAATTGTATTTAGAGCCATCTACCTCTTTTATACTAATAGTATATTTTAGATAATAAAAAAAGGCTACTTTAAAGCTATTTATAAGGCTAGTAAGGCAAATTATATACACTTCCTTATACAATCTAATATATTATTTTAGACAATTTAATATAATATTCCAACTATTTTATAATATATTCTAAAATCATAAAACCTTTCCTGCTCTCCCTACGACAATAATATAATATAAGTATTTAGCTTTACTAGTATAGCACATATATATAGCTAAAAAGTAGCTACTAAGAGTAGCAGATATAGGCCGAAAGAAAGGTAGATTAAAAGCTAGTATATATAATAAAGAAGCCGCAGTTATCCTATAGGAGAGTATAGAAAGTCCTATACCTAATCTCCTACCAAAAACTCTACTAGCTCCTCTATACTAGAGTCTAGAGCATATATTATAAACTTTATATACTACTCCTTATTCTTAATTAAATTTAATATTGCTTTCCCGTTACTATACTAGCCATAGCTATTCTCTATAAGGCTATAGTACTGCTTAAATTATATAAATAACTTATTAGATTTAAACCTTTCTGGCCTAAGCTCGCCGGTTCCTATATTTAGGATAAAGTAATATACTAAGGCGGAGGATATATATTCTGCTAAATTTAATAAACTTAGCTAGTTCTAAAAGTTAAATTAGTAAATATCGTAGTAGTAGTAGGGCCCTAGATTTTTTTAGCTTACTCTAAAGCTCTTCCTTTAAGACGGACTTAGCGGACTAATCTAGCCTACTCTAGAGCTCTCCATTTGGGACAGACTTAGTAAACTAGTCTAGCCTACTCTAAAGCTCTCCCTTTAAGACAGACTTAGTAGATTAGATGGTATAGCCCAGCTCACCAATAAATAGCCTAAGTTAATAATCGCGTTAGTTTCGTTATCGCTAAGGCTTATAAGGAACCTCTCTCTTACGTTATCGCTTAAATCCACTATAAGGTCGTTAAGGTCATCTTTATATAGGTCCTTAATAATTTCTATAGTTAATTAATCCGGCATTAGGCCTATAGCATATTTAATAACTATAGGCTAAAGCCGCAGCTAGATTCCAAATTGCTATTTTTTAGACATCTAGTTCTAGCTACCTAAAAGGTTAGTATAGGCTTCTATAATGGGTTAGAGAATAATAATAGGTAGTAAAACACTAGATATACACTAACTACTAATAATAGTACTATAAAAGTTGTCTATTCCCTTAGACCCAGTTTTATACTCCCTAATTATATAATATATTGCTATTAAAACAAAAGCAATAGTATTGCCGGTAAGCTTTTTAAACATATTATAAAAGTAGGGTAATTAGGCAAGGCCGTTCCTTCCTCTACTATAAAATATATTAGCTATACTAGCAACTATCGCGTTAGAACAGAAGCGGTTATTACTTAGCTATTAACTCTTATTAGTATTTTACTAAATAGCTTAGGCAAAATACCTTTATGTAATCTAGCGCAATAAAATTATAATTAGTTAGTAGTTCCACAATTAGTTTGGGCGCGTTATTAAACCCTAGCCTATATACCTCCCTTATAATTATACAAGCCTTTATAATTACGTAGTTCCTAAAGTTCCCTATTATATTAAATAGCTATATATAATATTAAGATTGTTAGTAGATAATTTAATATAATATTTCTAGTATATAAATACCTTACAAGCGGACATCGGGTCAGGAATATAATTAGCTTTTTTTTATACTGCTTTCGGCTGCTTTAAAATAGCTTCTAACTATACCTTTTTTATTATATCCTTAATAAGGCCTAAAAAGCGGTTAAACTATAGGTTAATAAAATGCCCGTTATAAGTCCCAAAGTTAGTTATTAGCCTTATTAGTAAAATAAACCTACAAAGCGCAAATATAGGCTTATATCTCTTAGGTGGGTTTTCTTTTATATATTACTGTTATAATATCTAGAGGTACTCTTCTCTTACCTATAGCGCGGTAGTTAGGTTAAAATCGTCTTTATAGTCTAACTCGTCCTCACTTTCCCTAGCGCTATTTAGGTCCCCTTTAGATTAAACACTAGGTTAGTATACTCTATATTAAAGGGAGGTTACTTATCTTATAAACGAAGCTGTATTAGGGTTTAGGCGGATATAGCTTACTAGGGAGAATATAAAGCTAAATATTAGTTATTTACGCAATAAGGTACGGATTAGGCATATAGGAGAGTATTTTAAACTAGCACGCAATTATTTACGCAGTAAGGTACGGATTAGACGCATAAAAGAGTATTTCGAACTAATACGCAATTATTAAGAGCTGGAGGTATATTACAAAGATGCTGCTTTTTATAGCAGTTGGCGGTTAAATAGTAAAGAGAGTGTTCCATTTACTAGGGCCTATTAAGTACCAAATAGTAGAGGAGACTATTAAGTATTGCAGTTAGACTCCGGTTATGTATAAAGGTATAACCTACCTTAACTAAAAGATTAGGACTTTGCGTCTTTAACTAAGCTAGTTTTACTACCAGATTATTAACAGATTTAGTAAATTTATTAATATTTAGTCGCTGTCGTTTTATAAAAGAAGCAGATATAGACTCGCAGTTATTATCCTCATTATTAAAAATTACCCTTTTTAGCCGGAGGCGGCTATGTATATTCTATATATTATTAGCTAGCTTAATATATTATATATAACGTTAACGGGGTCTATTACATGCCTACTCCTCTTTACGCCTAGATATAACTAGACTAGAGTTATAATATTGCTCGTTCTGGCTAGGTTCTACGTACTTATTCTAGCTAGGTTCCATATACTCGTTCTCTATTAGCGCGTTCTTCCTTCTATTAGCTAGGACGTAGGCAATTCCTAATAGTAGGCTAGGTAGAGATATAAGGTTAATTATACTAGTTATCCTCGTTTTCTTATTATATATTAACTCAAAGTAAGGTTCTTACTACTAGTTTAAGTATTTAATAACGCGCTTTTACGTTTACCTGTTATAGTAACACTTCTATATTTACCTAGTTAGCAAAAGATATAGCTTATAGCTAAAATAGGTTACCTTATAGCTGTTTTTATAATGTTTAGGGCGTATATAGATTAACAACTTAAAAGAATATATACTGGTATGGTATATATTAGACTAATAGCAGTATTAGTAGGAGTATTATTACTATAGTGCTTACAAATAACTTAAATAGGGGTGTATTTATTATAATTAGCTGCTAGTTCTAACCGGTTACGGTTAAGCCATAACTACGACCTATTAACTCGCGTTAAGTTAGTAGTTAAGAAAACATTATCGCATAGTCAAAGATTATCTAATACTATTTGCTATTATACGCGAAACTGTTTTATTCTATTAGCATATCCCTTAGTGGATACGGTATAGGTATATAAAAGGTTAAACGTTAATTCTAGCAATAAAAGTAGTAGGCTAGTAAGGCTTGTGTCTAAATTTAATAGAGAGGTACCTTATTAAACCACTTTACCTACCTAGGGCGCTGGCTTTTAGATCCTATACCTTATTCCAATCCACTTATACTAGGTTTAACACCCGTCCCATACTTAAAGCGAAGCTTATCTACTTTATCCATACAGCTTACTAGTATAGATAATACTAGGGTAGGCACAGGCGGTATATGGGACAGTAATAACACTTCTATATAGTCATATCGCCATATTCTACACCCTTATATAACACCTAGTATTTCTACCATAAACATCTAACGTCATTTTTCCGTATCGTTAACCCCGCTAGCCTATAGTAAGCCCAACCTATCCCCTATATATATATCGTAACAGCAATTAAATTTAGTAGAATAGTAAGAAAAGCGTAAGTATAGATATAAGGATTAGGTGTTAGATACTAAAAGCGAGCTAGGGACGGTGTTAATATATATTACCTTAATAAGTTTACCGAAAAGAACAGGTATAAACCTTAGGCTTTATTGTCTAATCCCCTTAGGCATTTTAAGAATATCGGATAAGTTATAAGAATATCCCAGAATATATTATTCTAAGACTCCCTCGCTTAATAGCACGCCGAAGGGCTCTAATATTAAGCCGTCTACCTTTATATATAGTAATACATTAAACTAATAAGTATTTTAAATAAAGTAGTAGCTTTAAGGCGCATAATCCATGCTACAGTTATAGTTGCCTTCGCCTTTTCTATTACGGGTTAAGGCGTAGAGTAAGGGCTCTTTTTCAATTAGGAGAGGTTTTTTAGGACAGCTATAGGTTAAGTATTACCTTAGTATTAACCCGTTTACCTATTCTACCTATTCTTATATATATAGAGTGCGAGTTATCTAGTAAAGGTAAGGGTACGGAAATAGAGGGCAAGTAATTACATTGTTTTTAGCTGGTAGCGCAGACTATAAATACGAGTTAGTAATGCTAAATTAACTTTAAGCAGTAACCTACTCGTTCTTCTTTATTCTATTATAAATAAAAACCTATCCATTTTTTATAGAAATATATCCTTAACCGCACTACGCCATTTCTCTTTATTTATAAGCTAAATTCGTCCTCTAGCTATCTTATTACCAATATAGTAGTAAAGCGTTTTACTCTTAGGGTTAAAGTTAATATCTTAGCCTAGCATGTCTACAAATATATTAAAGCTTAGATTATTAACGTGTATATTTAGGGCGTTATTCTTACTGGTCACTAGCTGTTAGGTTAGGATAATTATTAGCTTTTTATCAGCTGCCCGCTAGATTAGTATTATTATTATCCTATATAACCTTAGTGTTCCCTCCTACCTTATTGCCTTTAGTATGCCGGCTGGTAGATAATACGCAATAGCGGGGTATAGGAGTACTAGGTTGCCTATTATAATTTACCTAATAAAAGCCGTTTTATTTATTTAACGCGTCGCGTTATAGCTGCAGCGCTAGGCAAGTTATTTAATATATTTAGTATATAGATTCTTAGGTAAACCTAGAAACACAGATAGGAATTTATTAAAGATTTCGTTTAATATTTACCGTATTTATACCTTACTTATAAGGGAGCGTAGTGGCTATCCGAGGAGCCCACGCGTTAACATTTTAATTTTAACATTATAGTAGATTGTATTGTATTGTTTATTCGTAACCTTAAGATCTTGTTTAAGAGTATCTTTAGTGTTATAGCTTAGGTCTATTATTAGTGCTATAATTCTAAAAGTATTAAGGGAGGTGCAGTAGGAAAGACGTCTTAATTACGCGCCAAGACCAATATATAGGATTGTGTAGACAGGTAACTATATTGTTTAGTTATATATAAAACAATTAGTTAAATGTCTTACAAAAAATAAATAAGCATATTAGTAAACGCTTCTCTACCCGCTATACCACCTAGACTTACAAGCCTCCTCCTATCTATTTTATATCTCCTCCGTCTTAATAAGCTTGATTTAGCACCTAGATTCATTAATACTTTATATATATATATATATATATATTTTATCTCCATTATATTATACTACGAATAATACTACGTATGCAGCCTCTAGGCTATAGCGCTATAGTTCTATATACATAAATCCCTTCTAGGCAGCTTAATATATACTAGTAACTATATTTATTAATACTTTAAGACGCCTAGTTAGCCCTTAACTAGTAAAGCCCAGTTAGCACAATTAGAGGTCCTAACCTCCGCTAAAATACTTAATATCCCTAATAAGGGCCAGAATATTATCAGCAAAAACAGAGATATTCTACTATAAGTTAATAAGATCTTAGGTCCGTCTAGCTTAATAGAGGAGTATCTAAGCTCTTAGTATAATCTTTTAAGAGAAGACATGATTAAACCGTTAAGAGAGGTAGTAGGTTAAATTAGAGCAGACCCTTTTAGTTTGCCGGAATCTGGATATAGTAATAAAATTGGTATATATAAATAGGTAAGCATACTATAATTCTAAAGCAGTTATCCCCTAATATCTATAAGGCCCATATTAGCTTAGTAATATTTTTACCTTAAGAGCTAGTAATCCGCATGGCGTTCTTACTTAGGAGAGTAGGGAAGATAATTTGTTAGGATTAGTTAAAAAGACTAGTCACCGGGTCTCTAGTTACTTTAACTTCTAAGACTAATATTTTTTTAAATAAAATGTATACTCGCAATAGTGGCGGCGAGACTATTAGCCGCATTAGAACAGAATCCTTTAGAGGTTAACTTATTCTTTAAGACCTAAAGAGATTAAGATTAACTCATCTGTATTATGGTATAGTTAAGAAACAAACTAGATTTTACGAAGTCAGTTACTATACTATGTTGGCATTATAAAAGCTAATAAAAGAGCTATAAGTGTGCGATATTTTCTAAATAAGAAGATATCTAACTATTAATAGATTCCCGTTATTAGAGCACCTTGTTTAAGTTTAATAGAATATTAAAGCACTATAATACGTTATAAATAAGCCTTATACGGATCTTAGCTTAATTATAGCTATTAAGGATGCTTCCTTATTTAAGAATATTTATATTCTTAAAGACTGGCCAGATATAACTACTATAGGGCTTAAAGCTATTGCGCTAAAACGAGTTTTTATAAAGCGTCTTGCAATAATCTAAGGACCTCTAAGCACTAGAAAAACGTGGCTTTAAAGGCGTTGCTTAGCAATATAACAATAAAAGATCCCCCTATTATTATTATATATTATACAAACTATACGCTAAACTAGTTATCTGGGCATATTACTTAAAGTAATCGTCTTAATACTATCGCTTATACGGATAGACGATATTACACTACATTAGGCGCCAGGGCCGTAGGGGTAGAAAGAAGAGGAAGCGTTAGGGCTCCCTCTTTTTATATCTTATATTTTATATTTTTATATTATCTTATATTATCCTACCATTGTCCTACTATTGTGTTATATTATCCTATACTATCCTACTATTATCCTGCCATTATATTACATTATTCTACTATTATCCTACTATTATGCTATATTGTCCTATTATTATCCTGCCATTATATCATATTGTCCTATTATTGTTTTACCATTATATTATATTATCCTGCCATTATCCTGCCATTATACTATATTGTCCTATTATTGTCCTACCATTATATTATATTGTCCTGTCATTATATTATATTGTCCTGCCATTGTCTTAGTACTACTATATACTTTTTACTATTTACTAAGATTATAGTTATAGGTATTTGTCAGCTAAGATCTGGGCAGTAACTCTTAGCAGTAATTTTACTACCTAAATCTCTTACTAAGTTTCGTTCTATTAATATAAAATTAGTAGCTTAGAGCTTATTTTTAGTGTTATAGATCTAGATTTTAGAGCTGTAGATTAATTAATTGGCGTAGAGCCGTTATATTATAGTAAAGCTATATCTAAGCAATCTATATTGTAATCCTTAGCTTAGTGCTGCATATAGAAATATTTAATCGTAAGATTTAGAAAGGTGTTTATATTTTAATTAAATTTATAAGGCTATAACTAAGGGCCTTTACGGGTAGTAGTATAGTAAGTTCCACAATTGCTTTAATTTAGGATTGCTCGGTCACTGTAGGAAAGTTATAATACTTAGTATAGTGTTAAACTTAAGGTACCTCTACCACTGTGGTAGCAGAAACACCCCAAATTTCTAATAATTAAGATTTTAGACTATAGTAGATTAACTATTTACTAAAATATAAAATATAAAATTAAGTCAATCCTTCTATAAGGATTTAGATAAGCTTTAAGCTCCTAATTTAAACTAACGCTAAAACCTTAATTTAGATTCTATATATGGTATAGCTTGCGAATTTAATACGCTTGCTAATCCGGAGGAGCTTTTAAATTAAAAAGTCGCTAGATTAACTAAATAATTACATTAGAATTAGATTTAAGCTTTAGATCGGATATATTCTAGGGCCTTTAAATTTAATCTAAAGTCACCACTAAACGTTCCCTAAGATTTAATATAGGGATCTCTCCCTAAGGATTTAGTTTAATCGTAAGGTTTAGAAAGGGGTTATAATTTAGTTAAATTTATAAGATTATATTCTAAAGTCCTTATAGCGTAGTGGTATAGTACGTTTTACCTCTTACTTTAATTTAGAGCTAGCCTAACGTAATTAAAACTTAGCGTAGAAGAGCCGATATGCTTAGTATATAGTGCTAAGATTTCGTTAAATATATAACTTTGGGCGTTATAAAACACGTATAAAAATATAAGCTTAATTTAGAGCCTTACTAACGCCTAATTTAGTAGGAAATAACCTTCTTTTTTAATATTTTTAATATGTAATAAATGGGAATTAAACCCACTACGCCTAAGAGTTAAACTTATGACGTCTAACTGCCTAATCTAGCTAGGAGGCTCGGCGGCGATATAATTGGGCTTAATAATGTAATAAGGCTTAGCGGTAATATAATAAGACTTGGTAACGTAATAAGACTTAATAATATAATAAGGCTTAGTAATATAATAAGGCTTAACAGCAATGTAATAAGACTTGGTAGCGTAATAAGACTTAATAATATAATAAGGCTCGGCAAAATAATAAGGCTTAATGGTAATTGTTGGGAATAAAGGCAAGTGGTCACTATATAAGGTATATTGCCGTTATATATAGCAAGTTGCCGTTATATACAGTAAGTTACCGTTATATATTGCCGCGGCACTAGCGTGGCGAGGAGCCTTAAGCTCCTCGCCCTCCCTTATGGAAGATATATAGAATAATTATTATACTATCTACGAACTGTAGCTATATAATATTACCTTATATAACTAATACTAATTAGTAGTTAACTTTACTGTTATACTATAGAGCAGCTAGGTATTCCACTAAGAAGAGATAAGCTACTATACTAGTGCTACTTATGCTAGAGGAAGCTGTCTTTTAAGGTTAGAACTGGTCCTAAACCTTAAATAGAACTCTTCTACAAATCTAAGGATCTAAAGGCCAGAACTGGTCCTAAGCCTTTCTAAGATTATAGATTCTTGCGTCTATTACGCAGAATAATATACTTTACAAGTCTTCGCGATTTAAGGCTAGAACTAGTCCTAAGCCCTATAACCGCAAATATACGTTATAAACGCGTACTAAACGATAATCCCTATACTAATAATACTTCCCTCCCTCCGAAAATATAGCTACGCCTACTTTAAATAACTGGAAAGACTCCTTACTACTAGGGGTAGCTAAGCACGCGAAACTTATCGATAAAGATTGGGACGAATTCGCCTTTAATATAATAACTTATACCATAAAATAAGTTAACGGCTTTCTCCTGTACTATATTATATTCTACTAAAATAGATACTACGCCAATTTATAACTATAGGAGTATTTTAGGGAGGATTTTATAGGATAGACTGCTGATACCTAGGCACTTGGCAACGTTAATATTATTTAGGATTTTTAAGACTTCCTCCGTAGAAATAGGGTATATATTACTAAAAACGGTAACCTAATTACTAGTAATATTTAGGCCGTTATTACTAGTATAGAAGAACTAATATAGACGGAAGCTAAGATTATATATTAACCATAGAAACCTAAAAACAACCTATATTCTTTAGAAGGCAACTTTAATTCGTATTAAAACCCCTAGAATGCTAACCCTCTACCTAAAGCTACTCTCCTACCTAAAGGTGCTCTCCTACTTAGAGTTACTTTACCTTTACCTCCTCTACTCTAGCTAACCGGTAAGCCTTTATTATAAGAAGTTACGAATCTAATAAAGGTATATTTAGACGAAGAGAAGAAGTTTAGAGGAGAACTGTATAATATACTTAGAGTAAAACTATAGGTCTTTTATAACTATTATAAATAAGGTTAAAATTTAACGCTACTAGTACTATTACGCTTTCTCTGTTATATTAAAGGGATAGGCGGTAATATTTTATTACGACTATATTACGGGTAAAGACTATAACTTTAATATAATGCTTTAGCTTATTAGAGCCCACTTTAAAACTAATAAGAATCGCTAGCTTTATATATCTAAATAGCAGGAGATTATATTCTAGAGAGTTATTACTTCTAACCCAATAAAGACTTATTTAAAGTACCTTTAACTACTCTTTAATAAACTCTAGAAAATCTAATATAGCCTTACTAAAACTTACTAAAATAAGAACAGCCTAAGGGACTAGGTTATCTTAGCCTACTATAGCGTTCCTAAGTGTAATTTGGCGCTATATAAACCTATAAATATATTTAAAGGAGTATATACCGAGCTACGCTCCGCTATAAGCACTATAATATAAATATAAGAATCTTAATAGTTCTATACCGAAAGCCCTACCTAACTAAGTATTCCCAACCAACATAATTATAACTAGACTAATTAAATATATAGTGGCCGTGGTAGGGAATACGAAGGAGGGTATAATTAATATCGACTATAAAGTAATTATAGAGGTCCTTATAGAGGTTTATTTTAAAGTAATTACTAAAAAAATATTATGTTTGTAAGAAGCCAAATTACTAGTTAACTAGATACTCCCTTAATAAGTAAAAAGAGGTATATAATAAGTTCCGTTAGAGTATAAGAAATGTTAGAAATTATAAAGTTACTATAGCCTACTTCTAAAGCTTCCTAGTTTAATATAAAGGCGTAAAAAATCTTAAGGGTGAGGTTAATAAGGTTAAACAGCTCCTTATAGATATAGAAATTAAGGACTACTCCCTTAACCAATACTTTACTAAATATAGTAAGGTAGATAGTATATAAACCATTACTATTCTTAATAATTAATCTACGCTCCATTTTATTATAAAATTAAATATTTTTAACGAGCTAAAGGAGAGTTTTGTATTTTCCTTTAACGATAGATACTTGGCGTATGTCTTTTATAGTATTATACCAGATATAGGAGCCGCAGGAGTATCTATAGTAGGAAAACCTTAAGTTTAAGCTCTTTAGTAGCTTAATAGCTCTATTTAGATTAACTAATTAACAGTAGGCTAATATACAATTTGCTTTAGAAAAGGTACTATAATCTCTTTTAGCATAATTAGGGTCCAAACCCCCTTAGGATACATTACTTTCCATATTATTCCTACGAACACTCTATTTCTATTTTGCATTAAAGATATAAATAAGTTAGGCATTAAGCTTAACAACCTTAAAAATATACTTATTTAGGGAGATAATTAGGTGCCTATTATACGCAAGTAGGGTTACCCCTAGTTACTCCTTTATTAACTAGAAAAGAGTATTACTTAAAGCTACTTAATTAAGTTGGAATTACGCTAACTATACTATCGTTTTAGCTACCTATCTGTTTATTAATTACTTAGGGTTCTTTAGCGAGTAGGCTATAAAGTTAAGGTTAAGGCAATTAAGCATCTTATAAAGTATTACTATTACTACTAAATAAACCAGAAGTCCCCTAGCCAATTTAAGTTCACCCTTAAAGATAACTACGACTTTAACTTCTATATTATTATTAATGTTATATATCTTAGCGGCAAGCTAGTGCTCTAAGTTATTAACTTCTTAACCTCCTTCTAAGCCGCGCGTTTCTTAAAAGATATATTAGCCAGAAATATATAGGATACCCTTTAATTATGCTAAATTAATATCTATTTAGGACCCCCTAATTAAATTGTCTATAATGTAGGAAAGAACTTTTTATCTATAGAGTTCCAATAATAAATAAAGGCAATGGCAATTAAGGTTAAGGAAGTCCCCGTTAAGGTATATAATAGTATTAAAAAAATAGAGCGATATTATACGCCATTATACCACGTATATAAGATTATCTCTTTAAAACTAAAGGACGCTAGTAAAGAACTTACCTTATAAATAGCTGTTAAAGCTATTAATAATTCTGCTGGCCCAGATGGACTTATACCTATATTACTAGTCTTTAGCGCCTACCCTTAAATAACTAATAATTTTCTACTATCTCCCTCCATTATATAATAAGCCGAGGCTATTTATAAGGCAATAAAGGAGGTGTAATATCTCTACGCTATACGCCAGGTTAATAATATACTAAGAATAAGAAATGGCCTAAATATATTAACTACGCTTAATCTGCTACTTTAGTCTAAAGTATATATATAGCGTGAAAAGGGAGGATAGTTAGGCCCACACTAACTTATTATAATTAATAGTTAAACTTATACTATTTAGATGCCTTACAGACCCACTTAATTCTATTTAACTATTATTAAGCCTTATTATAAAGATAATAATTCCGAGCCTTTATAGGATGCCCTAAAAGATACCCTAAAGGAGAACTATAATTAATATACTCTAGAAGGCGACTACAATTCTAATATAATTATAGTAAATACGCTATAACTATAACGCGGTAGAGGTTGCCCGAAGGGATTATAAAATCACTAATATCTTATTAGTTTTAAAGAACAATTTATTGCTGCTATTAAGAATAGAGTTAAGTTATTAATAGCCTTTATAACAGCTAAGGAGAAGGCTAACTTTAAGCTTATAAAATAGCTCTAAAAGGAAGGTTATATTATAACCCTAGGAGCTCCTTTCTAAGCATCTAATAAGCAGGAGATCAACGGTCTTATTATAAGAGAAGTCTTTAAATTTAAGAAGTATAACCCTACTAAGTTTAATAAAGTTCGCATTTTTAAGTTAAGGATAGTTAATAAGATTAAGGGCAAAGCTACTAACGCCCTATTTAAGAAATTAAGGCTTATTATCTAAGGTTATAATAATAATAATAAAGAGATAATTCTTATATAATCTCCCACAATTTAACAAGCTAGTCAGTAAGTTATTATTATATTAGCTCCCTCCTTAATAAAGAATAGAATAGGGGTTTATTTATAAGATATTACTTAAGCCTACACCTAATTAGAGACGCACCTTTAGCGCTTAATATTAGCATACCTTCCGGAGCAAATTCGCCACTAGTATCCTAAAGATATAATTATGGTTATACTTAAGCTATTATATAGAATTATAGAGGCGGGAACTTACTAGTAAGCTACCTACAGCAAGCACCATAAAGAGAAGCTTTTAATAATTACTTCTATATTTAATCCCTACTTCCTTATTATAACCACGGGAACCCTATTTAAAATCGTCGGTATATAAACTAATAATATAATTATCTTAGGAGACAACTAATTCTTAGCTCTTAAAGAGAATAAGCTAGTAAAGGTAAATCTTATAGTAAAGCCGAAGGAAAAGCTTAATTTAATAACACTATTACTTTTTAATAAATGCATCCTCTCTCTAAATAAGGATTCTATTGCTTTGCGCTAGAAGGGTTAAGGTAAAAAGATTAATATTATTAACGTTAATTCCCTAAAGTAAGGGTATATGGAGCAACGCGCTTATAGAGCTTATATTACTTCTATCTATTAACCTAAGGCTTTATTTAATCTCTCCGTTGCTACCTAACACTAGAAACCAACTAAGGACGACGTTCTTACCCTAAATAAACGTCTTTCCTAACAAATAAACCATCTTAATTAGGGACTACTTTACGTGCCTATTAATCTTCCTACTACTAAGCTCTTTATATTTATTAATAAATCGTTTATAAATAATAAAGATTTTAGCTCCTAGTTAGGATATAAGATCATTATCGCGAATAAATCTACTAGAGAGAATGACTTTATAATTTATAGTAATCTTATCTATTAAAGCTTAACTAAGAGTAAGCGCGTTACTTAAAGTATCCTAGCATTAGAGATATACGGAATAGTTAGCGGAGTTAATATAGCAATTGTAATTGGAACTACCCTAAAAATAATTATAGATCAACTTAAACTTCCCATTATCCCTATAATTATATACACCGATTTATACTCCCTTTATAAGTGCCTAGTTAAGCTTAGTACTATAAAGGAAAAGCGCCTTATAATTAATATTATAGCACTTTAGCAATCCTATAAACAGCGAAAACTCTTTAAGATTTAATAAATTAATGGCCAAGACAACCTAGTAGATGTAATAACAAAGGCGAACCCAAATAAGGCACTAAAGACGTTTATTAACATAAATACTCTACATATACAAGTTAAAGGTTAGGTTAAAAGGGAGTCCCTAGAAATTTCTTAGTTATGTAAGGTCTTAAAATGTCCAGGAACTTTAACCAGCAGTTAAAGTTATCTAATTAATTAGATTCTCTTACTAAGACCTTTTTTTTAAAAGGGGGAGCATAACATTCTACAGACCCTAACTTAACCCAGCTAATTAGGATTTTCTATCCCCGGGATAAAAAATCGCTATTAGCTCGCTTACCGCTAGTGCCTTAGCAGCCCTACTAACAAGATACCTACCTATAACTTATAAGCTTTCTTGCTAAGAGGCAAAGTTAAATAGCGAGACTTATATTATAATGGCAATAGTAAGTAAGGAGGATTAATATTTATTCCGCTAGTTAAGCGGTATCTATATATAGATAGCAACTACAAAAAAAGAGTTGCTAGTATTGGGAATAAAGGTAAGTGGTCACTATATAAGGTATATTGCCGTTACGTATAGCAAGTTACCGTTATGTACGGCAAGTTACCGTTATATATCGCCGCGGCACTAGCGTAGCAAGGAGCCTTAAGCTCCTCGCCCTCCCTTATAGAAGACATATAGAATAATTATCATACTATCTATAAACCGTAGCTATGTAATATTACCTTATATAACCAACAGTAATATAATAAGACTTAGTAATGTAATAAGACTTAATAATATAATAAGGCTCGGCAACGTAATAAGGCTTAGCAGTAATGCAATAATACTTAGTAATATAATAATACTTAATAATATAAGAGTCTTAGCAACGTAATAAGGCTTAAGGTTAGGCAATAAGGGGAAGACTTAAGGTTACTCGGTTACTCTAATGCCTAACAGTAAAATTTAACGGTATAGTACTACTATTAAGGTGTTCTAATACGGGTAGGCTATATAATGGTTTCGTCTATAACATATCTAATATATCCTAAAAGTCTGCCTTTTGCTTATCTAAGGCTAAGTTTCTAGCCTATAATAAATTAATTATTATAGTCGGTAAGAGCACAACAAATAATAGCATATTTTGCCCTATTATTCTTAAAACCGTTAAACACAAAGTAGTAGGTAGCCCACTGACCTATATCTATTAGTACTGGCTAATAAAGTGCGTTTAAAACATACTAATATTAATAATAGCCCTTTTGTTTTACAGTATAATAGGCTTAGTAGTAATAGGGTTTCGGTCCTTATTATTAAGCATATTTATCTAACGGAGCTAGGTTTGCTAATTATTCCAGTTAGTATTATATTATAGGTTGATTTAATATCTTATACCTATAGAAAAAGGTAGAAGGCAGATTAAATAGAATAATTAGGGTACGCTTTTCTTCGCTATTAGGGATTTTATATAGATATTATATAGCATGCGGGTAGGAGCTGGTGGTTATTAGTAGTAAAAAGTTTTTATATAGGATAGTAAGATTTTGAAAACCACCACTAATGGGAGGATCCTCTTACGTATTAATTAAGCTTTTAGAATAACAAAGATAGCAAATATATATAATCTGTTAATAGAAAGGATATACCTTAATAGGAATTGTTTATATATATAGGAACAAGAGTTAGTAGGCTAGATTACTTAATAGGTGTTAAAGTAGTTAGTAGCTAGAGTAATATTAATCTAAACTAAATTTAAACTTTCTAAAATAGGCCACCTTGTGCACGGTCCTACCTTATATTACCCCACCAAAATACTTATACTTAAGAACTACTATAGTTATTTATATAAAAAATTTAATATAGCTTATTAAATAGTAATTTAAGCTTTTTATAAAATAAAAATTCTTTATTTTAAAGTTATTTTATATATAGTTTTATTTTATATTTTATATTAAAATATAGTTTTAAAATACTTATAGTGTTACGGCGCTGGTGAAAACTAGTAGATATTAGTGGATTATAGCGGATAATCGTAGACAGTTTCAGACAGTCTTAAATAGTTTTAGATAATTGCCGTTATATAACTAGAGGATTATATATAACGTTAAGTGGCGCCGCCTTCTTCTTTCCTTTCTTTAGCTTTAGATCCTTATTTATAGACTATTAATTATATAGGCTTACGCGTTTCTCTTTTTATGCTCATGCCTTAATTAACTAAGTCGCTAATATATAGCTTAATAATTATAATAGCTATTTATATAAAAACCAATATAGCTTACTAATTAATAAGTTAAACTCTTTATAAAATATTTTATAGTATTTTATTTTAATTATATTAAAAGTTTAATATATTA
>Ga0307515_10003366_pt1 | contig 33718 bp, 18 predicted proteins | sample 17_EM_MG_FD_194513 | JGI IMG/M metagenome (GOLD analysis project Ga0307515, IMG submission 194513) | Populus trichocarpa ectomycorrhiza microbial communities from riparian zone in the Pacific Northwest, United States - 17_EM | ecosystem: Host-associated > Plants > Roots > Unclassified | place...
TGGTTGCTTTTCAAAGTGCTTTTCACTCAGAAAAGTATGCCAACAATATTTTTTTATTTTTTAAAAATCATTTTTGAGATCAGCACATCAAAATGATTTGAAAACATCAAAAACATATTACTTCAAAATAAAAAAAAAAAATTCAAATTTTTTGAAAAGTGCTTTCCAACAACAATGCCAATGCCAAACGCCCTCCTAATATTCCTCCAACCAAACTCCAAGAAAACTACAACCAGCAGCAGATAGGAAGGCAAAAACAAAGAATATAAAAGTACAAGCTCAAGCATTAACTACCCGTTTTTATGTTTTTCGTTTGGAGACGTTGGGCTCGAGGATTTGTAGACCAGAGCAGTTGGAGTTATAAAATTATTATCTAGGATATGTTTGATTACTAGAAAATAATTTTTTAAAAATAATTTTTTAAATTTTTTTGTGTTTGTTTACTATTAAAAAAATTAATCAATAAAAAATACTTTTCAGTCAAAGAAAATTTGGTTTAGTTTTCAGGAAAGTGTTTTCCTGAAAAATTTGGACAGAAATTACTTTCCGGAAGTTGTGAAAAATTTAAAAATGTCATATTATTTGATGATTATATCAAATTTAGTCCTCAAAATTTTAATTGCTATATATATTTTGTTTTGAATATTTATTTTTCAATTTCATCTCTTAAAATTTAATTTTTATATTAACTTTGGTCCTCATTTTTATAATTGTTATTTGCTTTTTCCTTATCATTTTTTAATTGAAAATTTTTATCTATCAAATTTGATCCTTATTATTTTGATTGTTATTTATTTTATTTGAAATAATTTATGAAATGTTAATTATTATTATTTTAATTTCTTCATCTTTTTATTTTTTTATTTTTTAGATTTGATCTCTATTATTTTGATTATTATTTATTTTATTTGAGATAATTTATGATTATTTTTTTTAATTTCATTCTCATTCAACTTTTTAATTTGTAAGATTTGTTCCTCATTGTTTTAATAAACTTGAGAAAAATAAAACATTAATAAGTTATTTTCCAGTTCATTTTCCATGACATAACCAAACACTAGAAAGTGTTTTCCAACTTATTTTCTATTACACTACCGAACATCAGAAAATAATTCACTTTCCTGTAATTCACTTTTTCAGAATTCACTTTCCAAAAGAAAACTACTTTCCTGCAAACAAATAGGACCCTAGTGCATCTATAAGAGCTGGCCTCTTTTTTAATTTTTCTTATTTTTTTTAATTTTAATTTTTAATATTTACTCCACTTTAAATCTATTCTTATAAATTATTTTAATTTATTTTTTATAAAATTATCACATTCTCAAATAAATATTTTAATATTTAATCTATACTTCATTTTATAAATATTTATTTTTTATTGTATAATTAAATAATAAAACAAAATTTTTAAATCTAATAAAATCTATCATCAGATCCAAAAATTGAATGGTTAAATGGATTTAATATATCAAAATCTTGTTAATTTTTTAAATAATTGACATAATAGCATTGGCAAGAAAAAAAGGCTGGAAAAATACATAAAGCAAAGTATTGCGTTCCAAACGGGTTTGGCAAAAATTTGATTTGATTTTTATTTTTTTTATTTTTTAATATACTAATATTAAAAATAAATAAATAATAAAAATATTATTTTAATATATTTCTAAAAAAACATTACTTTAAAAATAATCAATGCCGCCCACAGTTCGCATTGGTGTAGTCTTGCCATGAGATGATATTTTTTAATACCACCAACTACTATACAGGAATTGTTTTAGCTACGCCTCCACCTCCACCTCCACGCATGCCATACCATCATACGCCAATTAGCAGAAAAGTCTGAAGTAATCACTGTCCTGCCGAGTGAATCATCACTATACGCAAATTACCCACTCACTGGAATTGGCCTTTTGACAGCTTCCCGGGCAGACCTCGAATCAGTCCTCAACTATATATAGTTTTTAAATTAAGTCTCCAAACTATTATCTCAACAACTGCATTCTTTATACCTTTCTTCAATTAAACCCTCCTGATAAAATAATTGGAGACAACGTTGAATAAACACATTGTCCGTGGCGGAAAAAATTCTTGGTTCCGCCTAGAGGATCACAACAGAAAATTATTACGCGGTCTGCGGATGAAAATTAGCCAGGGATATAAATTTACAAACGATTGGGATTTTTGTCAACGGTACTATTTGCAAAACAGGGAACTGTCAGATGTAGGAAAATGGTAACATCCTGAAAATGACAACCTCGCTGTAATGAGTGCAACTAACTTTTGGCATAAAATTAGAGAAAACCCATTGAAGTGAAAGCCGATCTCAAAATCATTGTTGTTGGATTTTATGTTTAAAAAAGGGTCTGGATTATTATGTCAATTTGTGTATTATTAAATAAATTCAATTTAAATATTTTATTAAAATAATATTATTTTACCTTTTTAAATTTCTTTGGAATTGACTTGATGAGTTTTGATGGATTAATCAAGTCATGAATAAACTTTGGAAATCAACCAAATTTTTTTTTCCCGGTTTTAACAGATCAAGATTTTTCTATTTTTTATACCAAACCCATAATGTTCATGGGCCAATATTTTTTTTCAATTTCTGAACTCTTTTTAAAGGTTCAGGTAGAAACACCCGAGCCCAAGAAAAAGGTTGAGCCCGGACTGAAACCCGAGCCCAGGTGCTTGGCGCACCTTTATGCTCATTAATGCTTGTGTAAGAGATATTTTGTTCCTCGTAAATATTGTCATGGTAAAATTACTCTTCAATCCCTCAACCCAATAAAAAAACAAGATTCAAGAGCTTTAAATACCCCTTGAACTACTATATAAAATACATGTTTTTTCTTACATTAAAAAGATACAAATTAAACACAATAACAACCAAAGTCTTAGAATTTAAAGTTCTTTAAGCATATTTATCACTATTTTCCTGTACTAAGCTGCTAACTTTATCATCGAAGGGTTCTTAAACACCCTAAAAGAAGATTTTTTGCAGGTATCCAGAAGCATTCGTCAAGAAAGTTTACTTAATATTGGAGAAATGAGCTATATACAAACATACTTTAACCAATCTAAGATTCAACCACTAAAAACACTTATCTTATAAATACTTCTAATTTTAACACTTCATCAATTGGCGTTGTCTGTTGGAAATTAATAAAAAAATCATCAATGTGCTTTCTCCAACTTGTTATAGACATTCTAAATCATTTCATAGCAGGTAACCATGATACATCCAAGCTTGAACACGTAACAAATTAGCATGGTGAGGTGAGTACTTTTGCCCAGCCAGACCTCTAACAACTAATTAATCAAGTACAACTCCTAACTCAAGCGATGCTAGCTACTTAAGGGCATAATCAAGCTAGACCGCCCCCAACAAATCCTAGCACCCTCATCATCAACACCCTTAGTAGCACCAGTACCCTCATGAAAACCAGAGGCCTCGGTACCGTCATAAAAGGACGCTTTCAATACTCGTAGACAATCACGCACCTCTAAAAGGTTTGGGCAAAATGACATTCGAGAAAGCGAGTGTATTTGAGGCATGATTCTTCTCAATACTGAGGGATTAATCCTATTTACCAATCCTGGCACACCTAAAAAGAATATCCAAGCTCTTTGGAACCAAGTAGATAAAAGATTGAAGATATATAAATTTTAAAATATTTCCAAGGAGATCATCATAGTCCTCGTCAAGTGCGCGACTCTCCCTTGTCTAGACAAGTTCTGAATACTTGAATTTCTCGAGATTATATCTCTATAAAGATGAGCCTTGATAACTATGCTAGTCTCGTCGATCCAAGGGAACATGTGCATAGTAGCTTGAGGTTAGTTACTGAGAAGAGTAATGCGATGTGCAAGATACTCCCTATAACTTTCAAAGGTTTAACATGTGCTTGGTATAACAACTTGAAACCAAGGTCTATTGCAGGATTCATAGATCTCTATGCTAAGCTAGTGACATGTTTCAGCATAAGTATACCCGCGAAGCAGAGTTCCATGAAGTTCTTTAGGGTTACCTAATCATAGGGTGAATCCATATGAGCATACTTGAAAAGGTTTAATGAGGAGATGTTAAATGTAGAAGAACTATTTTAGCTAGTGGCCTTTGAGGCCTTGATTAGTAAGGTAAAGGAACATCTTCCATTAAGAGACATGTATGCCTTACCTGACACAAGCTTGCTTAAGGTTAAACAAGTCATGAAAAACCATATACAGGTGGAAGAGGTAAGCGTGTTGCGACACGAACCTTCCTATTTTTATAATGATAACTGACTTAAAGAACCTTATAGATGGAATCATTCCTTGATATGAAATTTGAGTTTTATAAACAACATGAAAAGGTCATCTCGTGATCGCCAGTCATATCCCTAGGAGATTTTCAACTCTTCCAAACACAACTATCACTAAAGTCTATACCCCCATTAAAGGTAAGTAATTTGTCCAATATCCCCCACTACTAAAAGGCACTCCCTATATATGCACCTCTAATAAATATTGCATATTCTATCGGGACAAGGGACATGATACAAAACAATGTTATGCTTTGAAGAAAGAGATTGAACGATTGATAACCAAGGGCTATATTCAATAGTTTGTGAAGAGGGATACCCACACTGAATAAGGCAAAGAAGAATCTAGTCAACCTAACCAAGTCTTACTAAAAATCAATGTCATCTTGGGTGGAACATCAGCAAGAGGTGACAATGGGAATGGAAAAAAGATATACGAGAAGTAAGTCCTTACCACCACCCACCTCCCTAATACATGGTATCAACCCCTTATATTTACCCCAGAGGACAGGGAAAGGGTAAATTTTCCATACGAGGATGCTTTCATCATCTCAAAAGTTTTGGCTAATCACCGTGTCCATTTAATATTAATGGATGATGATAATGCAATCAATATTCTCTTAAGTGAAGTGATGCCACAACTAAGAATAAATCCCTTGAAATTAATCCTTGTGAATACTCATCTCATTAGGGTTGCAGGCACAAACATGCTGGTAAAGAGCGTCTTAAAGATCCCTATCACTTTCAGGAGTTTCCCTAAATATATAACTCTCCAACAGTCCCTTATGGTCATTGACACAAGCCTGACCTATAATGCCATCATAGGAAGACCTCTTCTCCATCAGATAAACATTGCTATCAGTACTAGATATCTTATCTTGAAATTCTGTACTCAATAGGGTGTGGCCACAATACGAGGCAACCAAACATCTTTTAGGCAATGTGTCTCTTAATGTCTTTAGGGTAAGAAAGCCTTGGCAGGGGACTAGTAAAGTGCCAAGCAAAAATAGGTGAAAGTTAGGATAGAGACCGTTGAAAAGTTGAAAGACGTATGTCTTAAAGAGATGGGGGTGGCCACCAACATGGTATCTACTTTGCAGCCAAGTCAGGAGCAAGTTCTAAAAGACTCATTATCACCTAAAAAGATAATTTTGCCTTTTGACGTACAAGCATGCCCGAGATAAGCCATAGGTGGCCACACATCAATCTAACCATTTCTTCTACTCATCAGAAAAAAATAAATTTTAGGGGAGAAAGACAAAAAACAATCACCAAATAAGTGGGACAGTTGCTTACAACCGATTTTATCCGTGAAGTGATGTATGTAGTTTGGCTGAAAAATATGGTAATGATGAGGAAACCCACTGGAAAATGACATATGTGATAGATTTGAACAAGGCTTGCTCGGAGTTATGAAGGTACTTGGCGAGTATGGAGGCATAATACTCTTTCGAAGATCATTCTGCCTAAGCTCTCATGGGTAGTGCAACGGGTTACGGGTGCTGGAGGCGGCCAATGACGATGGCGATACGGTCAAGTATATTACCATAGTTACCAAGATTTGTTGGGGTGACAAGTTTTGATTTTGACTTTGAGTTGCCAACACGGTCCAAGTGAAAGGTTACACCTGACTTGTGAGTTGTTAAAGGTCTAGCTAGGTAAAAGTGTTCACGACAACAAGTAGATTTATTTTATGTCGTAACCAATAAGTGTTTTGGTTGTGTTATGGAATGACATGGAAATTTCAAATTTTGTTTTTTAGAAATTGATGGTTTTTTGATCAGTTTCCCACAGACGACGCCAGTTGATACGTCCCAAAATCCAAGATGTTTAGGAATAAGACTGATGTATTGGATAATTGACCGATCTCTTAGTTCAAGCAACCTGATCCATTCTCCATAGTCAATTTATCTAATGACTTGATATAGAAAGTTCAGAGGGTTGGTACGTGGTAACATGTGATGCCTGGTAAGTTAGGTGATCGATAGTTGCTACGGGTATAAAGATTAAGGTTGTTTTTCATGGGTTGATAAAACTAGACTTGAAGGACTTGGTGGCCCGACAACACCTACAAGAAAAACACTCCAAAGCTTAAGTCGATATAGTGTTTGTTCAGGTAGAATAAATATTCTCTAGGTTTAAATATTCCTTAAACCTTGTATCAAACTTGTGTTTTTTTAGACATATGTTGTTTTGAGAGATAAGCTCTGCCATACCTTTTATATAGAGAAATGAATCTTTGTATATATAGACTTTTTTTTAAGATAAATATGTAAAGAAATATCTAAAATATCTTATATAAATATCTCTAAAATATTCAAGCTATAAGATATTTAATATAAATATCTAGAATATTAAATATTTATAGAAATATTTATAAAGTTGTGCATATTTTATAAAATATCTATATACTTTTTTCATGTATCATCGTGTTGCAATTTTCAAAATGAATTCCCTGGCAGAGTTTGACATCTATATTCAAGATATAGACAAACATGCCCTGAATGCATTGATCATATGGTCGAGAATGACTTGGTAGCAATTGGACCTGACTTCATATTAACTGCCCCTTCGTCGAAGAGAGCACACTTTCGTAGAGCAGATTCTACTTCGTCAAGGTGCCAAGTGGGATTATACTGACCTAGTCGGCGCTAATGACATAAAATCCAAGCACAAGAATTACCAGATCAACGCCGTCCACGTTTCGCATTGGTCTAGTCTTGCCATGAGATTATATTTTTTAATACCACCAACTACTATACAAGAATTGTTTCTGTGGTAGCATTGTTTTAGCCACGCCTCCACCTCCACGCATGCCATACCATCACACGCAAATTAGCAGAAAAGTCTAAAGTAATCACTATCCTGCTGAGTTTATCATGTTCTGGGAAATTTAGCAGTTGATTTCTTCCTGGGCAGGCCACGAATCAGTCCTCGGCCATATATAGTTTTTAAACTACGTCTCCAGACTAGTATCTTGACAATTTCGTCCCCTATACCTTTCCTCGATCAAATCCTTCTGCTAAAATAATTGCAGACAACGTTGATTAAACGCATGTACTGGTCATTTGTGTTTTAACTTGTACGTCTTAAATGCGAAAATATCCACTTATCGCTCCCAGTTAAACATGTCAGAACCATTTAAAATATAATTAAAATAGTTTTATAATACAACTTCACTGGTATTCCTCGCTGGTGTTCCAGTAAGGAAAGCATGCCTGTTGTTTTCTCCCATCTTCAGTTATTTTGATAGAAGGATTTGAATGAAGAAGGGTGCATGAACTGGGGACCTAGTTAATGAAATTAGCAGTTGGAGGACTCGATCGAGGAATAATAAAAGTTGGGGGACTGGTACAAGGTTTGCCGGATATGAGGAGCTGCAAAGTCACCGGTTCCTTTTCATCTTCGAGTGACAGGTAGCTTCTGGGATACAAAAGACACCATCACCTAACTTTTGCAGGCCGCTTAATTGGAGATGAAAAAAAGCTGGGCAATAATCGATGAACATTTAGTATATAGTAGAGACTGACATGATCTACTCCATGCCTTTCCTTTTATCATACTACAAGCTTATCTTAAACTATATGTTTCTACCACGAAGGATTGGTCATCTCAAGTAAAACTGGTCTTATGTCGTCTTCCAGATCTCAAATCCACCTAATCCACCTCTGATTTTCCCTGTAAGATGTTAGTTTGGACAGTGACTAATATTCCTTCACACTTAAATGAATAAAATCGACTATAGAATAGATTTTTAAAATGTTTTTTAATTGAAAGTATATTAAAATTATTTTGATATTAACTTAAAAAATATTAAGTTAAAAATTCCTACTTAAATTTAAAAATTCATCTAGAAATTACACAGTGAAAATCTCACCATGGAACAAGGGCAGCGTTATCTTACTATTATGTAATTGAACTAGAGTTAGCTACTTAGAACAACCATTTCTTCATTTCATCATAGCATGTATTGATCATTGACATTAAGTACCATATATAATATATGTATTTCAAAAATATTTTTGAAACAAAATTATTATTTTTTAACTATTTTCAGATCGTTTTAACATGGTAATATCAAAAATAATTTTTTAAAAATAAAAAAATATTATTTTAATATATTTTTAAATAAAAAATATTTTAAAAAGCAATTAGAACCAAAATAATAATTTAAAAATTCGAAAACTTTCAAATATCGAGGTTAAAAAAAAGAAAGAGTAGAGCACATAAAAACAACCTAACACTTAATTTAGATTTTAAGGAATAGCAAGAGGTAAGATAATCAATAGTAGTCGGCACATTAGATGCCTTTGTCATTAAGGAACATGCAAAAGTTAGAGCGACATTCATTCAAATGCCGGCCAAAATAATATTAGTTCACAGTGAAGAAAAAGCCTCAAAAGTAGCTCTTAAAAAATTGCCACCCAAAGAAAAAAAAAAAGAAAAAAGAAAAAAGAAAAGGACTAATAAAGAGCTTCTTGTTGCCCAGAAAATTTTAAAGTTTAAACCTCCCTCGTAATCCCTCGTTGAGACCAAACGAAGACCAAAAAGGGTAAGAGGAAATCACGTTCCGTCCGACAATCTCGAGATGCCACGTGGCGTTCCTGAGCGTCGTGGATCCCACGCTGACGTGGTTGCGGGGAGGCAGCGTTTCCGTGTGAACGTGGATAGTCTTCGAAAACAAAATAATAACAAAAAATTATTATCATATACGGAAACGAAGAACGGGAAAGAAAGACGGAAAGAGAGAGATATAGAGCGAGAAACAAGGCGCGGAGCGGCAACACCACAGCAGTAGAGAGAGAATTTCTTGATAATAATAATTAATAATTATCATAAATTAATCATCATTTTGTTATACTTTCCTTTCTCCTCTCTTTTCTTTCTCATAATTATAGCCGAAGTCGCGTTTTCCTTTTTTTTAGGGCTGAAAAATTTCACATCTCCCTAAAAAAAATCAAAATTAAGTAAAAACAGCGAGACAAGGAAAGAAAAAAAATAACACGAAAGGAGAAATTAAAGCCGCCAGATCTTGCTGCCCATAAATCCCGACTCCTCATCACTTTCGAACATTTCTTTTCTCAATCGATTCAATTGTCTAATATTATTTCTTTGTTAATCTTGAGCAAGGGAAGGGAAGGAGAGAGATCCTTGCAGATATTTATGAGTACTAGTGTTGTAATAATATAGAAGGAGGAGTTGGATCTGGTGAAACGGAATTTGAAATCGTCGTCCGTCGTCGTAGTCTTCGTCGTCGTCGGATGAGAGGGAATCATAGAAGGGAATTGAAAGAGAATAAACGATGAAATGGGTAACATTGCTTAAGGACATAAAAGAGAAGGTCGGTTTAACTCAATCTCCTTCGCCTTCTAGTTCACCAGCTACTACTGCTTCTCCTCCTCCTTCTTCATCGCCTGCTAATTCACACAATGCTTCCTCTTCTACCACTTTTCATGACTTCCCTTCATCTCCTTCCAGGTTCTTTTTTTCTTCCTTTCAACAAATTTATTTTTGTATATATGTTTTTCAATCGCTTATGTTGTTTTTTTATTTAGTTGATGGTTGATAATTAATTCCGTACATTTTTAGCTGCACATTTGATATTGAAACGTAATCTGCGTTGATTGTTCTTGAATGTTGATCTGTAATTGGAGTTTATGAGCTCTGTTGACTATTATTTTGTTGCTGGGATTTGGCACTTTGTTGTTTTTGATCAAGTGCTACTTTCATTAATTAGTAATTACTGTTAGTGGTGTGGAAATTTATATATTGAGCTGATTTGATTTTTTAGGGGAAATATGGATAGACTTTAAGATTTTATAGGTTTAAGAGAAAACAAGACTGCAATAGACTACGCCGAATGTAGAATGGACGAGGATGCCTTTGTTTTTTTTATAAAAAAACTAGCATGTAGGGGATTTGTATTCAGCTAGGCGCACTGTAGATGATATTAGCTTAGAAAGTGAGCTGCGGTGAAATATGATGATGGTTGGTGGATAATCAAGAGTGAAGGTGACTTCTTTCCCTGCATTTGCAATTTGTTTCTTGAAGCACCCCACCCACCCTTGTAACCTGATCAGGCTAGTTATTGTTGCTGTTGTTTCCTTGGTTCGCCACTGAGTTACTAGAACATGCTCATACTGCAAGTATTTGAATCAAGGTTTAGCATTTGGTGAGGCTCATGCTGGGCACCGGCTAAATGATAACAGGATTATGAATGCTTTCAAAATTCAATGCTGTTATTGTCTTTTGGATTTTTTTTGGGAATTTCCCTCCATCAATGTTTCCCTTTTTCTAGTAAATTTCCATATCCATTATACCTTCTGCTCGTTTTCTCTTTTCTGTCATACAAGGGATGCTGGTGATGCAGTTTTTGCCATATGTTTATGGCAGACGTTATAGGATCAAGTTCTGTGCATAAAGTTGCGCTTGAATATTTGAGAACCTTCATATTTGTAATGCCACAGGATCTTGTCCTTCGCTTTAGTTTGTCAACTTCAATTACCAGTTTCAACTTTTTTAGCATTATTTTTTCAGATTTAAAGTGAAGTTAAATCATAAGACACCAGTTTTCTGGTTGTTAATGCTGAATATCTGTATCTTCCTTTCTTGATATTCCATTCTAAATCTAGTCTTATAATTTTATGATCTATTCTGTTGTAAATTTTTGGCTTTAAATGTTCTAACTTCTGATCTATTACGGCATTCCAGTATGCCATTTCACACGTGTCAACTTTTTTGTTCTTTTTTTCCTCTATGAAATGCAGAGATCGACATGAATTGGAATTGGACTTCAAGAGATTTTGGGAGGAGTTCCGCTCATCCAGTTCCGAAAAGGTTCTCGATTCCCATCTTTTGTGTGCTATTTCATTACTGTTTTCTCTCAGGAAATCATCATCACTGGTAAAATGATTAGTGAGTGCTGATGGCTCTTTCATTGTCTATGCAGGAGAAAGAAATGGCCTTGAATTGGACTATAGATGCTTTTTGTAGATTAGTGAAGCAGCACGCTAATGTAGCTCAATTAGTTACCATGTATGGACGGTCTTCCACTTTTGATTTGCTGGGCTTGTTTTTGCTTTCTTTTGCCATTACATAATTCTCATAACCTGTAAGATTATCAATTGCAATTGGTCATTTGCCAAAAAAGGGATCAAAAGATCATGCTAGGCATGCAGTTTTTGTTCTGTGCATCTGAATGCAGTGGAATTATAGAATTTTCAAGAATTATAGAGGGACCACAGCATTTATTTTTTCTTTAGGTTTTACTACTTTAAAGGACTTTAGAGGTGTTTCCATGTCTGAGATTTGCAAAGTCTTATTGCAATATTTTTTTCCTTCTAGTTTTCCTTTCCCTTCTCTAAGGAGAATGTCTTATTCTTTGTTTTGTAGTTACTGTTTCACTTTCTATAATTAATATAGCTCTTTACTAACAAAGGCTTGATTAGCATAAGTTAGCATTTCTTTACTGATTATTCAAACTGCACTTTCTCAATCTTTTTCTTCTGAAAATTCTGTAGCAACTATATCTCTTGAATCTCGCAACAACTTTTTGTACAGGATCAAAGTCATGAAACTCATTTCTTATGTGCACAGAAGTTTCTATTGGCTTCCACCTTTCATCGCATTCAGAATTTGTTTTTTGCACAAGTTATATTCTAAAATCTATGTGATTTCCTCAGTTGCATAAGATATACAACTTTGGTTGCTTTGCATGAAATGCAGCTTTCAGTAACGCACTTCAACTGTAGGACTGGCTGTTGTTTTTATTTATTAAATAAGATTTCTGCTTTTAGTACTTTGCATGGTTCTTGGCTTGTTGAACATGTTTTCAATTTTTGATGAATCACAGGTTAGTTGAAACACATATATTCTCTTTTGTTGTGGGAAGAGCATTTGTAACCGATATTGATAAATTAAAAATCGGCAGCAAAACAAGATCTTTGGATGTAGAGAAAGTGTTGAGATTTTTCTCTGAAGTTACAAAGGTTTGCCTCTTAAAAGATTTTACCAAATGCTGTCCTTTCCTCTTTCATCCTGGTGATTTGTTAATGCAAGCCATGTTCTCCATGCTATTTGTTCAGGATGGCATCGGTCCCGGTTCAAATTTGTTAACTGCTGTTGAAGCTCTTGTATCCGGGGTATGTTTCTCTTACAATCACCAGCTTAAGATAAAAAATTAAAAAAAAATAAAAAGACAAAAAGCTTTGGGAAATTATATTTTTTTGCTACCTTAGTCAGAGTTCGGCTAATCTGCAGTCCCTTTTCAAAAGTGAAGGGATTGATTTTGAGTGATTGAAACTGTTTTACTATTGAAGCTGCCTGGTAAATGAGGCTAACAAGTAGTCAGCTAGGGCAAATTCCATTTTTATTTTCATGCTACTTTTGAGAAAGCACTTTAAGCAAGGTGTTTTTTTTTTCCAGCCTATTGATAAACAATCTCTCCTTGATTCTGGAATATTATGCTGTCTCATTCACATTCTCAGTGCCCTTCTGAGCACTGAAACCAATCTAAGGCAAAAGCTTACAAACTCCGAAGGATCATTGCCATCTGAAAAAGATCAAGATGGTGCTTTAGGGCAAGTTCGCCGGCTTGAGGTAGCTTTTTATGTGCTAGCCCTTCTGTTGCTGTTAGTTTCCATATAATGTTCGACACGGTTTGGGATAAACTTCAGTAACATTGTCTTTTTCATTTGCCTTTTATGTCATCATAGTCATGTAAAAAAAAAATTTAGCAGTTGTGGATACACATCTAAAGGACTAGAACTATGCATTTGAAGTCTAATATGCACTTTTCTTTCTTTCTTTCCTTTTATTTTCTGTATAGGTGGAAGGAAGTGTAGTGCATATTATGAAAGCATTGGCAAACCATCCTTCAGCAGCACAAAGCTTGATTGAAGACAATTCACTTCAGTTGCTGTTTCAGATGGTTGCTAATGGGTCTTTAACAATATTTTCTCGCTATAAAGAAGGTCTTGTTCCACTGCACAGCATACAACTTCATCGGCATGCAATGCAGGTAAATGTATAGCCTTTTGGCCCATATATGCATTAGTGGAGCTGCACTAGTGGAGTTGCACATGAATCCATTAAATATATAGTCACTTAAAAAGACTCAGATAAGCTTTATGGCTCAGTGTTTGAAAGTTGAAATTGGTTCTTGCTGTTTGTGGTTGCTCCAGATACTTGGTCTTCTTTTGGTCAACGACAATGGAAGCACTGCAAGATATATACGCAAACACCATCTGGTATTGGCTACAAACAGATAAGAATTATATAGAAAAGCATGCAGTACTGCAGGGAACTTGTAATTGACATTTTCATCTGCCACCATCTTTCATATTGAAGAATATGGAATGATGGAACCTTCTGGTTTTCTCACAACTCTACAAAATTTTACTGGGATTTAAATTGTCATTATGAGATGTTTTCCAATTCTCGATACAAAAATACCTGTGTTTGTATCACATAAATTTGTCTAAATTTTCTGTCACAATAATTGAAACTCTTAAAGTCTGCTTTTATTTGGTTGAATCAAGTAGTTGGAGTAGTTTAGACAAACTTTGATCATAAAAGCTCTATTAGTTTGAATGTAGGTATAAATGAACCCTAAGTGGAAACCACATAATTGTAATTTTCTAGCAGTTTGAACCATGGGATTACTGATGCAAAATGAGATCACATGACAATTGTCTAGAATGGGTTTGCTGCAATTTTTTTTGGATAAGCAGAGACAAGCTGCAGAGGGTTTTCTGCTAATTATTTTAGAAATATAAGAAGAGATCATAGTTGTTAATCCATTTCATGCTTTTACTTTTAACCAAGTGATCTCTTCAAGCTTTCCTGTAAATAATGCACCCTGGAATGAGTAGTGTATTGTGTACTCGCTAACCTTTTGCATGTGATCTTTCCCAGCAATATACTTTGGTAGCTAATTATATATACCCTGCTTTGTGAAGTCAAATTGCAATTGGAATAAACTCTGAGACAGTTCTGCAGCCTTCTGTCTGATCATGTAATTTTGAACATCTTGACAATTTTGAAACATGCCTCTGTTGCCTCAAAACTAACCTTGTTTGGGAAGTGTGTGGTCACTATAGTTTTAGCACATAATTTAGACATTCTTTTGCTAGTAAAGCTTTTTTTTTTTTTTAAATCCTTTTACCTGTGTCTTTCCTTATTTATTGTCTTGTTTCTTATTATAATAATTGCCACAGTTTGCTGTCTTGTTTTATTTTCTAAAGATCATACTTATTGAGTGATATTCTCTGTTTCACATGCAGATAAAAGTTCTTTTAATGGCAGTTAAAGATTTCAATCCAGACTCTGGTGATTCTGCCTACACCATGAGCATTGTGGACTTGTTACTTGAATGTGTGGAATTGTCATACAGACAGGGTAATTTCGCAGTCAGTTTTACTTCTTGAATGGCATAAGATCAATGGATCAAAACTCTGTGGTCTTCACTGTTAAAATGAGATGTAAAAGATGTTAATTTATGGTTCCATAATTCTCTGGAATTCAAATAATTTTGAGCTTTAAAATTGTCATATGTATGTCACTGCTAATTTTTTGTACTATTTTGAATTGTAGAAGCTGGTGGTGTCAGGCTCAGGGAAGATATACATAATGCCCATGGTTACCAGTTCCTTGTGCAGTTTGCATTGGTTCTGTCCTCTGCACCACAAAATCAGGACTCTCAGTCTGTTTATTCCAAGACTTCTCCTGCCTTTGATGGCACAGAAGATGGTTCTCATGCAATGAATGATGAACAGAGACAGGAATTAACAGAAAAAGAAGACCCCTCATCAGCTCAATTATCACCTGCATTGTCTAGGTTGCTTGATGTTCTTGTCAATCTATCTCAAACTGGTCCTGCTGAATCTACAGCATGGTCTGCAGGAAAAAGTTCCAAATCTTCTCACACTCGCCCCAGCAGAAGTCGCACGTCATCTTTAGATCGAGTTGCTGATGAAAATTGGGAGAAAGACAACAGTAAAGTTAAAGACCTTGAAGCAGTCCAGATGTTGCAAGACATTTTGCTAAAGGCAGACAGTACAGTACTTCAGGCAGAAGTATTAAATAGAATGTTTAAGATATTCTCAAGTCATCTTGAAAACTATAAGTTGTGTCAACAATTACGGACCGTTCCACTTTTCATCCTAAATATGGCTGGTTTCCCACCATCATTGCAAGAGATAATCTTGAAAATTCTAGAATACGCTGTAACTGTTGTGAATTGTGTTCCTGAGCAAGAGTTGCTATCTCTTTGTTGCTTATTGCAGCAACCGATAGCATCAGAGCTGAAGCACACCATACTCTCTTTCTTTGTGAAACTTTTGTCATTTGATCAACAGTACAAGAAAGTCCTGCGAGAAGTTGGTGTGCTGGAAGTTCTGTTAGATGATCTGAAGCAGAACAAGTTTCTTTTGGGCCCAGAACAACAAACTGTTAGCCCTAATCAGTCAGACAAAAAATCTAGTTCTAGTTTCAAGAAACACTTGGACACTAAAGATACTATTCTTTCTTCACCCAAGCTAATGGAATCTGGTGGCTCAGGGAAATTTCCTATTTTTGAAATTGAGGGTACAATATCTGTTGCATGGGATTGTATGGTCTCTTTAGTGAAGAAAGCTGAAGCTAGTCAAGCATTGTTCCGGTCAGCTAATGGTGTGACCATTGTTCTTCCTTTTATTGTGTCCAATGTTCATCGTCCTGGGGTTCTCCGGATATTGTCATGTTTGATCACTGAAGATATTGCACAGGTATGTCAGCATGCCATTTTACTGAACTGTTAAATGCTTGAATGGTCATAATAGCTACACATGCTCTCATTCTTGTATCAATTCCCAATTTTTTTTTTGAAAGCTCAGGCCAAAATAAACTTTGTTTTTTTATTTATTTTACCAGACTCATCATGAAGAACTAGGTGTACTTGTTGAGGTTCTCAAAAGTGGAATGGTTACAAGCAGTGCTGGACATCAGTATAGGCTTCGAAGTGATGCAAAATGTGACACAATGGGTGCCTTGTGGCGCATATTGAGAGTTAATACTTCAGCTCAGAGGGTCTTTGGTGAAGCCACTGGCTTTTCTCTTATGCTGACAACACTCCATAGTTTCCAAGGTGATGGGGAACAGACAGAAGAATCTTCTTTAGAGGTTTACATGAAGTTGTTCACATACTTACTGCGCCTGATGACAGCTGGAGTGTGTGATAATGCTATTAACAGGATAAAATTGCATACTATTATGTCATCCCACACTTTCTATGAGCTTCTATCTGAATCTGGCTTGGTTTGTGTGGAATGTGAAAAGCAAGTTATACAGCTGTTGTTGGAGCTTGCTCTTGAAATTGTGCTTCCACCATTCTTGTCAGCAGATAGTGATGTGCCAACTAATATGATGGAATCTGGGTCAGCTTGTTTTCTTCTTACTACCCCATCAGGCCTGTTAAATCCTGATAAGGAACGAGTGTACAATGCTGCGGCTGTTAGAGTTCTGATCCGCTCGCTGTTGCTCTTCACTCCCAAAGTGCAGTTAGAAGTACTGAATCTTATAGAAAGGCTTGCTCGTGCTGGCCCCTTTAATCAGGAAAATCTCACCTCAGTAGGTGCGAATGAAATTTTTGATCTTGCAATCCTTTCCATTTTATTGATTGTCTGTATTCTTTTGCCCTCTGGTCCCTGTGTGTGTGTGTTTGTGTGTCTTGTGTGTCTATCTCCCTCTCGCTCTTAATTTTGTCATTTGTGTAGGCTGCGTGGAACTTCTATTGGAGACAATCCACCCCTTCCTATCAGGCTCATCTACGTTACTTCTGTACATGTTGAAGATTGTGGAAGTTCTTGGTGCATATAGGTACGTCTATAGAGAATCCAGAGCAATTTACTTGACAATGGTTATCCTAGAAACTAATGTTTATATTTTTTGCTGATAGGCTATCTGCATCAGAACTCAGACTGCTTATTAGATATATACTGCAAACGAGGCTTATGAATTCAGGCCATATTCTTGTTGATATGATGGAGAGGTTGATTCTCATGGAAGATATGGCCTCAGAAAATGTTTCTCTGGCACCGTTTGTTGAGATGGATATGAGTAAAATTGGCCATGCTGCTGTTCAGGTGTCTCTGGGAGAAAGATCCTGGCCTCCTTCTGCGGGTTATTCATTTGTTTGTTGGTTCCAGTTTAAACATTTCTTGAGATCACAAGCAAAGGAAACAGAGCCGTCCAAAGCTGGCCCTTCAAAAAGGCGGAGTAGTTCAAATGGGCAGCAAAATGAACAGAATATTCTCCGTATACTTTCTGTTGGTACGGCTAGCAATGAAAACACATTTTATGCAGAACTTTATCTTCAAGAGGATGGTGTTCTAACCCTTGCTACTAGCAACTCTAGTGCCTTGTCTTTTTCTGGATTAGAATTGGAAGAAGGCAGATGGCATCACCTTGCAGTTGTTCATAGCAAACCAAATGCTCTTGCTGGACTATTTCAAGCTAGTGTTGCAAATGTGTATCTCAATGGAAAGCTAAAACACACAGGGAAACTAGGATATTCACCATCTCCGGCTGGAAAACCTTTGCAGGTCACCATTGGGACACCAGTTAATTGTGCAAGGGTTAGTGAGTTGACATGGAAACTTCGTTCTTGCTACCTTTTTGAGGAGGTGCTTACATCAGGGTGTATTTGTTTCATGTACATTCTTGGCAGAGGATACAGAGGGCTCTTCCAAGACTCGAACCTTCTACGTTTTGTCCCCAACCAGGCTTGTGGTGGTGGTAGCATGGCCATCTTGGATTCATTAGATGCTGAATTGCCTTTGGCAACACAGAAGCTCGAGAGTGCTAGCAAGCAGGGGGATTCTAAAGCAGATGGTAGTGGGATTGTTTGGGATTTGGAGAGATTAGGAAACCTCTCATTGCAGCTTTCTGGAAAGAAACTTATTTTTGCATTTGATGGAACATGTACTGAATCTGTTCGAGCATCTGGCATATTCTCATTGCTCAATCTGGTTGATCCTATGTCAGCTGCTGCCTCTCCTATCGGGGGTGAGTGATTAAAATCTGGATTTTATGTTTCAAACAAGTTATGCAGAGTAGAGGGGCTGTTACTTATCAGCTCCTGCTCCCTTGCATCCTCCCTCATTCTTTTTATTTTTGCCTCAGGTATACCACGATTTGGACGCCTTCATGGAGATATCTATGTTTGTAAGCAATCTGTAATTGGTGATGCAATCCGCCCTGTAGGTGGTATGGCTGTTGTCCTGGCCCTTGTTGAAGCTGCTGAAACCAGGGATATGCTTCACATGGCTTTGACATTACTTGCCTGTGCTCTTCATCAGAATCCCCAAAATGTGAAAGATATGAAAAAATATAGGGGATACCATTTGCTAGCTCTGTTTCTGCGTCGTAGAATGTCATTATTTGACATGCAATCTCTTGAAATATTTTTTCAAATTGCTGCATGTGAAGCTTCATTTTCTGAACCAAAGAAGTTGGAACGCAGGCAAGCTACTCTATCACCTGCTGCCACTTTGCAGGACACCAGCTTCGAGGAACTCAGCTTGTCAAAATTTCGTGATGAAATTTCTTCGGTTGGATCTCATGGGGACATGGATGATTTTTCTGCACAAAAAGATTCATTTAGCCATATTTCTGAACTAGACAATTCTGATATGCTAGTTGAAACTTCAAATTGTATCGTCTTGTCAAATGCCGATATGGTTGAGCATGTCTTGTTGGACTGGACATTGTGGGTGACTGCCCCAGTTTCAATCCAAATTCAACTTCTAGGATTTCTGGAGCATTTGGTTTCCATGCATTGGTACAGGAATCATAACCTTACCGTTCTGCGTCGAATAAACCTTGTTCAGCATTTGCTAGTGACTTTGCAGCGTGGTGATGTTGAAGTTCCTGTTTTGGAGAAATTAGTGGTGTTGCTTGGGGTCATTTTGGAAGATGGGTTTCTGGCTTCTGAACTAGAGAATGTGGTGAGGTTTGTGATTATGACATTTGATCCACCTGAACTGAAACCAAGGCATCAAATAGCTCGAGAATCAATGGGTAAGCATGTAATTGTAAGGAATATGCTCCTAGAGATGCTTATTGATCTACAAGTAACCATCAAATCAGACGAGTTACTTGAGCAGTGGCATAAGATTGTGTCATCAAAACTGGTAACATATTTTCTTGATGAAGCTGCCCATCCTACAAGCATGAGATGGATCATGACTCTTCTTGGTGTGTCTCTCACTTCTTCTCCCACTTTTGCTCTTAAATTTCGCACCAGTGGTGGTTATCAGGGTCTTATGCGGGTGCTTCCTAGTTTTTATGATTCTCCTGATATATATTATATTTTGTTCTGTCTGATATTTGGAAAGCCCGTGTACCCAAGACTACCAGAAGTGCGCATGCTAGATTTTCATGCCCTTATGCCAAGTGATGGAAGCTATGTGGAGTTGAAATATGTGGAGCTATTGGAATCAGTGATTGTGATGGCAAAATCTACTTTTGATAGGTTAAGCATGCAGTCCGTGCTTGCTCATCAAACTGGTAATCTTTCCCAGATTGGTGCTAGCCTTGTCGCAGAGCTTGTGGAAGGAAATGCAGACATGACAGGAGAGCTTCAAGGTGAAGCTTTGATGCATAAGACATATGCAGCGCGCTTAATGGGTGGTGAGGCATCAGCTCCTGCTGCTGCAACCGCAGTTCTGAGATTTATGGTTGATCTCGCAAAGATGTCTCCTCCCTTTTCAGCTGCTTGCAGAAGGCCTGAGTTTCTTGAAAGCTGCATCGACCTTTATTTTTCTTGCACCAGGTTTGTTTTCAGACATGCTGCAATTTGTATTCTCTTTTCTGGATGCTACATTGAGAATTTTGGAACTGCTTGTTCCCAATTTTAATTACTCGAGCAATATTGTGATTGAATGAGCCCTTTTTTCCCCTTGCAGAGCAGCTTATGCAGTGAAGATGGTGAAAGCACTTTCTGAGAAGACAGAAGAAAAGGAGTTGAATGATGGTGATGATACCAGCAGTTCTCAGAATACTTTCTCTAGCTTACCGCTTGAACAAGAACAATCTGCAAAGACCTCCATTAGTGCTGGAAGCTTTCCTCAAGGGCATGCAAGTACAAGTTCTGAAGATATGCTTGTGTCCCTAAATGATGTGGCTGATGTTAAAGCAGAGATTGCCATCTCTAATTCCCACGAGGAATTGAAAAAATCAGCCCAAGGTGTCCCAGCTGTTCAGAACTTTGTTGGGGATAATGTTGTTCAGAATTCTGCCATCTCCAGCTCAAATGAATTCAATATCCGTAATGTTGATGGCAATATGGATTCCTTTCGACAGGCAGATTCCCTGAGTTCAGCATCTCTCAACATACCAGATTCTCCTATTATATCCGAGAAGTCGAGCACAAGAATCCCCCTCACACCACCATCATCACCGGCCCTTGCATTGTCATCTTGGCTTGGCAGCGCGTCCCACAAAGAATCCAAAGCTTCATTACAAGCCACTCCTTCCATGGAGTCTTCTGTGTCTGGTAGTGAATTTGATCCATCGGCGGACTTGAAGGCTTGTTCCCCAGGGCCATCTGCTGCAAACTCATTTTTTGCAGTTAGCCCGAAGCTTCTCCTTGAAATGGATGATTCTGGCTATGGGGGAGGACCATGTTCTGCAGGAGCGAATGCTGTGTTAGATTTCATGGCAGAAGTTCTTTCTGATTTTATCACTGAGCAGATTAAAGCAGCACAGGTTATAGAGGGCATCTTGGAAACAGTACCTTTATATGTTGATGCTGAATCTGTATTAGTTTTTCAGGGTTTGTGCCTTAGCAGGTTGATGAACTTTGTGGAAAGGCGTCTTTTGCGTGATGATGAGGAAGATGAGAAAAAGCTAGACAAAAGTCGATGGACCTCAAACCTGGATGCTTTATGTTGGATGATAGTAGATCGTGTTTATATGGGCTCCTTTCCTCAACCTGCTGGTGTGTTGAAAACTCTGGAGTTCTTGTTGTCAATGTTACAGCTGGCAAATAAAGATGGTCGCATTGAAGAAGCAGCTCCTGCAGGAAAGAGTCTTTTATCTATCACAAGAGGAAGCAGGCAACTTGATACTTTTATAAATTCACTCCTTAAGAACACAAATCGTATGATAATGTACTGTTTTTTGCCAACATTTTTGGTCACCATAGGAGAGGATGATCTTCTTTCATGCTTAGGTTTGCTTATTGAGCCCAAGAAAAGATTACCATCCAATTCTTCACAAGATGATTCAGGAATTGATATCTGCACAGTTTTGCAGTTGCTAGTTGCTCACAAGCGCATTATTTTCTGTCCCAGCAATGTTGATACTGATCTGAATTGCTGTCTTTGTGTAAATCTAATATCTCTTCTCCATGATCAAAGGCAAAACGTTCAGAACATGGCAGTCGATATTGTCAAGTATCTGCTGGTGCACCGCAGGGCTGCGCTGGAAGACTTGCTTGTTTCTAAACCAAATCAAGGGCAGCACATAGATGTACTACATGGTGGCTTCGACAAATTATTGACTGGAAGTTTGTCTACTTTCTTTGAGTGGTTTCAGAGTTCTGAACTGATGGTCAACAAAGTATTGGAGCAGTGTGCAGCCATTATGTGGGTTCAGTGTATTGCTGGATCGGCAAAATTTCCAGGAGTGAGAATTAAAGGTTTGGAGGTTCGTCGTAGGAGGGAAATGGGTAGAAGATCACGGGATATTTTGAAGTTGGACCAAAAACATTGGGAACAGGTAAATGAACGAAGATATGCATTGGACATGCTTCGTGATGCAATGTCTACTGAGTTAAGAGTTGTCCGCCAAGATAAGTATGGATGGGTTCTCCATGCTGAAAGTGAGTGGCAAACCCTTCTTCAACAACTTGTACATGAGCGTGGGATATTCCCACTGCAGAAATCCTCGGCAACTGAAGATCCTGAATGGCAGCTTTGTCCCATTGAAGGACCATACAGGATGCGCAAAAAGCTTGAGCGCTGCAAATTGAGGATCGACACTGTTCAAAATGTTCTTGATGGACAGTTTGAGTTAGGAGAAGCAGAGCTGTTGAAGGGAAAATATGAGGATGGCCCAGATGCTTCTGATACTGACACTGAATTGTTTTTTCATCTTTTAACTGATGGCGCCAAACAAAATGGTGTGGATGGTGATATGTATGGTGAATTTCTTAAAGAATCAGATGATGTGAAAGGTACAGCTTCTGTTAGAAGTGGATGGAATGATGACCGAGCTAGTGACATGAATGAAGCAAGTCTTCACTCAGCACTTGAATTTGGTGTCAAGTCTAGTACCGTGTCTGTCCCAATGTCAGAGAGCATGCATGAAAAATCAGACGTTGGAACTCCAATGCAATCATCGTCTAATAAAGCAGATGGAATCATTGTCACTGAAGATAAATCAGATAAAGAACTGAATGATAATGGTGAATATCTGATCCGACCATATTTGGAACCTCAAGAAAAGATACGATTCAAATATAACTGTGAGCGAGTTGTGGGTTTGGACAAGCATGATGGTATATTTTTGATAGGGGAGCTTTCTTTATACATAATCGAGAATTTTTACGTTGATGATTCTGGGTGTATTTGTGAAAAAGAATGCGAGGATGAACTCTCTGTTATTGATCAGGCTTTGGGTGTAAAGAAGGATGTTACTGGCAGTGCTGATTTCCAATCCAAGTCAACTTCATCCTGGATCACAACAGTAAAGGCATGTGTTGGTGGAAGGGCATGGGCCTATAATGGTGGTGCATGGGGCAAGGAGAAAGTGTGTACTAGTGGTAATTTACCCCATCCCTGGCATATGTGGAAGCTCAACAGTGTTCATGAGATTCTGAAACGTGATTACCAGCTCCGACCTGTTGCTGTTGAGATATTCAGCATGGATGGATGCAATGATCTCCTCGTGTTCCACAAAAAGGAGAGAGAAGAAGTATTCAAAAATCTGGTTGCCATGAATCTTCCAAGAAATAGCATGTATGAATTCTGCTACTCATTACCTTTGAATTTTATAGGTTTTGATTTTTCTTCCATGATTGTTATATTTTTTTGCATACTCGTCATTATCTAGCAATTGCATTTGCTAATTAATTTTTGACTTTGTATAAATTCTTATGCTTCACATGTTGTGAATTTATGCTGTAGCCATGTATCAACTCTTTTGTTAGATTTTTCAAGTGTTTTAACAGTTGCACATGATTCTTTTTGATCTGGTAAGGGTTGAGTAGGATGCTTCATGTCTTGGTACATTTACATCTTACCATGAATGGAAAAAAGTTAAGAGACCAAGGCCTTTAAACAATTGATGTCTCAATGCCGATCTCGTGGGAGATATTGTGTATTGGCTTGTTGATGGAGTATGAAGAAAACCTTCTAAGTTTGATATCTGTATTTTATTTGGTCATTCATGATCTTTTTTTTTAGTTTTTAGGAATTTCATTATTTTCAATGTAGTAGTTGTATAAGTACGAATTTAGTTCTATTTCTTAGTTAAGTGGTTTTTCTGTTTTGCTATGTTTTCTGGTTTTCCTCTGCAATATCTTTGATGCTTATATGTAGCACCCTAGTTAGACATCCAAGTCAAGCTATTTTTTATTGATCTAGCAAATTGAGTTTCAGTGATTGATTCTGTGTAAGTTTTCTTCGTCACCTGGTTGTTTGTCCTAGCACTTGTCCGTAGGTTTCATATTCTTAGGTGTCATCACAGTGGAATGCAGGTTGAACAGTTTTATCAAGGACTTTTATGTTTGTGTGTTGCTCTTCCCACCCACCAAAGAATAATGATGATGACAGATGGGAAAATCTTATCTTTGAGATTGCTTAACAACTCCTACTGTATCTCTGAGCAATTAAACGTAAACTGCATTGCACAAAAGAAAAAAAGAGGGTCTTTATTAAATGAATGCAGACACTTTAGTGAAGGAACTGCTTCATCAAATGCACTGGTGATCCTTTTGGGGATTGGAAAATATCCCCATGTGTTTGTGCATTCCATTTTCAAATGTCACTTGAGATTTCATTTATACTTGTGAAATACATCTAATTAGACTAATACCTTCTCAAGATATGATTTTTGTGTGATTTTGTGGTTCACCACTCCCCTCCCTCCATGACATCCTCTGAGGTTGATGTAAGAAACTCTTAAATAGGTTGTTATCTAATATCTACTGCTAATGTAGTTTTGTCATGAAATTGAGTGGTGGTTGAATTAAAGATTTTAAAAATCTTTCATTTTCAGGAAAGTATAAATGTTATTTTATATTGCTTCTTGTTTTACAAATCTAGTGTTTTTGGTTATTGTGATTTTTAGCTTTAATTATGAATGTAAATTTTGTTATGTTTGGACTTTATTATGTTTTCTATATTTTAGGGTTTCATTTTAGCTTAAATGCTAGAAAGGGAATAAAGCACTGGTTTGAAGGTAGTGAATCATTAATGAATGATATTGATAATTAAGGTTATTGTTTTCCTCTCTATTGCTACTCTTCTCTATTTCTCACCCCCTCACCCCCTCTCTTCCCTGATTCTCTCTTTCCTTGTCCTCGATCACAATTTCCATTTCTTGGCAAATGGATATGCTAATAGTGCCTTAGAATCATAATAAGATGACATTATTATATTTATGTTGCTCACATGCTGATGCTAATCGACTTTTTAGATGCTTCTTTCTCGGAATATTTGAACAAAAGATTGCTTAATTCACAATTCTCTCGTATTTCAGGTTGGATACTACAATTTCTGGATCAGTAAAACAAGAAAGTAACGAGGGCAGTCGCTTATTTAAGATAATGGCTAAATCCTTCTCTAAAAGGTGGCAAAATGGAGAAATTAGCAATTTCCAATATCTCATGCATCTCAACACCTTGGCAGGTAGAGGATACAGTGATCTGACCCAATATCCAGTATTTCCATGGGTTCTCGCTGATTATGAGAGTGAAAATCTGGATTTGTCCAATCCTAAATCCTTTCGTAAGCTCGAGAAGCCAATGGGTTGTCAAACACAAGAGGGAGAAGATGAATTTAAGAAACGGTTAGTCCTTTTGTTTATACCACCATGATTATCCACTGCTTTCCATTTATTCTGTCATTTTTGGTTTTCTATTCAGATATGAGACCTGGGATGATCCAGAGGTTCCAAAATTTCATTATGGTTCTCACTATTCTAGTGCCGGAATTGTCCTCTTCTACCTTTTACGCCTTCCACCATTCAGTGTAGAGAATCAGAAGCTGCAGGGTGGCCAATTTGATCATGCTGATCGTCTTTTCAACAGTATTCAAGATACTTGGTCAAGTGCAGCAGGGAAGGGAAATACATCTGATGTCAAGGAATTGATTCCAGAATTCTTCTACATGCCAGAATTTCTGGAGAACATGTTCAATCTTGATCTGGGAGAGAAACAATCAGGAGAGAAGGTTTGTTTCTGGAAGTGCAAATTTATTTACTGTTAACTAATCTTTTTTGTTTGATTATTTGCTGGGGAAGGACTACAAAAATCATTCACTTTCTTTTGCGTACATTAAAAATTGCTAGCATGCATGGTTTTTTTTTTTTCCAGGTTAGTGATGTCCTCTTACCCCCATGGGCGAAAGGCAGTGCTAGAGATTTCATTAGGAAGCATAGAGAAGCACTGGAATCTGATTTTGTTTCAGAAAATCTTCATCATTGGATAGATCTCATTTTTGGATATAAACAGAGAGGGAAGGTACGGTCAACATTCAGAACTTCTTTGCATCAGAAAATTATATTGTCCTTTTGCAGGTCAATTGAGTTACAATCCAAGACCAACTGCTATGAAAATATTGATTTTTTACTATGTACTTCCAACCGGGCTTTTCATTCCATTTTACCTTCTGAGATGTAACCCCTGAAGCCCCGGTAGGAAAACAGAGACGGTGACGGATCAGCAGAATAAACCTCGTTCCAATGTTTACATGATATTTAAGTTGATTGCTTTCATTATATTTTTCTGTTTACTGCTGGTGGGTTTCATCCTTTTGTTTGAGAAACCACGAAGATCTGTGTCTGCCTGGTTAGCCTCCCCCTCCCCTAAAAAAGAAACAAAAAAATTCTCACACCTGCCACCACCTCCACTACTTTGAATTGCAACTCTTACACTAGAATACGCGTTTGATTGTGATGATTTAATTACTCATCATTGTCCCATTACTTGTGTGGGTGATTGGATCACTGTGCAGCTGTATGCTCTATATTAATTGTCCTTGTTCTGTTCATGATCTGATATTTTTTCCTTGCATAATTGACAGGCAGCTGAAGAAGCTGTTAATGTTTTCTATCATTACACATACGAGGGGAGTGTGGACATAGACTCGGTAACAGATCCTTCAATGAAAGCCTCCATTCTAGCACAAATCAATCACTTTGGGCAGACACCCAAGCAGCTATTCCTCAAACCCCATGTGAAAAGACGTTCCAATAGAAGGATTCATCACCCACTCAAGTATTCATCCCATCTCACTCCACATGAAATACGCAAGAGCTCATCTGCCATAACCCAGATTGTTACTGTTCACGAGAAAATTCTTGTGGCGGGCACAAATAGTTTGCTCAAGCCTACAACATATACCAAATATGTTGCTTGGGGTTTCCCAGATCGTAGTTTGAGATTTATGAGCTATGATCAAGATAGACTCCTCTCAACTCATGAGAATCTTCACGGGGGCAGCCAGATTCAGTGTGCTGGTGCTAGTCATGATGGTCAAATTTTGGTTACAGGAGCTGATGATGGGTTACTCTGTGTTTGGAGAATCAGCAAGGATGGCCCCCGTGCGCTGCGGCATCTGCAGTTGGAGAATGCACTTTGTGGTCACACGGCCAAAATCACATGCCTTCATGTTAGCCAGCCTTACATGCTGATTGTGAGTGGCTCTGATGACTGCACAGTTATTTTATGGGACCTCAGCTCCTTGGTTTTTGTTAGGCAACTGCCAGAGTTTCCTGTGCCAATTTCAGCAATTTATGTGAATGACTTGACTGGAGAGATTGTGACAGCAGCTGGAATTCTGCTTGCTGTCTGGAGCATCAATGGGGACTGCCTTGCAGTGATTAACACATCCCAACTGCCATCTGATTCTATTCTCTCAGTGACGAGCTGTACGTTTTCCGATTGGCTGGACACAAACTGGTATGTGACTGGCCACCAGAGTGGGGCAGTTAAGGTGTGGCACATGGTTCACTGCTCCAACCAAGAGAGTGCCTTAAGCAAATCTACCAGCAATTTGACGGGTGGGCTAAATTTAGGTGATAAGGTACCGGAGTACAGGTTACTTCTCCACAAGGTACTCAAGTTTCACAAACATCCAGTTACTTCCCTTCATCTCACGAGCGACCTGAAGCAGTTACTCAGTGGGGATTCTGGTGGGCATTTGCTCTCATGGACACTACCAGATGAGAGCTTGCTGACTTCATCTAATCGGGGGTGAGAAGAGGAAAAACTGATTTAAGCGTGATTGTTTCAGCTCGTGGCAGCTATTTATTATTTATTGAAATCCTATGCGGGTTTTGTCTACTACCACGGCAAAGGAAGTAAAGGATTCTATGTTCGTAATACATTGAGAAGGGAGAACAAGGCAGCAGGGCTGGCCTGGGATTGAAAGAGGACAGGCCAAAAAGAAGAAGAAATCTTTTATAGATGACTGATTAATGTCGAGTTCCTGGCAAGCATGAAGACCGTCGTGCCAGGCTTCTTATTGAAAAGGGAAAGTGGAGTCTTGCTTCTTGTTGTACTCTGGGTTCTTGGCGAGGACATTTTTGGTTTTGCACGTGAACAGAGTCATTAGGTGGTTTGTTCAATGTACATAGTTGGAATTACCAACAGTGTGTTATGAAGTTGTATAGAGAAAAGGTGTGCAAGGAATGGAGAGGTGTGAAACCACCTGGCCAAGTTAATTGGGCTATTGTATTCTTCGACTTAATTTTTTTTGCATAGTGCAACGGGGCACACACTGCCCATTTCTTGTTGAGAAGCGTGCTCTCCCCCCCTCTCCCTGCTTACTTCGATCTCCTTGTGCATTGTCTTTTCAGGCTAGTGTAGTACGCTCACTATGATGATGTTTCTTTGCTTATGGAATGTAATGGGGAAAGATTGTTGATCTTAAACAAAATGCATTTCTCGGAAACTGAAGGTCCTTGCACATGCTCTAATGGAGCATCCTAATCTAGAATGTTACGGGCTGTTCTTGTGGTTTGCCGAGTTGACTGATTTTGGATAGATTCCTTTCAGCTGCCATGTTGACGTAGGAGTAGAAGCCGCTCTTTTACTGAAATGGGAACATGACAAGAAAATATCGTAAGATTGAAAAAGACATCAACGAAAATTAAATGCAATGAAATAAAAACGAAACCTTAAAAATGAAAAGGTGATCTGCCTTGCATTGTTATCCTCCTTACCACCTTCCATTCTTGTGCAAAGTCTCTTTGATGGCTACGTCAATTTCACAATGCTATTACAATATCCCTAAAACCTTTGCCCAACTCCAAACGTTAAACAAAACCCATGTAGCGAACCCGTCTCTCAAAATCCCTAAATTCTCTCAGAAGATAAAAAACGCCCCTCTTAAAGAGACATGCAACCAAGGAAGCCTCAAAGAAGCTTTTGTCTCATTTTCTGCTCTTTTCACTGACTATGGCAACTCACTTCTGATTAACCCTGACGAGGTTTATGCACCAATCCTTGAGCTTTGTGCAACCAAGAGAGCACTTTTACAGGGCCAACAAATTCATGCCCATTTAATAAAATCCAATTTAGTATCTGAATTTATGTTTTTGAGCGCAAAACTTGTTTATATGTATGGCAAGTGTGGGTCTATTTTGGATGCGGACAAAGTGTTTGATAAAATGCACGACAGAACTATTTTTACATGGAATGCTATGATGGGTGCTAATGTATCAAACGGAGAACCTTTAAGAGCCCTTGAATTGTTTAGGGAAATGCGGGTTTTGGGTGTTCCCTTTGATTCTTTTACTTTTCCGTGTGTACTTAAAGCGTGCGGTGTGGTTGAGGATATACACCGCGGGGCTGAAATTCATGGTCTGATAATTAAATGTGGATATGATTCTATTGTGTTTGTTGCTAATTCTCTTGTTTCCATGTATGCCAAGTGCAATGACATACTCGGAGCAAGGAAACTGTTCGATAGAATGAATGAAAGAAATGATGTCGTGTCATGGAATTCTATAATTTCAGCCTACTCTTTGAATGGGCAATGTATGGAGGCATTGGGATTGTTTAGGGAAATGCAGAAGGCTGGTGTTGGTGCAAATACTTATACTTTGGTTGCTGCTCTTCAAGCTTGTGAGGATTCTTCCTTCAAGAAACTGGGCATGGAGATTCATGCTGCTATTTTAAAATCAAATCAAGTACTTGATGTTTATGTGGCCAATGCTTTGGTAGCTATGCATGTTAGATTTGGTAAAATGAGTTATGCTGCTAGAATTTTTGACGAGTTGGATGAGAAGGATAACATCACTTGGAATTCCATGATAGCAGGTTTCACTCAAAATGGTTTGTATAATGAAGCTTTGCAATTCTTCTGTGGTTTGCAAGATGCTAATCTAAAACCAGATGAGGTTTCTCTAATAAGCATCCTTGCTGCGTCTGGGAGACTGGGTTATCTGTTGAATGGAAAGGAAATTCATGCTTATGCAATGAAGAATTGGCTCGATTCTAATCTACGGATTGGAAATACACTTGTAGATATGTATTCCAAGTGCTGTTGTGTGGCTTACGCTGGCCTAGTTTTTGATAAGATGATCAATAAAGATCTCATTTCCTGGACAACAGTTATAGCTGCCTATGCTCAAAATAATTGTCATACTGAGGCTTTAAAATTGCTGAGGAAAGTGCAGACGAAAGGGATGGACGTAGATACAATGATGATAGGAAGCACCTTGCTGGCTTGCAGTGGATTGAGATGCTTGTCCCATGCAAAAGAAGTTCATGGTTACACTTTGAAGCGAGGTTTATCTGATCTTATGATGCAGAATATGATCATTGATGTGTATGCAGATTGTGGGAATATTAATTATGCAACTCGAATGTTCGAGTCAATAAAATGTAAAGATGTGGTGTCTTGGACGAGCATGATATCGTGCTATGTACATAATGGACTTGCAAATGAAGCACTCGGTGTTTTTTACCTGATGAAAGAAACCAGTGTTGAACCTGATTCTATAACTCTAGTAAGCATCCTCTCTGCTGCTGCTAGTTTATCTGCCTTGAATAAAGGAAAAGAAATTCATGGTTTCATATTCCGGAAGGGTTTCATGTTAGAAGGATCTACAGTGAACTCTCTAGTCGATATGTATGCTTGTTGTGGAAGTCTGGAGAATGCATACCAGGTATTTATTTGCACCAGAAGTAAAAGTCTAGTTCTATGGACAACTATGATCAACGCATATGGAATGCATGGACGTGGCAAAGCAGCTGTTGAATTATTTAGTATAATGGAGGACCAGAAACTAATTCCCGATCATATTACCTTTTTGGCACTTCTTTATGCATGCAGTCATTCAGGACTAATCAATGAAGGTAAAAGATTGCTTGAAACTATGAAATGTAAGTATCAGCTGGAGCCATGGCCAGAACATTATGCATGTTTGGTTGATCTTCTTGGCCGTGCAAATCACTTAGAAGAGGCATACCATTTTGTGAAAAGCATGCAGATTGAGCCTACTGCTGAAGTTTGGTGTGCATTCCTCGGGGCTTGTCGGATTCACTCAAATAAAAAACTTGGAGAAATTGCAGCACAGAAGCTTTTAGACTTGGATCCAGATAGTCCAGGAAGTTACGTGCTGATATCCAATGTCTTTGCTGCCAGTGGTAGATGGAAAGACGTTGAAGAAGTAAGAATGAGAATGAAGGGGGGTGGGTTGAAGAAAAACCCTGGGTGCAGTTGGATTGAGGTTGGGAACAAGGTTCATACATTCCTTGTAAGAGACAAGTCTCACCCAGAATCTTACAAGATTTATCAAAAGTTGGCTCAAATTACTGAGAAGTTGGAGAAGGAAGGAGGCTATGTGCCTCAAACGAAGCTTGTTTTGCACAATGTAGGGAAAGAAGAGAAAGTTCAGATGCTTTATGGACATAGTGAAAGGCTGGCAATTGCATATGGTCTGATGAGCACTTCTGAGGGAACCCCTATTAGAATTACAAAGAACCTTCGAGTTTGTGTTGATTGCCATACGTTTTGTAAGCTGGTTTCAAAATTCTTTGAAAGAGAACTGATTGTGAGGGATGCCAGCCGATTTCATCATTTTGAAGACGGAGTCTGCTCTTGCGGTGATTTCTGGTGACTATACAAATTTGTTCCTGAAAATTTGGCTCGCATAGGATTCTTATGGATTCTATTGTTTCCTACAATACCCATTACGCTGCTGTTACCTTGCCATATTCCAACACGGAGTTAAGATGGGTTTTAGGTCCTGATAGGCAGGACTATTGAGTGAGCATTATTCAGAAAGATTTCTTTGTTCTATCCCTGAAGTTGCCTCTGCGGTGCACTTCTTATGCAAGACTTGTATGGGGCAACAATGAGGTACCCTTCCCATATTATTATGCCGAGATAAAGGTGGTATGGGGGCAGATTTAGACACGTAAAATTCTCCAGTCTCATGTAAGTCTCATTATTTCATTAGTTGAATTCTAGTGAAATATAAAAATTGTGACCATGCCTTTAGATATTCCAGGTTCAAGTTATCAAATCATTTGCTTCCGGAGTGATTGCGTGTACATTCAAATAGAATGAGCCCAGGGAGGGAAATTGTTAACCTGTAAGTACATGTCCATATCTTTCTACCGACATTGTTAATCATCAATAAATAATTTCTTACTGAACTCAGATGTTACTATGATGAATCAGGTAGACTAAAATCCAGGATGTTTGTGACTTTATGGTGATTAAGCTAGTCTTCAAATTCAATAACAAAAAGTGTAGGGAGTTGCCAACAAGTTTCCTTTTGGGGAGATTTCTTTTTTCTGGATGTTTCTGTGACAGTCGAAATACATATCTGAAACTTCAATTAAAAAAGGCCGTTGATCAGGCTGCCTATTGTTACTCTCAAAAGCGATGAGCTTTGGTTCCAATCAAAGACCAAAAATCAGAGCTTCTGTTCAAGCCCGCAACTTTACAACGTTCTAAAAAGCACAATCAGAGTTCTCATTTTACTCCCAAAGGCTGAATTTGCGGTAGAGGATCACTCAGCTGCTGAGTCTCTGCTGGAGCTCATCTGGATTTAGTCCCTTGAAGTAACCTCTATCCTGAACCACAAATACAGAATGATTGCTGCTGAAGATGGATTTTTGGCCTTCATGCATCTGGCTATTAACAAGCCTAATGGTGAATTGCTGCTGGAAACACATTGTCAATCATGAGAAGGGATTAAAATGTATATACCAAAATATGGAAGCTCGGAAAAAGAAAAGGGAAAAGTAAAAGATGTGAACAGGTATGTAACTTCTGCCGGCTCATATTATATTTCTGACTGTGGTTACAAAAATATATAATATTATTACTTTTGTGGAAGATTTTCTGATTGATTTGTAATCTTCATAAATAACTATGTTGAATATTTCTATAATTTTGTTTCTTTCTGGCGAGTATCAAATTATTTTTATGAGAACTTTCCTTTCTACGAGCTTATGCCATAAGCCAGATTAGCTTGAAATCCACCACTCCAAGCTTTAAAACTCACACTCCCATGCTGAGTCGAAAATAAAAGGTTAATTGTAAACATTTCTGTGATTTTACGCCCAGGAACATTGGCTAAAAGTAACAGGAGGCAGAGCTATTTGATATTGTTACAGGGTTTTTTAAAAAAATTATTTAAAATATATTAAAATAGTATTTTTTTTATTTTTTTAAAATTTATTTTTAATACTGGTATATTAAAACAATTTAAAAAAATTAAAAAATAATTATTTTAAAGAAAAGAAAAGAAAATTAAAAAATTATTATTTTTTAAATCATTTTTAAAATATAAAAATCAAACAGGCTTTATGTTTCGAAGTGGACAAAAAGAGAAGGTAAAGAAAAGCTTATAGGAACTTAAAAAAAAGAAGGAAATTAAAGATGCCCCTGGTGTGGGACTCCACACGAACATACTCGGGTATATTATTTAGTTACAAAAATCTCTTACCGACCGAAGAATCCTCAGCTTTTTCCTAAAACAAAGTAGAACTACAAAGAATTGTAAATGATGATAACACAACGTTTTCACCTATTTTAATTACCAGTGAGTTGAAGGAGAGAAGTAGTTCTGGTAATTTAGTGGAAGTGAGGAAAAAACAACTAGAGCTATTGTAATATGCCCAGAGAAGAACAACATTAGTTAGAACTCGCTTATAACGCTGCTATAAATTATGCTGGCCTATG
>Ga0307515_10003367_pt1 | contig 33714 bp, 30 predicted proteins | sample 17_EM_MG_FD_194513 | JGI IMG/M metagenome (GOLD analysis project Ga0307515, IMG submission 194513) | Populus trichocarpa ectomycorrhiza microbial communities from riparian zone in the Pacific Northwest, United States - 17_EM | ecosystem: Host-associated > Plants > Roots > Unclassified | place...
GTCTGCTGGTCGTATGGTTGAGGTAAGCTCCAAGACTGGAGCGGAGTTTGAATGTCACGTTTATGCTTGAATCCCAACACCGTCACACCTCGAATGGTTGGCAACCGGATCTGTCAACCGGACCTGTTGATCTGTCAAACCCCAACCGTTTCACATCGGGTCATTAACCTGAGGTAGTTTTCTACGTGATGCAATGTATGACACCATGCGCCTCCAAGCATGGTTCTCGAACGCCGCAAAGCCCGAGTGAAATGAAAAACCTTCTCTGGGGCACAGCCTCCATAGGCTTAGATCGGATTGGTGGCTAACGTTACCAAATGGACACCGGAATACGAGGGGAAGTACGTAGAAAGCTTAACCCGAACTGCGGGCAGCTGGACGACTCAACCATGTCACAAAAACTCCTGGTGGGTTATAAACCCAAAAAGTTTATCCTGGGTTTATATCAGGTTTATATCAGGTTTATATCAGGTTTATAACAGGTTTATGGTGGGCAACACTTGATATAAACTTGTTGTAACCCATCATAAGTACTGAGGTGAGGCAGAGACTGTCGATCGAAGTTAGTGGGCTGTCGGGTTGTGTCTCTGTAACTTGCCTTTTGCTGCAACCGCATGCCTTTGAATGACCATCAATGTCAATGTTCTGTGATGTGGGATATGTAAAAGGAAATCAAGAACACCAATGGTGCCTTCAAGAAACTGCTGGCGCAAGGCCAAAACGAAGAAATGAAACAACAGGCTTGAATGCACCTTTGCCGCCTTTCTAAAAGGTCCGTTACATTTTACTTAGCACCTATGTTTAACTCACATCATTCTAGAGCTCAAATGCATAGAATTGAAGCGAAAATCATGCATGCACACCAGAAATTTTCAGACTTCGGGTTTTTTTTCTTCAACTCACTTGGACTCAACCACACCCCTCACCACCTTCCTCCATGGGCGCATTGTCAAGGTCTTTGGCACACCCAGAGGTGAGTATGAATAGTCCAAGGTGTCATTGTGTAGCTAATGGCCTACAACGCAACAATCTTACCAGGTTTGACCAAACTGCGTAACGACCTTGGGAGTGACTCTCCCATATATGTGTGTTGCCTAGATGCCGCACATGCTTCAATAGTGCTCATAATCCAACCCATAGCCCATGTGCAGTCCTTCCCCCTGCTCTCCTTCTTCCCTTCCTCATCCCCCACACAGTTTTTTCGCCCAAAGAAACCCACAAGGGGGCATGCCATTGTAGCTTCATCCCAGGTGTGTAATGTATGTCTCTCAGTCCTGCTTCACATTCCAGACCATTGGCTGACAATGCCACTCATTAGGCCCCAGAATGTAAGCACAAACCTTTCCATGTTGGCAATGATAGTTCTATGTGCACTCCGAACATCTGATAGGTGTGTGGTGTACAGTGTCCCCAGCAGCTACTTCTCACTTCCTTTCACAGGTTTGGACTTGCTGTCCCATGTCTCTTCACACTTCCCATCTCAGAACAGATTGACTGCGTAGTACTGCCCATTTAGTTTCTATTACATTCCACATGTTAGAACAATGTACTGTATCAGAACCTATATCAACTATATTTCGTGTTGTACACAATGCCTGCACCATATATCTGAGCATTCCTGACCAGTAATTTTCACAATGTAGCACTCAAAATAACCAGGGTTATATAAGGTTAAGTATCAGGTTATAACCCTGTTATAACCCTGTTGTAAACCCATTGTAAACCTGATGTAAACCTGATGTAAACCTGGTGTAAACCCGTTATAAACCTATTATAATAAAATACCCTTTACTATAAACCTAGTAAAGGTTTACTGGGTTATATTAGGGTTATAACTAGGGTTACATGGGTTTTGACATTTTTCAGACACGCTGATGGCTGAAACTGTCCAATCAGGCAGTGCAGAAGCAAATAGAATCCTGAGCCCATTTCTGTCGAGTTGTAACTAGAGAAGGTTTCAAGGTTATTGGACTACTCCCGATATATGCCGCAAATGAAGTTAATTAATAACTGAATCAGCCAAACAACACCCTTTGCTTAATACGTACGTATGGAATCAGATAAGGATCAGTTGCAGGGAGGCTCCATGCAGAAGCCTGTAGTGTAGTACTGCTAGGGATCACATCTCCTATTCCACCCTTCTAGGCCTTATGCTTGTGGGTACCGAATGTGGGGCTGGTTATGTTATCTATTATCCCAATACTCATGGGTGTATTGGGCAGCTACCATTGGATCGTGTAGCTTGTCATTTCTCGCCTAGAAGTTTCAGGGTGCTCACACAGACACCCAAGAAATGGACACTGACCCGTATCAAGAGTAGGAGCAACTACTTTTGTATCAACCAACTGGTACCCCACCACGGAGACTTTAATTAGGTATGCACATTGCATCGTGACATGACAAACTAACCACGCCAGAAGATAAGAAGAACAGAATGTATGTAGGACGACTAAACTACTTTGGTCGAACGCACTTGTCTGATTCAACTAGCAAATGTATTGTTCTTCTGTCAGGCACCCAATTCCAACAGGGCAGAAAGGTGGACAGGGCGGCGAAAGGCACATGGACCGGTGATAGACAGTAGAGGAAACTGGACCTGTGATGCTTTGTACCTGCACATCTTTGTTGTGCTGTCAAGCCTCTTTGGACTACTCCACTCCAGGCAAACTCAATCACACGTACATCATCATATGTTACATACAGCTGTGATGAATCAGGAGGCAGAACCTGATATTGGTAATGCCCATCAAACATTGAAATATATGAAGGCAAAGATGCGTGAAATCATAGCGCAGATCGAAGCCAATCAAAAGGGTCACTGTTACGATGCACGTGTGACAATCTTAGTAATCGTAACATACGGTATTCTGGGGTTAGACCTGAGGACTATTATTTCAGTCCCACGAATATTGGTTTAGCGATTCACCAGAAGCGCTTCACGGATATTCGCTTTTATCAATGTAGAGTAGTATAGTTCGTATGTATTAACCTCCTAATGTCTATAGAGAACTATGACCTTTTAATAATGACGCTGCGCGCACCTCAGGATATGACTCCTCAGACGGTTTGTCAATGAGCGCAGAGTGACTACGAAGGGTAGCGCTGGATAGATAAAGGTAATCGAATGCTAAACGAAGTAGAATATGTAATAGAGCTTATTTACTAACTGTCCTTTACCTATTGTCCCACGCACTCCATATCTCTTATGGATCGGCTTGCAGATGGGCTATTTAGGTGTTTAGGACGTGTCAGAATGTGAATGGGTAAAGATTGGATGATATTCAAACTCTGCTAGGGGCTGCCCCTTTTATAGGCAAGCGCCTGTAGCAGGTTACTAAGTACACAGCCGAGTCTGCATCGCCGATCGTCATAGCGATGCTGCGCATATTCATTTACATGGATACCAATGCTGTGTAGAACCCGTGTTCGGCGCCCATTCAGTTCCTTTGTGCACCACCGTGGTGAACAAAGCCCGCGCTGAATCGGACTCTCGAGGGCAGGCACGCGATCGCACAGCTCATGCGATGATGCCTTTACTCAAGAGATAAAATTACAATAAATAAACCATTCATATCCGACCCCTAGTGCGCTAACTAATCGATGGTATTGGCGAGCGTACATAAAGGTATAAATAATTTGCCATTCCCACTCGCCCAATTCCATTCTATAACATACCCCCCCGTGCCTTGATGTACGCGCTGCCCTTAATCCAAATAGTCTTCCATTTCGAAATCATCGATAGGTTGATAGGACAATGAGTCGGAGTGTTCCAGGATGCTCCCTTCCGACAGCTGGATGGAATTGCTGCATGGGCTAAGGCTGTTTGTGCCGTGTGCCTTGTATTCCCATTTGTGAAGTTTAGAATTCCATCTGAGCATAAGTCGGGAATAGGGGAGGAGGACGTATCACGGGCGATCTTCGATTTCCCAATTTGTACCGTGATTTAGTTCGAGGGGTTCATTGTTGTATGCAAGTTCTTGGATTACATAGGGGTTGTATGTGTGGTAGATCCCCATGGAGGTGATAAGCTCAATGTAATAACAACGAACTGAGTCCAGTTCTGTGGTCCAGAATTGATTGTGTTTAGCGGACTCATCGAAGTTGATAAATATGGGTATTTTGTGGAGCTTACCCTCCTTTAGGCCGGTCATGAATGCGGCTCGATTGAATTGGGTGAGTTGTGCCCAAGCGATTCGCGTGAACTCCTTCTGTGAAGTGGGGGAAAAAGATCACCAGTTGATCCATCGCTCCTCTGGTATGGTGATTCGGAGTCCCTTCTTGGTGTGGAAGATTTGACCCTGCTGCTTATCGACCTGGGTGTATAGGTCGGAGATTTCGAGGCGGTCGCGTATGTTGTCTTTGACGGGGGCGATAGAGCTATATAGCCACTGGAGGTCCCTACCGATAGATTTATTGTATATAGCGTTTATGTAGTCGTCCAGTGACTTGAAGCGGTCAGGGTTGTTAATGGTCCACGCGACGAATTCTCGCTCGATGAAAGAACGGCTGATGGGATTGGCACAGTTGGGATGGTGACTGGTACTTTGACAGAATTCTTCGATGGCCGTGGTCCAGCCAAACGGGTAGTCGACGAGGCTGCCCGGGGATTTTTGGTTTCGCGTAGGGATGTACAGTGACTCAAAAAACTGGTTCACATTTGGCAAAATTTTCCTTGCAAGGTCAATTGTGGCTTGGATAACAAAGCTAAACTCGTGGGAACTTCCTGTAACAAAGAAAGCTATCATGGCTCTGTTTGTACCAAATATAAAAACATTAGCTTCATGTATTGATTTAATACAGGATTTACAATGACCACCACTCAATGAACCAGTTTTTGTGCTGGTAGCCAGTTTTCCCTTCTTTGGCCTTTACCATTGCCTGCATCCTCCTGGGCATACTCTCAACCAGGTTTCTACAAACCTCCTTTGGTATTCTATCTAATCCAATCTGCACTTGCCCCCAAAGCTCATCCACACCAGCAGGAGGTGCCCATAGACATTGGGCTGCCATTTGTGGTGTTGCTGCCCATATTCAAAAGGGCTGAGGTCTTGTGACTGCAGGCCACTTCAGGACAATCACCTTGCTCTGTTGGGACCATTTTGGGGCCTTCATGAAGGTGTCTTTGGGGTCATTTTCCTGTTGAAAGGTGGACCAAGGCCTGTCTGACCAATAAAACTCAACAATTGCCAGGAATTCAACTTGATGAATGCTGGTGTGCAGCTCAGCATCCATTCTAGTATCTATTGTGAACATATGACTTGCTTGATGAGCAGGGTTGCAGCCCCAAATGATATGGAATCAACCCTTAACTTTAGAGTAGACCAGACCTGCTGCTCAGAGTCAGGTTTTCTCCATTCCAAACCCCTCCATATGGCCCTACCCTGTTATACATAGTCCTGTCTGACCATATGACCCTCCTCCAGTCATCCAGAGTCCAATGCCAATGGTCCAGAGCAAACTCTAACCTATGCTTTGATGAGTCTTGGAAGGAACAGGCCTATTTACCTTAACTTTGGACACTAACCCCTCTTGCTTTAATGTGTCCTTAATAGTATGGATACAAACACCCATGTCCAGAGTTTCCTTGAGTTCAGTGGCAGTGTGAGCTGCTCCAGATGTGACTTTGTGAACAAGGTGCTTTTGGCCTTGAGCAGAAAGCCTGGCTGGGCACCCACCACACTGCCTGGGGAGGGTGTAACTGATGATTGAGTAATGTCTCCTGACTGTAGAGTGGCTGACATGTGTTTGGGCAGCCACTTTATATCAGGAGTAGCCATTCTGGAGCCAAGGGAGGATAGTTTGGTTGGAGACAGTGGACATGTTTGTTGGGGGGGTGGTGATGCTGGTGGGTCCTATAGATGTTATTAAGACATATTTAGATGATATTGAAGGTTTAGTCATGTGATATCTGTGACAAACCCCAAAATTTCAGAGAGCACAAAAACTGGTTCATCGAGTGGTGGCCATTGTAAATCCTGTATTAAATCAATACATGAAGCTAATATTTTGAAATTTGGTATAAACAGGGCCATGATACTTCGCTTTGTGAGAGAAAATTCTCACGAGTTTAGCTTTGTTACCTGAGCCACAATTGGCCTTGGAAGGAAAAATTTGCCAAATGTGAACCAGTTTTTGGAGTCACTGTATGATTTATCGTGATAGACGTGATAGTCGTTGCCTTTTCGAAGAATGATTCCGTCGCGAAACTGTTCGTAATAGCAAATTTCAGTATTCGAAATTGACTCGGACGCAGGCGTCAGGCTCATCAGGATAGTAGGAGAGGTGTGTGACTCGGCGGGTTGATTCCACCCGTACTGAGATGGGTATATCATTGAAATCAATGTCAACGCCATACCGATATATGGCGTTAATTGGGGCGACTGGGCGAACGTCGTGCAGAAGCTCGCGCGGTAGTTCCCGATTATCAGAGGATTGGAGGGATGGGGGACTCTCAACCGCTGTTCGAGATTCATCATGCTGAGCTCTTGCGCGATCTCCTCTAGTTCTAGGGGACCGGGGTGTTGGGGATCGTTCCCTTTTGTGTTGGATGGTGGAGGTCCGATTCGATAGAGGAATGGAAGCGCGTGCCAAAGGCTCACCAGATATGTCATCGTGATCTGGGTTGTTGGAGTATCGGTTGGGTTGGGTTTGCAATTGGTCGAAGTAGAGTTCCTTGCAGAGTCCGCGGAGATGGTCGAATCCGGCGGTTCTTGGTGGGAGGTCATGGGCGGTGAACAGTCTGGGGACTGGTCCATGGGTGAGTCGTTCGTATTCTCTTTGATAGGAGTCAAAGGAGGTGGGATCGGGCTGCCCGAGTCCGGTGTTAGAGGTTCCCGCGATCGGTTGCTGCGGTACGGTCGCCTCATTCTCCTCCTGAGTGGATATGAGTGTTTCAGTGTTCTCTGCATTGTCGATTGCGAAGGGATATGATGGACGAGGAGGGGAGAGCAGTTCGACTGGATTTCCCTCCAGCATAATGATGGGAATGACTTGGGTACGATCCGATCGTGTAGGAGAGGGTGGGTCGCTCGGGGAATTCGAAGGGGTCGCCAGGACTGCTTACTTATGTTTTGTGAGAATTTTTCGAGATTATTTCGTACTCCTTGAATATTCGGGCTATTGAAGCCTTGAACTTGAGAGGGGATGTTGGTTTTTCTGGAGAATCGTACCCCCCCCCGAGGCTTTTAAGGCCCGTTTAGTACCTCCTTTATGCATCGGTTTTCAATATAAACGCGATGATCGGTGGTGACCCGCGGTCATGAAGACAGGGGTCGGTGCGTTTCCGCATGGTTCGTGCAATGCAGAAAACCGGAGATTCGCTCCTATCAGAAACACTGATACGATTTTTACAATAGGAATCGACCATGTCCACAGCCCGCCTGATCCTTTGGTGGCGAATTCTCCCTTCAGTGGCCGGTGAGCATACGGTCCGGGAGGGTGTTGCACGCGTCTCTCCTGTGCTAATGAAATCGGAGATGATTGAGTGGTAGTTAGGAGCATATGGGTTGATTGCGTGCTGCCGATTCGCCATGATCGTGTTTAGGGGTGGCTGATAATTGAGGGTTTCAGGTATCGGACTTGGCTCAGGGCATCGTCCTTTTCCGGGAGAAGATACGATTATCATGTCATTACTTCGTTCGATAGTATTCCGGACATATGGCGGTGCTGTTGGCGAACCGCGATATCGTCATCCCCAGGGGCCGACGCGTCGGTCCCTTTGGTTCTTGAGTACGAACGCCCTGAAAACAGCTGGAGATTATCGGGAGAAGTAATACTTCGTTATTTTTAATGTTTTTCAGACATATTACTAGTTTTTTGAGTATAAAACCCCAGGAGGGCAGGCTCTGCCCAGAGTAAAAATGGTTTCCGTTAACATTCCCTATCCGTCTCCCAACACTCCCGAACACAAACGCGAGGCGTTTCGAGTGGTGTCCCCCTCCGTTCGTAGTTATTCCGGACTTGAAAATTGTCAGCGCATCGAGTGCCTCCATCGACAGGAGCAGCAGGCGCCGTCTTCCGAAAGTAATCTTGTTTACAAGCTTCCGGAGGTCAAGTCCTTCGTTCAGTAAGCGAGCATTTTTTACTTTTTCTGAATTTTTACTGATAATTTTTATAGATTTTTTGGTTGCTGGCACTCCGAGGGCGAGGGCCATAACGAAAATTGCCATTACCGAGTATTGAAGATTGAAGTGACGCAGTTGCTTCCCCCCGCCCTTGATTCCAGCGGGTGAGTTGTCTCAGGGGGAATTCGGCCTGAATCCGTTATGCATGTTTTCGTGCTTGAAAAGGATCTTAAGGCCCGGGAGTTTCAGTACGAACATTATTACAAAGTATGTTTGTTCCGCTGACGAGAATTACAGGCATATTGAAGAGGTTGGTCCCTTCGCCTGGGCGAGGACCCAGTGGGATACCGGCGATCAACGTCGCCCTCGTAAGAAAAGTTCCAAACGCTGTAAGAGAGCGGCTAAAAAGAGGTATTTCGATCAATCTTGATTTTTTCCTTCGATCTTCGGAGCCTGATACCTGCGAGCAGGTCCGCTGGTTTGGATTCCGACTGGGGAAGTCCCATTGAGTTGTCGCGGGTTAAAGGTAGAGGGGCCTCGAGAGTTTCTCATTCGGTCAACAGGAGCTCCCATAGTCGTCCCGACAGGTGACAATCGGATCACTCCTCCAGAGAGTGGCCCAAGGCCGCCCCTCCTTCCTCCCTATGGTAGATTGGAGTATGGAGGTGGTTCGAGGTATGTAATATTCCGTTGACTTCCTTCCATGTTTGCTGATTGATTGCCAGCATGCCGCCGGTCGCATCGTTCGAGGCAGGTGCGATTTCTTCTTGCGCCGACTGAAGTTCTGGCCCCTCCCTTAAACCGGGAGGTTCAAGTATATTATGGATGGTGTAGTATTTATGGAGAGATCGGTGAGGACGGGGTACATCATGATTGCATGAAAGGGGCTCCCTGGCCGGAATGCCTGTTTCGCCTTCGAGAAATGGGGGAATGTTGGCGCGAGTTTTATGTTTATTCCACTGGCGATCAAGTGATCGAGAAGTGGAGGTGGATCCGGAAGTATCGGTGTTGGAACCGACAGGAGTCGACTGGATTCGAATTGCTATGGCGTTCTCCTTCCTCAAATAGTGTTTCCCTTGATTCTCCGAGTATTCCTCTTTATGGCTGTTATCGTTTTTGTGAGCCTAACGGTGATCGACTTATCATTGGTTGTCGGATTATTTTGGAAAATGGAGTCATGAAGCATGTGGGGGATGAGAAAAAACAAGAAGAAAAATTAAAAAGAATAGTAGATAGTCAGATAGGGGCTCCGGTTCGTTTTTGATATTTTTCTGATTTTTTCGCTAATAATTTATTTTTCGAACAAAATGGAATTTTTATTATTCGCGCAATTTTAATTCTCTAAGCTTTCTTTTCCATGCTTCGAGAATTTCTTTTGCGTTTCTGAGGTAGGACTCAGGAATCCATTCGTCGGTGATGCTGTGGTCCTTCCATCGACATTTATACATGAGTTGGTAGCAATGGTTGTATCGCTCCCTTCTTTGCTCTACAATTTCTTCTACCTCATATTCTTCAGGATTTTCCCTTAAAGGCTCGAGATCCTTTCGTTCGCGAGTGGTATCGGATTTCAACGGTTCTAGATGAGCGATACTGAGGACGGGGTGAATTCCATAAGAATGCGGTAAACAAATTTGATAAGCTACTGAACTTACGCGTTCAGTGACCTCGAAAGGTCCGTCGTATCATCTCGTGAACTTCGCCCCACAGCCCTTTGATTCTGGTAACTGAAGGGAATCGAAACGCGGTGATATGTCAGTGTTCTTCGACTATTTCGAGTTGGTGGAACCCCAATAGCGCGTCAAATGTTGATAGCCATTGAGATCCTGAAAGAGCACGAAGGATATCGGTCTGGCGAGGCAGTGGATATTCGTCGGCCTGAGTTACTGCGTTTATGCGACAATAGTCGATGCATACACGAGCTTTTCCATTACAATAGACTACTATGACGGGGGCTCCCCAGGGGCTATCTGATTCACGGATAACTCCTTGAGAAAACCATTTGTCAATCTGTTTGTCAATATCCTTCCGCTTTTCAGGTGACGCATGATAGGGTGGCATAGATATTGGTTCAGCATCGTCCCTCAGCTTAATAGTGTATTTTATGTCGGAGTACTCACCGATTCTTCCATCCAATGAAAATGCTTTTCGATTTCGTTTGACAACCTCCTCCAGTTGAGAACGTTGGTGTTTCGAGAGTTTTGGGTTGAAATTGAGTGATGTTATCAATTCCTGGGATGGAATATCTTCCTGGTCAGGTACTTCTGCCAGTTTAGGACCGTAGGGTACGTCCGGTTGTCGATCTTGATAGTCTTGTTCGATCGGTTCGAATACCTCAGTTTCTTTGCTTTTAAGGATCGAATTTACAAAATTGAAAAACGTCTGTACCTGACTAATGTTTGATGTTGGTTTGGAGTCGTAAAAGTCGTCAGGCTCGATGTTTCCGACTAAGTCCGTTGGTTCCAGGCGAATAGGGGCGTCGGTATCGTTGGTGACGTGAATAAACTGAGTTTGAGGTGTAACGATAGAGTCTATGAAGGTTGCATTTTGAAATCGAGACGGTTTATCGTTTCGAGGGTTGAAAATCCCATAACCCCCGATAGGCTTGGTGAATCGGATGGGTATTTTCTTGATAGACCATGGATGGATAGTAACAGGTTCCCTTACTAGTACTCGAGTCGGTTTTCGTTGTCGTTTCCTCAGACGATTGTTTTTTCGATGAAGCACTGCCATGGCTTCTGCTCGCAGAGCCGTTATTTCGAGGAAGGCGCTATCTACTGAACTGTCTAAGGGTATATTGTGACCCGAATCCCCTAATTTTAAGTAGGTAATTCCGTTTTCTCTTATGATTGAGAGAGAGTATTGGTCTGCGAAATCGTTCCCTAAAATTAAGGGAGCGTTCATTTCCTTCACAATGTACGCTTCTAATTTTAAAGATATGGTCTCAGCTGGAGTTTTAAAGAATATTTCCAGCGAAACATATTGATTCGTCGAAGATCGCCCGGTGACCTGGTTGATTCGGATGTTCTGTCCCTCTCGGGGCTTGGGTGTCGGGCTTAATTTTTCGAGTAGTTTTGATGATACTAATGTAATATTGGATCCTGAGTCGACGATTACTTGAGCGAGGGGCCCTTCGGGTGATCCGAGCCTGACCATGGCTCTCGAAGGTTGGGCCCCTAGGAACGTTGTTCCGGGCGGTCTCCCAGCTGCTGGTTTCAATGTAATAACTTCAGAGCTGTAGGATTCCAATTCGGTGGCTCCGAACTCTCCCGTTCCTCGGAGCGAGTCCGGATCTTTGGTGAGACAGTAGTTGTTTTGTGTTTCTAACGGATTAGGAGATACAGTAGCCGAAAGATTATTGTGTTTTATCGGTTTTGTAGGGTTTTTTGGCTCGATCTTTTGCGTTATTGGTTTTTTAGATTTAGTTTTATTCGAGTGTCGATTTTTTATAGGTTTTCTATTTTTATCATTCGTTCGCCCAAAGTAACTCTCCAGAGTTTCTCCAGGTTCGATTTCTCCCTTGGGCAAGGAGGAATCGGCTGATTCCTGATTTACACTAGAGAGGAGGGAAAATCCTCGTCCTCGGATGTTTCCTGGGGTGGATCCTCCTCCTCTGATTGCACGATTTCATTGTTATTCTCTGTTTCTGAATCTGAGTCCTCGCGATAGCAATTTTCATAAGCGACGTATGCTTCGAGTGCCTCCATATCCAGGTCGGCCAAGAAGGTTTTTGCCTTTCGATCGTCTTTTTCTGTAAAGGAATGATCGAAATCCCAGTGATTCAGGCTTCCGCAGTGTCGACAGGGGCGAGCCCCTTTTTGTCCAGGGGTCTTTCCCTTGGATACGATTTTGTCATTCTTCGGAAACTTGTAATCAGAGAATTTCGCGTGTGCTCCTATAGGTTTCCTCTTGAAATTCTTCTTTTTGACAAAGTGAGCATCTGCTTCGGTTTCGAAAGTTTTAGCGAATTTCGATGATCGGTTGCTGGATCTTGATTCCAGAGCCTTAATTCTTCGTTCCAAGTCCTGAGCTTGTGTATCTGGATTGCGTAAGAGTGAATCCTCATGATAGCGGATATGATACTGCAGGTCGGCGATTGTGTTGATTCGAGAGGTATCAATGAGAATGGACCAGTATCGGGGCGCTCCATTCATTATTTCCATGATAGTTTCCGATGGAGTTTGAACGAAGACTTCCTGAATCATTCGGAGCTTGCGATGGAAATAGTCGCTCGGCGTTTCCGCTTCATGTCCTTTTTGGCGGTAGCGCATACGAAGAATCCGAGTCTTCATCTTATCGAACCATTGTTGATTCATAAAGTAGGTTGACAGAGCGAGTTTGAAATCGCCCCAGCTCTGCTGTACGTGTCGCTGAACCGGTGGATCCAGCACGTGGAACCAGTTTTTGGCGATTCCTGTAAGGCGTAAGGGTGCGATCACTCCCAGATCATAATATATGTTTTGGTTTCGATAGGAGAGATGATTGAGCTGATCAAGCCAGTCGAGAATCGTGTCTGTGTCCCCGTCCCACTGGGGAATGTCAGAAATCTTAATTTTCTTTTCGAATTTGAATCCATCATCAATTCCATGAGTGTTTACTGGTTGTCTTCGTGGTCGATTTGGTTGATTAGGTAAATTTAGTGGTGGTCCACTGCCGGGCGGTCTGCCGCCAGGGGGTCCTCCTGGATTACCACCGCCTGGTACACCATGAGGTCCTCCAGGCATTCGTGGAACCCATGGGTTTTGATTTCCATTAGGTCCTCCTCCGGGCGGTCCTCCGCCTGGTGGTCCCCTTCCCGGTGGTGCGTCGTCGTCGTCGTCAGGGTTGTTGGGATCTCCGGCTGGAAATCCCCGTCGAAAATCTCTATCTTCATTAGGGTCGATTTGTGAGTCTTGCGAGCCAGGTAGGTCATCAATCCATATGGAGTCATCCTCTCAGGGCCTGACGTGGGTCACGTCCTCGAAGTCAGACGCGTCGAAATTTCTCGTCGATGAATGATCTATGAATGAATGATCATGGAAGTGCTGGGGTCCTTTGATAGAGTCCCGTAGCCTTCCTTTTCCAAGATGTTCGTTTCGTTCAGGGGTCGGATTGCTGGTTCCTACTCGTCGGGCCGCGATGCTGGTGTGTATATTTCTTGCATCCTGTCGTGAGAAATCGGTAGTGAAGTTTCTGGGATCGTAAGTCTTTGATTCATTTAGATCATCGCCCTCCATCAGGTGGATAACACTTACTTCGGGAACGGCGAAAGTGGTTCTTCTCTTTCAAGTAGTTACATGTGGTGGAAGGTCTCGGAGGTAAGAAATGTTACTTGGATCCTCCGTTGCGTCGATCTGTCGAGGTAAATCTTCCTTCCAAAAGGGCATGGACATGTGCCATATGGTGTTGTGGCGCCTGACAAAGGTATCTGGGGACATTCTGGGGTTAGTATGTGACCAGATTTCCAGGAGACACGCTTCTATTTCAATTCTATAGATGGCTGCAGCCTGTCGTGCCTCGTCCTCAGACATGCCTTGGGTGAGCAACCTCTGGCTTACTCCGAACTTAGGTAGGCTGAAGAAAGGATTTGGTATCTCCTCTCTTGCAGCTTCAATTTGAGCGTTGAATTGATCGAAATGGCACTGCTCGATGAAGTGTCGAGTTATTATGTTTCCTTGATCGTCAACGCCCGTTACTCTGTGAAATGTTAGTACGTGAAGGAATCCGAATACTAATTCTCTATGATCTTTTTCCGTATTTTTCTTATAGATATCGTAAACAAAAGCCTCCTTCCAATCCCTGCCAGAAGGGTATATTCTAGGTAGAACTGTGTTAGGTGAACGCCATTTCTTAAGAGCATTCATAGCATCTTTTTTAAATTGTATTCTCGTTTCTCGGTACGCGTCGCCTGCCATAATGACTATTGACAGGGGGTAAAATGTATCGGTGTTGCCCCATGTGTTGGTTTTTAATTTTAGATATTTCCTGTAATTATTGAGCGCCTGTGCCCATGGGAGCAATTCCTGTTTCTTCTCTCTTTGCCATAAAGCGGTTTCAGATGCTCTGACCAGGAGATTTTTCCCTTCCTTCTCCATCGAGAATTCAAGAAATTGTTTATTGAATTCTCCCCATGACAATTCGGGAAGATCAGTCGTTTGTCCCCGGAAGTCCTTAGGTAGCTCTGCTCCGATGGAGTGTGCAATGTCCTTTGCGGTTTTTGCAAAGGTTTTCAGGAATAAAATTTTCAATTTCGCTTCGTCCGTTGGATTCAAGCTATCTGGATCGTTTTGTCTTGTACTGGATGGCGTTCCCTGAGAACCGATGATTGGATCGGTGACGCCACCACCCGCACTGATTGGTTGGGTGGTTTGTGCCGTGGCACTGGTGCTCGGCTGTGCCGATGCGGTATCGGTGCTTACAGTAGGTTGAGTAGGGTCAGGGGTATCTAATCTTGTCGTTTGTTGAGTGGGAGTCGGATCGGTTCGCAAGGTAGAGCCTGAGCTGCCAACGTCAGGAGCCGATTGTGGGTTTGTCCTTGCGGTGGGCGGTCATGCAGGGAATAGGAATGAACTTGAGAATATAGAGGTTGTGTTCTCCGTAGGGGAGTCAAGGTGCGCCATGATATTCGGACACGCCGTATTGGCTTCTTCATATTGATCAGGATTCGAGTCTTCGTCGTGATCGGAGTCAAGTACTGATTGCTGAGATGGTTGATTCGTTGTTGGGGAGAGGTTTCTCCTCAGTGCCGGACCCTTTCCTTTTGCCGTAAAGGGTGTTCGTAATGAAACGGGGGTTCGGGACATGATATCGGTTTATGTATATAAAATATGTGTAGTTAAGAGTAGAGAGATGGTACGTCCAGCGTACGTGAGTAAATGCAGGTCTATTTCCCAGTGAGGCCCCCAAATGTTACGATGCACGTGTGACAATCTTAGTAATCGTAACGTACGGTATTCTGGGGTTAGACCTGAGGACTATTATTTCAGTCCCACGAATATTGGTTTAGCGATTCACCAGAAGCGCTTCACGGATATTCGCTTTTATCAATGTAGAGTAGTATAGTTCGTATGTATTAACCTCCTAATGTCTATAGAGAACTATGACCTTTTAATAATGACGCTGCGCGCACCTCAGGATATGACTCCTCAGACGGTTTGTCAATGAGCGCAGAGTGACTACGAAGGGTAGCGCTGGATAGATAAAGGTAATCGAATGCTAAACGAAGTAGAATATGTAATAGAGCTTATTTACTAACTGTCCTTTACCTATTGTCCCACGCACTCCATATCTCTTATGGATCGGCTTGCAGATGGGCTATTTAGGTGTTTAGGACGCGTCAGAATGTGAATGGGTAAAGATTGGATGATATTCAAACTCTGCTAGGGGCTGCCCCTTTTATAGGCAAGCGCCTGTAGTGGGTTACTAAGTACACAGCCGAGTCTGCATCGCCGATCGTCATAGCAATGCTGCGCATATTCATTTACATGGATACCAATGCTGTGTAGAACCCGTGTTTGGCACCCATTCAGTTCCTTTGTGCACCACCGTGGTGAACAAAGCCCGCGCTGAATCAGACTCTCGTGCGATAATATCGCCCTTTTTTCCCCTTTCCCGCCTTATTCCGACAATCTCCGCGCCCTCCGGTCGCTCCGACACCCTTCCCCCACTCCCGCTCCTGTCCCCGCTCCCCTTCCGATCCCCTCGTCCCTTGCCCCACTCTCTCTGACTCGTGTCTCATACTATGGACTCTTTCTGATATTCCCTGATTCGTTTCTTGTATTTCCTCTTGTCTCTATCATTCCCCCGCTCGCTACTAGACTCGCTCCGATGGCATAGACCCGCCTCCGCTCTGCGCGCTCCACTTAATTCCTCTTCACTTCCACCTCCGTACCACCGCGTTCGCATAGCCCCCACATCACCGCCTCTGTGTAGATTCCACTTACACATTGCCCCCGCCTCCACTTCGTGCCGCTTTTTTTTTTTTTTTTTTGTGGGTCAGGGAGGCGGCTCTGCCGCCGACTGCACGACGAGCCAGAGAGGGGTCCACTTCGTGCCGCCTACACTATGCGATGCCACCCACCTCACCGCTTCCCACTCCACCGCCCCCTGCAGTCTCGTAGCCGCGTGTTTGTGGTTTAGACGTTGTATTTAACCTTAGACTCGATGGGGAATGTCCCTCACTCGACGTCTCGATTATAGACGTTTGTTATTGCGCCCCGCCTTGCTCGATAAGAATCCCGACGCCCCGCCCTCGCTCGCTCGCTCGCTTCGGCTCGTTGGACCTTGGACCTCAAGACCGTGTGGATCATTCCCCCACCCTCGCGTGCTAATTCCCACCCACAGCACCGCCGGGCTAGCCAGCCGGACCGAACCCCCGCTTCAGTCAGCCCCTTCGGTGTCGCACCTAGTCAGAGCGTTTACGCCAAGACAGATTGGGCGCCTGTCGTGCTTTTGGGCAGTTGCTTGGGAATTAGGTCCGACAAGCCCGTAAGCCGTCGTACCCATTCCCTCCCCTTTCCCTTGGAGATTATATTCCCGCCGGCGCGTGTGGACGAGAGGAGATCTTATTTCTGTTGGCGAACGGACTAGCCTCAAGACCCTTCCCATTCCTCTCGGCTTCCATCGCATTAATCTCTGTCGGAGATTAGCGGAATTACCGAATCCATCGCATCTCGAGGGCAGGCACGCGATCGCACAGCTCGCGCGATGATGCCTTTACTCAAGAGATAAAATTACAATAAATAAACCATTCATATCCGACCCCTAGTGCGCTAACTAATCGATGGTATTGGCAAGCGTACATAAAGGTATAAATAATTTGCCATTCCCGCTCGCCCGATTCCATTCTATAACAGTCACGAAGAGCAACTGGACACTCAGGTGAGCATTATATGAGACTTGACTCACTTATTGGGCTCATAGTACCCAGACATTCCCAATACCTGCCAATTACGGTCTGATTGCTCTGAAGCAGGAGTTCAACTCACTTTTCGTGAAGGCATGAGCCATAGACCACGTGATTAACCCTCACCCAATCACACAAATGCCTGTTGACATCGTGTGCAAAATCTTCAAGGCAGCGGCTCGAGCCGACCCTGATGCCCTGCTTCTGTTAATGATGACTTGCGAGGCATGGAAGAGACTGGTGATTGAAACTTCTAAATTATGGAGTGACATCAGAATTGACGTTGATGATGATGATGGGCTCAAAGCCCTTCATCTTTCCCTTCTGTTGTCCAAAACTTCGCCACTGGATATCGCGATTACTGGTGTATGTGCATCAGATGAAATAGTCAATGGGCTTACCCTTCATGCACATTGTATCCGGGTTCTTGAGCTATCCCTCTATCGAGAGGCACAAGTACCATTTCATGTTCTCAGGGGTACGCCACCAGATGGTCTAAGCTCCCTATGCCGACTGGTGATCGGGTCTGCCTCCTATAATGAGGCTACATCTGTCCCTTCGAAGCTGCGATAATATCACCTTTTTCTCCTCTTTTCCTCTTAATTCCAATGTTCTCCGCTCCCTCCGGTTGCTCCGACAACCGCCCTCCGATTCTGCTCCCGTCTCCGCTCCACTTCCGATCCCCTCGTCCCCTTCCCCGTTCCCTATGACTCGTGTCTCGTGCTACGGACTCTTTCTGGTGTTCACTGATTTATTCCCTGTATTTCCCCACGCTTGTATCATTCTCCGCTAGCTACTAGACTCGCTCCGATAGTGTAGGCCCTCCGCCCCGCGCGCTCCACTATTCCCTCTTCGCTTCCACCTCCATTCCACCGCATTCGCATGGCCTCCACCTCATTGCCCGTGTGTAGTTCCCACCTCCACACCACCCCTGCCTCTGCTTCTTACCAATTTTTTTTTTTTTTTTTTTTGTGGGTCAGGGAGGCGGCTCTGCCGCCAACCGCACGACAATGCCAGAGGGGGGAAGTGGTCTCCCGGCCCCCTCAGCCGACAAGTCCGTGGAGTGGCGCCCCGTCGTCTGGCACCGCCTGTTCTCTAGAACTCTCCCTACCGTCACCCGCAGGAATCTGGTTTAAGACCCCATTGCCTGTTGGAGGCGCCAATACAGCCCACTGTTCCTCAACAGGGAAATGGTCTCCTGTCGCCTAAGAGGAATTTCCAGTGTGAGATGGCTTCAGAGGCCGGGAGTGTGGGGGTCGCCATCGGCTGGAGCGACTGAGGAATACCCACTAAACCTGCGGGGGGCCTCCTGTCCGACATCGGTGATGATGACCCCTGCCTGCGGCTGACAGGGCGCACCTTACCGGACCGCCCAGAAATGGTTTAACGTCCCTCCCTGGGACCCCGCCGTCTGCCCAATGTGAGCTCAGACAGGACCCGCTATTCCCCACCTTACGACAGGAGTAGAACCTGCCCCCAGAGGGTGGAGAAACAAGACATTAGGGCGCCGTTGCCGACTATTCGTAACGCGTGAACATCTCCATGATTTTCATCACGGATTGAGCCGCGACCCTACTACAACTCGCGTTGCTTGGATATAACTTAACCCGACAAATGCCTGTTATCGGCAAGTCGAGCAACTGGCAATAATCTATTCTCTCGAGTCAGTGACAGGCAACTCTCCCGCCACCGCTACGGCCCACGCCTAGGGAGTTCGGATTTGTATACCTTATCCCCACTAACGCTTCCCGTTGTCCCGCACCCGGTTTGTAATAGCCATACGGCTCCAGATTCCCTGGGTGTCAGGACTACCAGCCTCGCACAGCGTGACCCACATACAAAGAAGGGGAGTAAAGCCGCTGTACTAACGTCCACAAGGCGATCAACCCACTACAGCGACAACGTTGCCACTGGATTTAACACCCGAAGGCGTGGATGTGTAGACCCCGTGGAAGGGGGTACCCTGCTGTGGGGGCGACACGGTTCAATCCCGCTGCCAGCACTGTATTGCGCTATACACCACATCGGGCCGTTCTCACCCTTATTCCCCCTTTTACCGTCCCCTATCCCTGTTAATTCAGGGTCCCCTTCGGGGCAGCCCGAGCAACCATGCCGTGGCAGGGAGTACTCCAAGGGCCGCAGGCGCCATCGCGCTTGGGGTCACTTCGGTCACTCGGCCCGCGTGGCTCCACCGTCCCCCCAAAGGGATCTACCGGCGGCCACGAAGACCTCACAGGCACCAATGGCGTGACCACGGTTATGGCTCAGGGGCAGCGCTTGTTACGCGCATCGCCATTACAGCGCCTCTTCTTACTACCTCTTTCCACGAGAGGTGTGCCTTCACTCCGCCTTTCGCATAGGCCGTGTGAGGACATGTTTCGCCAGAGGTGGGCCAGGGTGCTCACGCTCCGAGTGCAGAGTCTGGGATCATCGGAACCATTAGGCCCGTACCCAAATTGGGATCATCGTGCACATGTGTAGATAGCCCTGAGATCATAGCCATTTTTCTCTTTCCCTCCGTGGAGGCAGCATACCCAACGTGAAATCGTAGCCGTTTTCATCTTTCCCTCCGTGGAGGCAGCATATTCACGCTTGTTACTATTACACATGTACACTACCCACGACCTAGGCAATCATTTCACTCACCCCCGGCCAGACCCATAGGGCGGCACACTAGGAGGGCTTATGCTTCGGCCTTCCTCGACACGCGGTTTACGCTACCCATTGCTGCTCCACATGACTTCCAGTGCCCGATCAACAGGGAGTGAGACCCCGCCTAGAGCAATGGCTACGTCAACCTCCCCGGGCGTGCCTGCAGGGAAATGGTCTCCCGGCCCGACAGAACAAACACCACGGCGGAGAAGACGTGATCCCCCGGTTCTGCTTCCATTCTTCCGGATATCCCCGAAGGGGTCCTACCAAATGGTGGTGCATTGGAGCTTGACAGCGTAAGGGCTGGTCACCCCATTCGCCAATGCAAAACCGCTCCTGCTGCGCCCGAGCGCTTCCGAACACGAGGACTGCGTCACGGCCTCACTCCACAGATCACAGAACCGCGGACAGCCCCCGAGAGGGTAAGCGCCGGATCAGCCACGAAACACGAGGAGGCGGGCCCCCAACGCGCGTCGCAGCGAAAGTGCAGGCAAAAATGAGGAATAATTGGTAAACGCAGCAGGTAACTGCAGAGTGAGGAATCTGGACGACACCCGTTTCCAGGGAGTAAAACCCCGGACGTGGCTGATGATAAATGCGTACGTCCCATCAACTACGAAGTGAGGCTTGCAGCGCCCTGCTCTCACTCCAGACGCACACAAGTGAGCTTATGCGAAGGGGGGTGGGGGAGGGGGCTTCCTGGACTCTAACCAGACGGACTCGCGAAGCCAAAGCCGACTCCCCAGCCCAACGCACGCAAGATGGCGGACGGAAGATGGAATGGAAATGGATAGAAAAATGATATGATTGCCAGTATACGCACCTTGACCACTATTAGCTACCCGTGAGGGCATTGCCCGCCTGGAACCAACTTGGAGGTTGTGGTCCGGTCCAAGCTCTGCTTCTTACCACCTACCCTGTGCGATGCCACCCACCTCACTGCCTTCCACTCCACCGCCTCCTGCAGTCTCGTAGCCGCATGTATGTGATTTAGACTTTGTATTTAAGCTCGGACTCGATGAGGCATGTACCTCACTCGACGTCTCGATTATAGACGTACGTTATTGCGCCCCGCCTTGCTCGATAAGAATCCTGACGCCCCGCCCTCGCTCGCTCGCTCGTCTCGGCCCATCGGACTTCGGACCTCAAGACCGTGTGGATCATTCCCCCCTGCCCTCGCGTGCTAACTCCCACCCGTAGCACCGCCGGGCTAGCCAGCCGGACTGAAACCCCGCTTCAGTCAGCCCCTTCGGTGTCGCACCTAGTCAGAGCGTTTACGCCGAGACAGATTGGGCGCCCGTCATGCTTTTGGGCAGTTGCTTGGGAATTAGGTCCGACAAGCCCCTAAGTCGTCGTCCCCATTTCCCCCTTCCCCTTCGGAGACTATATTCCCGCCGGCGCGCGTGGACGAGCGGAGAACCTAATTCCATCGGCGAACGGACTAGCCTCAAGCTCGTCTTTTATTCCTCTTTCGGCTTCCGCTCGCGTGTCTCTGTCGGAGACCGTCGGAATTACCGATTCCATCGCAGAAGCACCCTCTCAAGCGTGCCAGCAATGATCAGAACACCATCAATGAAACAGATCTAGTCTTCATTAAATCTCTGCCTTTGCTCTCATCCCTCAATGCTCTTGTCCTTCATGTCCCTGGGATTGCGAGCATAGACCAATTGCAATTGCCCAGAGTTGAAAGTTTGAGACTGGTTATGAAGGACACCCCTATGGTATTAGAAAACTTGACATGCAATAATTTGAAGAGTCTTGAGGTTGTCCTTGATGACACCTCGAGAGAAGGGTGGTGGGATCTACTCGTAAAGTCACTCACTTATCCTCGCTTGGAATCTCTTGCGGTCGATGTTACGCTTGATCGCCTCAAAAATGAATGGTCTAAGCCTTGGGACTCGCATGGGTTCAAACGGCTCCCCGCTCAGCACATCATCAGATGCATGAGTGTCGCACTTTCATTCTCTGACAGGATATATCCCTCAGCTACAGGCTATGAACAGAATGTCGAGTATCTTTGCAGAGATTTACTGCGGGAGCTTACAGAGTCTGTTCCATCTCTGAAGGGGCTACGTTTACTGCATGTCCCACTTCTCCACACGCCTTTCATATGGCCCTCCCAGGAAGTGTTAATCAATCTTCAGCAATTGGAGATGTATGTACCAATGGAACTAGACGACAAATATGTTGGCACTACAGTTCTCCTGTTTCTTCCTTTGTCCATTTCTCCTATTTGTCGATGACGTAGATAGGGGTACCTCATCCTGTATATAAGACACTCAGTGAGAAGTGCGGAAGTTCCTCACGGTTCTTCCCCCTTCTCACCAGTGTCTAGGTACCTCTATATATCTTACGGTTCTTCCCCCTTCTCACCGGTGTCTAGCCCAACAGGTTATGAGCACCACTGCTTCTAACACCTCTGAGCCAACCGTCAATCCTATCGCTCCTGTCGCCGTCATTGCCCCTGTCGTTCCCATTGCTGTCGTTGCCCCTGTCGTTCCCACCACCACTACTCCCCCTGTCGCTCCCATCACCGCTGCTCCTCCTGCCGTCGCTGCCGTTCCTGCACGCATTACACCCATGTCCTCCGACTCCCGCACACTTGGCAGTTTCGCTCATCTGCCGATGCTCGCGAAGGAAAATTACCAGGACTGGCAGGCTGCCGTCAAGGCATACCTGACTGGATACAGGCATGTATGTGTCATCACTTGCACGCATGATGCTACGACCGGTGCACTTGTTGACCCTGTTCGTCCCACGGACGCAACTGAGTTGGAGGCCTGGGAAACCTCAGAGGGGATCACGATGGGCATGATAGTGAGTACTACGTACAAGCTTCATGGTGACCTCATTGCGGAACATGAGGGAGGAAGCCCCCTCGCTCTCTGGAAAGCGATTGAGTCACAGCATCTGAACAAGGACATTAGCCTACGCCACCAGGCATGGACCTTGCTCTTCGCACATTGTCAGGGCCCCGATGATGATTATATCGACTACTGGAGGAGGGGAGCAGATATTAAGGCCAACCTCGATCACATTACGCTGACGAACCCACTGGTCGACAGGTAATCAACGAGATTTACCTGTTCGCGCAAGTGTACAGCCTCCGCGCGGAGGATCCCCTTCATCACCACTATGTCTCGCAGGCACTGCCCTCAATCAACGAAGTTTACGATTCCTTCCTCCGTTTGTTGACTGACAAGAAGACCCGGGCCCAGGTTGAATCAGTCAACGCGGCCTTCACGGTCAAATGCTTCCGCTGTGTCCAGCCTGGGCATGTGGCAAAGGATTGCCCCCACGCAGAGGCCCTGGACAAACTCGTCTCGCAGTGGAACACTAACTACAGTAACCGCAAAGCAAAGTGGTCGAAGGGTCGTTCTCAACAAGGGGGTGGCACCCCTTCATCTAGCGGCACCCCTTCGTCTAGCAACACTACATCCGCCAACGCGGCCGCAACAGCCTCTCCCTCTGCCAACACCAACATTCATTACAACAACAACAGCAACTCCACGCCTACTCTCCCTCACGAGTCCGCTGGGGTAGCTAACTTCGTTCCATTCCTCACAATCTCTCTCTGCTGACGGCTGGTTGGTTGACTCAGGGGCCACCTGCACTATGACCAGCAATCGAAACACCTTCACCACCCTGAGGCCGGATCGTCAAGTGATCCGATTGGCAGATGGAAGGTTGATATATTCTGAGGGTGTTGGCCCCATTCGTTTCTTATCCAGTTGTGGATATCACATCCTAATAGAAAATGTTCTATTCGTACCCTCTCTCGCGGCCTCCCTTTTCACTTCCAACAGATTCACACAAGAACACCGATGCGTGTACACCGAGTCTATGGAGTACCCACTCCGCCAATGGATTAACTGTCAGTCCGGCACCACTGAGTTCACGGCTACTATGAATTCAAACGACCTGGTGTACCTGGATTGGAAGCCGGTCCACTCAATTGAATCGGCGAACATCTCATTAGCTGAACTCCATACTCAACTAAATAACCTGCCGCACTCAGCAATCAAATGCCTGATCCATTCAAAGGCCCTCGCTGGGTTACCGGATCGCGTCGTGAACAACTCTAGTGACAAATTCTGTGAGGATTGTGTGAATGGTAAGCTGACGAGAGCACCGCATACTCGCCTAGCAGCCCGCGCAGAGCGCCCACTCACCTGCGTATTCTCTGATGTTCATGGCCCTCTGCCTGTGCGCAGCCGGCGTGGACACATATATTGGGTCACCTTCATCGATGACCACTCCTGTTTCCCTGCCATATACTTCATTGCGAAGAAATCAGACGTCTTCGATGCGTTCCGGAAATACAAAGCATGGTTGGAAAATGTCACCAGCTATCAAATTGGCATGCTGCGTGATGATAAGGGAGGAGAGTACATTGGGAAGGATTTTGATGATTTTTTGGTTGGGGCTGGGATCCAGAGGGAGCACTCCATTCGGGATACGCCTCAGCAAAATGGTGTTGCGGAGCGAATGAATCGTTCTATCGCTGAGGGAATAATGACGTCTTTATTGCAGTCTGGACTAGGGCATAGCTGGTGGGAGGACGCTGCTACTCATTGGCTGTATGCAAAGATCTGCATACCGTCTTCAGCGACCACTCCCCTAACGCCTTTCGAACTGTTCTACGGCCGCAAGCCCGATGCTTCTGCCTTACGACCTTTCGGCTGCCTCACCTACGTCCATCTGCAAAAGGACCAGCGCCCCACTCTCGCTCCTCATGCGGCACAATGCATATTGGTGGGCTACCCGTCGGACTACAAGGGCTGGAGGTTTTGGTGTCCTGATGCTCGGAAGGAGATCATATTGGACAGCACTGTATTCCGTGAGTCTGTCTTTCCTTTTCGGAAACCGGGTCTGTCTGGTGTCAATTCTTCGATCGATGCACTAGCTCCATTATTACCAGACCCTACGCCTCCCAACCCTGCCACTATCCCCTTCGATGCTCTCCCACCTGCTAATCCTGCGCCCGCTGCAATCCTCGCGCCTGCTGCTCCCCTTCCGCCCCTTGTACCCCTTGCACCTGCTGCACCTGCTGCACCTGCTGCACCTGCTGCACCTGCTGCACCACCTGCGCCTGGCCCTGAGCCTGCTCGCCTGGGTCTCTGCCTCGATCCCCCCACCCCAGTCCCTCCAGTGCCTGAGTTGCTTGATGTTGTTGATCATCCTCGTACTCCGCCCGCTGTCAGGAGTCTCACTGACTATTTCGAACACCACCCTCTCAATGAGGCCCTGCTGCCTGCAAAGCGCCCATCTCGGGCGAGGCAACCTGGCGCCCTGGCTGAGGCTCACCTTTTGCTGACCGCCGATGACGTTGCTATCCCCATATTGGATGCCATGGAATGCGCGTTCATTGCCAGTCAGTCGATGGAGCCAAGGACCCTAGCGGAAGCCCTTACACGCCCTGATGCCTCTTCGTGGATTTCGGCTGTGCTAGCTGAGATCGAAGCACACGTAGCAAATGGGACGTGGGAGCTGGCTCAATTACTGCCTGGTAAGAGGGCGATCGGCTCTCGCTGGGTGTTCAAAGTCAAGTGGAAACTGGATGGGTTGATTGACAAGTTTAAGGGACGGATTGTTGCCCAGGGATTTTCTCAGGTGCGCGGTATACATTATAACGAGGTCTTTGCATCCACGGCCTGTATGGCCACGATGCGCACGGTGATCGCTTTGGCTGCGATGGAGGATCTGGAGTTGGATTCTGTGGATGTGTTGACGGCGTTCTTAAATGGGGAGATAGACGCTGAGATATATATGAAGATACCAGAGGGTTTGGGTGTCAATGGTGAGCCTGCCCCAGGAGAGGACCCAAAGCGTTGGGTTGTCCATCTACCGAAGGGTCTATATGGCATTAAACAAGGTCCCCGGATATGGGCTCTCAAGCTTCACTCTGTGTTGGTGGACATCGGCTTTGAGCACACGGATTGCGACCATTCTGTATACGTCTACCGTCATGGCGATGTCCACATCCTCATGCCAATTCACGTTGATGATCTCTTAATCACCTCGAACTCACGGGACGCCCTACAGTCGGTCAAGATGGAGTTAGGTTCTCATTTCAAGCTTCATGATCAGGGCCCTGTGACCTTGATATTGGGGATGAAGATATCTTGTGATTGTGCTGCTCGCACGATTTATCTATTGCAGCTGGGATACATCAGATCTATCTTAGAGGACTTTCACATGACAGACTGTAATCCTACCCTGACGCCCATGGATGAACACCTCAAGCTCTCAGTTTCGATGTCACCTAGAACACCTGAGGAGAAGCTCGGCATGAGGGCCGTACCTTATCAGGAATTGGTCAGTAAACTCCTATATCTTGCCATTGCAACATGGCCCAACATTGCTTATGCTGTTGGTGTGCTCTGCTGATTTGTGGAGAACCCTGGTCAGGATCATTGGGACGCTGCTAAACGGGTACTCCGATACCTCAAGGGGACCGTTGATATGTCTCTAGTCTACTCACGTACCTCCTTGCCAGATCTATTCATGACTTATTCCGATGCCAACTTGACCGGCAACCCGGACAACGGCCGATCTACTGGTGGCTTCGCTGTGTGTATTGGTGGGGGTGCTGTTCAGTGGGGAAGCTGCCTCCAGCCACACGTATCCCTGTCGAGCACCGAATCGGAATACACCACGCTTTTGAAAGTGGGTTGCGAGGTTATGTGGATGAGGTACCTCCTTGGAGAATTTGGATACGATATGTCCCGCCCTTCACCTATCATGGTTGACAATGCTTTGGCCATCCAGGTTGCAAGACACCCAGAGCACCAGTCAACCATGAAGCATGTGCATCGCGCATATCATTGGATACGTGATCACATCGAGCAGGGGGCCCTCAAGATCAACCATGTTCCAGGTGTTGAAAACCCAGCAGACATATTCACGAAACCACTGGGAAGAGTGAAGTTCTCAAAATTCTGGGAGATGCTGGGTTTGCGGGTTTAGGTTCTGTTTCGTTTCGTTTCTTGTTTCGTTTCTGGATTCGTATTATGGTCTCGCTTCGTTTCTCATTCACTCTTATGGGGGGTTGTCCCTGCTTTCGGCTGTGGTTCTGTCTCTCACTTATTAATTTACTCTTTTGGGGGGTTGTCCCTACGTCCTGTTTCTGGCTTATTATTTGTGCCTTTGGGGGGTTGTCCCTGTCTTCCGTTTGTGTTTGTATTCGCGCCTTTGGTTGTCGTCCCTTTTTGGGTCAAGGGGGTTGTGTTGGCGCTACAGTTCTCCTGTTCCTTCCTTTGTCCATTTCTCCTATTTGTCGATGACATAGATAGGGGTACCTCATCCTGTATATAAGACACTCAGTGAGAAGTGTGGAAGTTCCTCACGGTTCTTCCCCCTTCTCACCGGTGTCTAGGTACCTCTATATATCTTACGGTTCTTCCCCCTTCTCACCGGTGTCTAGCCCAACAGAATACACTCCGGTGATAGAGCTGCCAAATCTACGGGACTTGCGATACTATGGCATCGTAACGCGATCGACGACACAGCTTCCGAGACTCTGTACTCCATCCCTTGAGTATCTCGAAATCATGGACGATTGTCTGGGTTTGCACCCGATTCTCGGGCGGGTAAACAGGCATTGGGACACATCCATATCACGAATCAGTTCCGAAGACTACAGTATAAGTTGAGGCAATAGCTCAAAAGATTTCCTTGCGAGAGAATCCCTTTCAGAAACCCAAGGCCCTGAGTTGTATCCTGTCATTCACCAATCGGTGACACTTCGAGAGCTCCGGTTGCACTTTAAGAGCGAACTGGGCAGCGCACCACCGTTTCTGATGACCCGTCTTCCTGAACTTAGAGTATTATATTGCTCTCTTCCAGATTTCCAGCTTATTGATGCACCGAAGCTTGTGGAGCTTCATTTGCTGTGGCCGCCGGGAACGGAAGCGCTGAACCCCCCATCGACAGAACAGGTACAAACAATGTTGCGCAGTCTCATAACACTCGATTTATACAGTCATCTTGACATAGTAGTTTTAGGAATTTGGAGGAAGTCCTTTGTTGGTAGACATTTGAGGCTGGACAATTGGGTGCTTTGTTTTCATTCGGTGCAAACGCTGATTCTAGGTCACTGGTTTGCATCTATTGATGAGTTTATCAACTACCTGTGGAACAATCCTGCATTGTGCCCGAGGCTCACGACGATTGACACGTTCAGCTACCCCCAGCGATGGACTTCTCTTCGAGATTGCATCGAGAAACGAAACCACCTTGCTATGCGGGACCCATCGGTCCATCCGATCCGTACTTTGCGTTTCCCTGTGGCACTCCATCCAAATATATCGGATCGATTGAAGGAGTCTCTATCAGGGGAGTTCGCTGGCCCCTTTGTAGCTGTACCTTACCAGCCATACGCTTTAGAAGAGCTCATTCAACCTGACGACAAGGTCGAACGACGCCCTAATGCGTGGTGCTTTGGTTGTGTCCGCAGTGGTAACGCGTTCGAATGCTTATTACCTGAAAAGAAAGGTACTCGTTCCTACGACTACTACGCCAAGTGCGGTTGCTCTCTTCACTGGAACCACGGCGCAGATCGGGGAGTGACGATTACTGCGTATAACTTGCAGCCCTCGGGATATTTGGAAGGTGCATAAACCTCAGTGTACCTACTACGTGCGTATAGTACTCTAGTTCAGGCAAATTCTGCTAAAACTATCGCGGGAAGGTCAAAGAGTGAAGAATGTGAACTCAATGGAGCAGTTTGTTTACCTGGCCATCCAGGCAGAGATATGGGAATAGTATCACTCATCGGTGGTCTTTGTATATGAGGATTGAGAAATATAAAGGGAGCATGTATCGAAAATTGCCGTAAATGAGAGGTACAGCGGGAGCATAGTTCGTCAGTCGAACCCCATTTTGACACGGCAACACTGTCAAACCAAATGCACGGTCATAAAGCTCTCTCTTACGCACAGGATAAGTATAAGTACCAGCAAGTCGCTCACCTACCCTCGCTTGGAATCTCTTGCGGTCGATGGTGATGTTACACTCAATCGCCTCAAAAATGAATGGTCTAAACCATGGCACTCGTGTGGGTTCAAACGGTTACCCGCCCAGCGCATCATCAGATGCGTGATCGAGTGTCGCAGCTTCGTTGTCTGACAGGACATATCATATCTCTCAGCCACAGGTCACGAGGGAAACTTTGAGTATCTTTGCGGTGATCTACTACAGAGGCTTACGGAGCCTGTTCCATCTCTGAAGGAACTACGTTTACTTCACGTCCCATATCTCCACGCGCCTTTCATATGGCCCTCCCCCACAGTGCTATGCAATCTCCTGAAATTGGAGTTGCAGGTACCAGCAATGGTGTACGACGAATACATTCCAGTGATAGAGCTCCCAAATCTACGGGACCTACGATACTATGGCGTCGTGACCCCAGCGACGACACAGCTCCCGAGAATCCGTACTCGATTTCTTGAGTATCTCGAGATCATGCACCATCGCACAGCCATCCATCCGATTCTTGGGCAGGTAGCGTAGATAATATAATTAGATCGCAGTAATAGAGGGAGGTGGGGTACAAATCACTCAACAGCCAAGTAGCAGGTATAAGAAAAGGAGACTGAGGCTGAGACACAAGCAGACGATATTTGGGCTTTATATTATATTTGACAAGGTAGGCCTTTGTATGGAGCCGCAAATAGGCTCGAGGGAGGCAACAAGTGATGATGCAAGGCAAGTGTAAATGATGAGGGTTCACACAGTGCACAACGTGGCGGCCCTGACTTGTATCAGGCGTGTACTGCGACCTGAATGGTGCATTCCATCTCCGACCGCTCGCGCAGCTGCTACCCGTGACGGAAAGCGACATCGCGGGTTGTTCATCTACAAAGGTGCGCTCCGCTCTATTACTTCATGCCCCGTTGCAAGCGGAATGTCTGCTGCGGCGTTCTTGGCGCGTTGGGTGCGCGGAATGATTTACCGTGGAACGCCCTTGCTTTTAAGGATTGGGATCATATGGTGAGGATAGACATTGTTGCCGTTGAGAGGTGATGTGGTGTTGTTGCTTTGTTGTTCCTGTACCGTTGAGCCTCTTGGAATACTCCACTCCAGGCGAACTCAATCGCACATCATACATACAGCTGCGATGAATCAGGGGGTAGAACCTGATATTGGTGATGCCCACCAAACGTTGAAATATACAAAGGCGAAGATGCGTGAAATCATAGCGCAGATCGAGGCCAATCAAAAGGGTCACGGACAGCCACTGGACACTCAGGTGAGCATTATATGAGACTTGACTCACTTGTTGGGCTCATAGTACCCAGACATTCCCAATACCTGCCAATTACGGTCCGATTGCTCTGAAGCAGGAGTTCAACTCACTTTTCGTGAAGGCACGAGCCATAGACCACGTGATTAACCCTCACCCAATCACACGAATGCCTGTTGACATCGTGTGCGAAATCTTCGAGGCAGCGGCTCGAGCCGACCCTGATGCCCCGCTTCTGTTAACGATGACTTGCGAGGCATGGAAGAGACTGGTGATTGAAACTTCTAAATTATGGAGTGACATCAGAATTGACGTTGATGATGATGATGGGCTCAAAGCCCTTCATCTTTCCCTTCTGTTGTCCAAAACTTCGCCGCTGGATATCGCGATTACCGGTGTATGTGCGTCAGATGAAATAGTCAATGGACTTACCCCTCATGTGCATCGTATCCGGGCGCTCGAGTTATCCCTCTATCGAGAAGCACGAGTACCATTTCGCGTTCTCGGGGGTACGCCACCGAATGGTCTAAGCTCTCTATGCCGACTGGCGATCGGGTCTGCCTCCTATAATGAGACTACATCTGTCCCTTCGAAGCACCCTCTCGAGCGTGCCAGCGATGATCAGAACACCATCAATGAAACGGATTTAGTCTTCATTAAATCTCTGCCTTTGCTCTCATCCCTCAATGCTCTCGTCCTTCATGTCCCTGGGATTGTGAGCATGGACCAATTGCAATTGCCCAGAGTTGAAAGTTTGAGACTGGTTATGAAGGACACCCCTATGGTATTAGAAAACTTGACGTGCAATAATTTGAAGAGTCTCGAGGTTGTTCTTGATGACACCTCGAGAGAAGGGTGGTGGGATTTACTTGTAAAGTCACTCACCTATCCTCGCTTGGAATCTCTTGCGGTCGATGTTACTCTCGATCGCCTCAAAAATGAATGGTCTAAGCCTTGGAACTCGGTTGGGTTCAAACGGCTCCCCGCTCAGCGCATCATCAGATGCGTGACCGTCGCACTTTCGTTCTCTGACAGGCAATATCCCTTAGCCGAAGTCTACGAAGAGGACGTCGAGTATCTTTGCGGAGATTTACTGCGGGAGCTTACGGAGTCCGTTCCATCTCTGAAGGGGCTACGTTTACTGCATGTCCCATTTCTCCATACGCCTTTCATATGGCCCTCCCAGGAAGTGTTAAGCAATCTTCAGCAATTGGAGATGCATGTACCAGCGGGAGTATACGACGAATACATTCCGGTGATAGAGCTGCCAAATCTACGGGACTTGCGATACTATGGCGTCGTAACGCGATCGACGACACAGCTTCCGAGACTCTGTACTCCCTCCCTTGAGTATCTCGAAATCATGGACGATTGTCTGGGTATGCACCCGATTCTTGGGCGGGTATTAGACAGGCATTGGCAGAAGTCCATGCCACAAATCAGTTCCGAAGACTACAGTATAAGTCGAGGCAATAGCTCAAAGGATTTCCCTGCGAGAGAATCCCTTCCGGAAACCCAAGGCCCTGAGTTGTATCCTGTCATTCACCAATCGGTGACACTTCGAGAGCTCCGGTTGCACTTCAAGAGCGAACTGGGCAGCGCACCACCGTTTCTGATGACCCGTCTTCCTGAACTTAGAGTATTATATTGCTCTCTTTCGGATTTCCAGCTTATTGATGCACCGAAGCTTGTGGAACTTCATTTGTTGTGGCCGCCGGGAACGGAAGCGCTGAACCCCCCATCGACAGAACAGGTACAAACAATGTTACGCAGTCTCATAACACTCGATTTATACAGTCATCTTGAAATAGGAGCTTTAGCACTTTGGAGGCCCTTTGTTGGTAGAACTTTGAGGCTGGACAATTGGGCGCTTTGTTTTCATTCGGTGCAAACGCTGATTCTAGGTCACTGGTTTGCATCTATTGATGAGTTTATCAACTACCTATGGAACAATCCTGCATTGTGCCCGAGGCTCACGACGATTGACACGTTCAGCTACCCCCAGCGATGGACTTCCCTTCGAGATTGCATCGAGAAACGAAACCACCTTGCTATGCGGGACACATCGGTCCATCCAATACGTACCTTACGGTTCCCTCTGGCACTTCATCGAAATATCTCAGATCGGTTGAAGGAGTCTCTATCAGGGGAGTTCGCTGGGCCCTTTGTGCCTGTCCCTTTTCAGCCATACGCTTTAGAAGAGCTCATTCAACCTGACGACAAGGTCGAACGACGCCCCGATGGGTGGTGCTTTAGTTGTGTCCGCAGTGGGAACGCGTTCGAATGCTTATTACCTGACCAGAAAGGTACTCTTTTCTACGACTACTACGCCAAGTGCGGTTGCTCTCTTCACTGGAACCACGGCGCAGATCGGGGAGTGACGATTACTGCATATAACTTGCAGCCCTCGGGATACTTGGAAGGTGCATAAACCTCAGTGTACCTACTACGTGCGTAAAGTACTCTAGTTCAGGCAAATTCCGCTAAAACTATCGCGGGAAGGTCAAAGAGTGAAGAGTGAACTCAATGGAGTAGTTTGTTTACCTGGCCATCCAAGCAGAGATATGGGAATAGTATCACACATCTGTGTCTTTGAACATATGAAAGCGAGGATTGAGAAATATAGGGGGAATATGTATCGAAAATTGCCTTAAATGCGAGGTAAGGGGGCCAGCATAAGTAGTTCGTCAGTCAACCCATTTTGACGCGACAACACTGTCAGAGCAAATGCGCGGTCATAAGGGTCTCTCTTACGCACAGAATAAGTATCGGCGAACTCAAACTCTGTATTGTTCTTCTGTCCAGCGTCCAATTGCCAACAACGAGTAGAGCTTCGTAGGACAATGGCTAGGTAATTTCCATCCTTGGACGGACTATCAAGGCAACGTTGTAGGCGTAACTACGACCATGGTCGTTTAGTTTCTCGAATCGCGTTGCGGATATCTAGTTGATTGACGATGCTGTTAATTGTATGATATGCCGAATAGCTAGTTGTCCGTTACGCGTAGCTTTATGTTTCTTATTTGCTGCTTGGTTAACGTCCCCGTTAGACTGTACGTATATAGGAGGACATATATGTACATCTATATAGGGAGCACATGAGCGAGTAGGACGGACCCCATGGTTTCCCCCCCCTCACTCGTGTACTAGAACTTTGCAAAGACCGACTCGGTCGTTTCTTTCCAGGCTTACATATTTGCAATTTTGCCAGGAACATCCAACGGCCGCGACCGATGAGGGAGTTCCTATCCTGGCGTCCATTGTGGAACCCACAAATATACATTGGATCTGTGACTACGATTTCAGCTTATATATTGCCGTCTGAAGGGGCTTCTATTGTCCCTGTCCCGATGACAAGTGCGAGGTCTGAGCTAGGAGGATTCCTGCGGTAATACTAAGTACTCCACATATTTGCATGTCCGGTATGTTAGAGATCTGGATCTTCGGTGAGCTTTCGTTTGTCTTCCATGCCCGCGTACCAAAATGGCATCGCCATGTTCGCCGGATGGCTATGTTCGCGGGATACCCATATTCGCTTATTCATGCCCGAGACTTGGAGGAGAAGTAGCACAGCCTCCGTGTGCTGCTCATCTGACCGCGTGTCGACTTGCACGCGGATAAGCCACGGACTATTGTTCCCTCATTTGTCTAGTTACCAATGTATTTAGGCATGGCCTCTAGTTACGAATACGGAGGTAGTTGTAGGGGATATCCCATTCTCGCAATATCTTACCATGATAGGTACGTAACCTACCATTTTCGGCATCCTGTGTCATCACAGCCTGTTTCGAATTACACGAAGAACTTGAGACGACCAACCTTAGGCCAGTTCTACGATTCAAGCATAACGCTCTGAGGAGCGCGCTCTTTTG
>Ga0307515_10003368_pt1 | contig 33713 bp, 4 predicted proteins | sample 17_EM_MG_FD_194513 | JGI IMG/M metagenome (GOLD analysis project Ga0307515, IMG submission 194513) | Populus trichocarpa ectomycorrhiza microbial communities from riparian zone in the Pacific Northwest, United States - 17_EM | ecosystem: Host-associated > Plants > Roots > Unclassified | place...
TAGGGGTTTATAAACTACTAGGACATAGCTACTAGTATATATTAAGCTGCCTAGAAAGGATTTATGTATATAGAACTATAGCGCCATAGCCCAAGGCTATATGCGCAGTATTGTACATAGTATAATACAATGGATAAAAATAAAAAAAATAAAAAAATAAAAAGTAGGGTCTAATTTTGGTAAGAGCGCGCTTCTTCTAGGGCTAGCGCGTCCTGCGAGCGTTGGGTTAGGGCATTAGGCTTCTAGCCTTAAACACCTAGGTAGTATATAATTGAAAATCGGAAATAAGATAGATATTCTAACTAGTAGGCCTAATAATAACTTAGCTGTTTTATGGTTATAAAGTACTGTAGGTTCTTATAGTCGCTAAAGACCTTAATTAGAAATCTAGCGCCTTCTAGTTTAGGTCGCTATTATTTAAAATATCTAATAATAGCTAATAATTCCTTATTGTAGATCTTGTAGTTATATTTAGCTAGGCTTAGTTATTTTAAGAAGTATACTACGGGGTGTAATACTCTATTCTCGTTATATTAAGATAGGATACCTCTAGTAATATAGTCGGATAAGTCGGCTTCTATAACACTTATTTAGTTTAGGTTAAAGTATTAAAGTATAGGCGTAGTAGTAAATATAACCTTTAGATAGGCAAAGGCCCTCTTATATTCCTTATTAAAGATAAAAACTTTATCCTTTTAGGTTAGAGCTATAAGGGGTAAAACTAAGGTAGAGAAGTTATTAATAAACCGTTAGTAAAAATTAGCAAATCCTATAAAGGCTTTTACGTCCTTAACGTTCTTAGGTTCTTACCAGTTTATAATTACTTTAACTTTCTTTAAGTCTATTTATATACCATTTATAGAAATAAGAAGTCTAAGGTATAAGACTTCCATTTTATAGAACTCGTATTTATCTATATTTAATTATAGACTAGCTCTATACAGGGCTTATAAAATAAGGTTAACGTATTTCTAATATTCGGTTAGGTTATTACTATATATTAAGATATCGTTGATATAAGCAGTATAGAAGATGTCTAGGTAGGGGCGCAGGGTATTATTTATATAATATTAAAACAAGTTTAAAGCGTTTGTGAGGCCAAATGGTGTTACTAAGTACTTAAATAGTCTATATTAGGTACGAAATGCAATAAGCTATTTATCCCCTTTTATAATATAGAGACGGTTAAATATAGAGATAATATTAAGCTTTATATAGTAACAAGCCTTACTTAGTTAGTTTAGCATCTTTTGTATTAACGGGATCGGATATTAGTTTTTAACGATAACGTCGTTAAGAGCTTAGTAGTCTATATAGAAGCGTAAACCGCCGCTAAGTTTCTTAACAAAGATTATTAGTACGGCTATAGGCGACGAGCTTACTCTAATAAATCCTTTACTTAGGTTCTCGTCTAAATACTTTTATAGCACTTAGAGTTTATTTTAGAATATCCCGTATAAGGGTCTAAATCTAGGCTGCTTTCCTTCTTTAAGTATAATCTTATAATTATATAGTTAGTGTTCTAGTAGCTTATTAGCTTCCTTTTGTAAGAATATATCTAAGCAATAATAATACTCTATTAGTACCTTCGTGGCAGGGTTAATATACTTCTTTAGTACTAAGGCCTTCTTAATATCGGCTATTGTAACAGCAAAGATCGTATACTTAGGTTTTTTTAGCAAGTTACGCTAGCGGGGTAGCTCTAATTATATAGATATCTAGGGTGCTAAGCTCGCTTAGATTGTCTATAGTTTCTTATTTAGGTTTAAGTTCAGTATTAGGTATAAAGTTAGTGTTAAATTTGGGTTCAGGTTCTTTAAAAATCCTTTTTATAGTAAAATACTAGTCCTTCTAGTATTTTCGTATATGGAGCTTAAGCTTTTACTTAGCTTAGGGCGGTATAGTACTTAGTAATAACTTATAGAATTTAGTAGAGTTTTTGGATCCTTAGTGGATATTAATAAAATTCTTAGGCGTAGAGTGGGCATTAGTAGAAATCTTACGTTGGTGGAATTTAGTGAAATTCCTAGGTTAGTGGAATTTAGTGGATTCCTTAGGTATAAGGTGGACAGTTATAGAAATTTTAGATTAGTAGATCCTAGTGGATTTTTTAAATTTTAGTTTTAGGTCTAAGCAGCAAGTTATAAGGCACTTCTGCTTATAATAAAAGGCGGTAAATAGAAGCTTAAGGTTATCCTAATTAATAGTTACCTTATATAGCTTTATCTAGGGTTGTCTAAGGATTACTAAGTAACCTAGGGTGGTAACAAAAAGTTTAATTAATTCTTTATAGTTTAGGTATTAGAGTCTTAAGAATACTACGTAGGTAATACAGCCTAAGACGGTGCGTTTGCTATTAAATCCAAATATATTAATATACCGGTTAAGGGGGGTTAGGGTAAAACCATTATCTTATATAAAGATCTTATTAATAAAACCTATACCGCTAGCTCCTATGTTAATTAGGATTTAAGCGTTAGCCTATTAACTATTCTACCAAAGATAGTAGTTAATGGTTATGCTACGGTCCTAAGAGTTAAAGTTTATAACGTTAAATACGTTTAACAAGGTCCTATAGTAGAGCTATCCTAAAGAGCAACTTAGCTCCAGGACCTTCCTTTTAGAGGTAATTAGGATAGGGTTCTTATAGGACGTCGGCTATAGCTTTATCCTTATAAATAGTGCTTACTAGATATAGGGCTAGAGCTAGGTAGAGATTAGGGACGGTAACTAAAAGATTAATGCGGTAAACGGCTGCTAGTGTTAGCCGTTTATAATTTATATTTAGGTATAGGGACGGAGTAGTAGTTAAAGAGGTAAAAGCTACCCCCACATTTAAAGCAGAGGCCCAGCTTAATGCGTTGTTCTTATTTAGAGGACCCTAGTAGGGCATACCCTAGGGTTCTAGTGTTAATATCTATAGCGTTAAGGTGCTTAGGCTAAGATAATAACTTAGTAGACGTTTACGGGGTTACCGTATTATATTAAGGAGTAGGCTTTGGTATTAGGCGTAGTATATTATTATATCGTTTATTAATAACGTTTGCGCAGGTATCCAGGGCTCCTAGCAGGTCTACGCCTATTAGGGAGGTTTTTAGTTTAGGGCTTAGGGATTTAATAAGGCTGTTAATTAGTACGGAGTTATTCTAACCTATTTCCTTTACGTAATAGTTAAATTTGGAGAAGTATATTAGGAAACTTTTTATTCCTTAAGTTATATAGTTTATCTTTCTTTAAGCAGTAGCTTAGCGGTTTAGGTTACTATATATAGCTTTAAGAAGTACAACTAGGCTTTATACTAAGTTTGGCTAAAGCGGTTTAATAAAGTTAGCTATATCCTCTCCTAGTTAACTTAAGGCGTAACAAAGTCGATTAGCTTTAGTTAGGTAATAGTTAGCGTTACTAGTTAGATTATTTTTAAGCTAGCTTAGAAATAATTAGAGCTCTTATTATTTATTAGTAAATACTAGGGGATCTAGTAGTTATTTAGATCGTTTTAGTATAGTAGTTAGCTTAGGGTAAGTAGCTACTATAGGTTTAGGGCTCGCGTTCCGCGTATTTATCTCTAAAGATAGCGTTTAGTCTTAAGGTCCTAGCGTAGGCATCTTAAGGGCACGGACTTCTTCTTAGAGGTCTTTAATTAATTACTAGTATTATGCTTCTTATTAATTTAAAGTAGCTTAGTTCTATTTAAGGGCGTCTATAAAAGACTTTTATATCCTACTAATTATTCTTAAAGTGCGGATATAATACCAGCGGCCGTTATAGGGGCTTTGGGTTTATTCTATATGTTAATAGTAGTATAGGTAGTTAACATAATATAATGTTACGGAGTGAGTATAAGCGACAATAATATATAGTAAGGTAGATATTATTAAGCTATATATATAAACTATATAAGGAGGTTAAGACATTATATAAGGAAAGAAGGTAGGAAAACAGGAAGAAAGGGGTATATATTGTTAACTTAGTTGCTTAGTTAATACGTATATAGGCAAAATAGGGTTTAGGTCGTGGTCCTAGCAGAACTTAGCAGAATTTGGTGGAACTTAGCAGAATATAGCAGAATGCTATAGATTGCCGTTAGATTGCTATTAGATTACCGTTAAATTACTATTTTACGGTTAGTCTCTAATTGCTAAGTTGGTAGAAATAGGTAGACGTATACAAGGTGTTATAGGGGTGTCCTATAACACTTAGCTAGCCTTATTAATAATTTACAGTCCTCTATTATAATACATAAAGTTTTAAACCTACTAGGTAATACTTAAGCCTTTATTATAAACCTACAAAACCTATAAACTAACTTAGATGCCTACTTTACGGACTACCGCTACCGCTAACAGTACCTATAATAACTAAGTCCTAACCGTAACTCCTATAGCAACTTCCGTATAAATATATACCCCTATAGGCAAACCAGCTAAAAGTGCTTTATATGCAGTAAGGAGGAATATTAGTTTATAAGGCATACCTAGGAAGAGCGTAATAAGTCTAAGAAGAGATTTAATAGTTAGATTAACTAGTTTATTCTAGACTATAAAGGAGAGGAAATAGAGGAGTCTCTTAACAAGTTAATAGAAGCCCTTATAATTAACTTTAACTTAAATACTTAGGAATAGGAGACCTTAGAGACATTCTTAACTACTTTTAGACCTTTTACGGACGGCTAAGCCTTTAATATTACAACTATATTAGCCAACCACTCCTTTATACACTTAATTACACCCAAAAACTAACCTATAAGTATACTTATTAGACCTATTATAGATATTATAGGCCGTAAATAGGACCTATTTATATATATTACTATAAAACGCTATACCCCTAAAGAATTTTATAGCGTTATAATCAATATAAATACCATTAAGAAGTCTACTATAGGTTATGGACAATACCTTATATATAAAACCACTATAAATAATAATATGGATATTAATATTATGCAAACTAGGGCTATAAACGTCTGATTTGGCATCGGCTTAACCGCATTAATTAGATTATTTATAGTTAAGACTTTAATTAATCTAGTTAACTTCCACGTAGTAAAAGCGGACACCTCTTTCCTACTCTACCTTATAGACATAGATAGGTTATAGGTTTACTATAATAATATTACGGAAACCCTAATTAGCCCCGCAATTACCCTAGAAAGTAAGCATATTACCCTACTAATTATATAACAATTTAGACACCCGTTCCTTATATAGGGAGAGACTTTACAGACCTATATTTAGGAATCTTTTAACTATAACCTATGCTACCTTACTAGTACGGAAATCTACCGCCTATACTGCTGTTTCGGCTACCTATTAGCCAAAAAGCTGTATAAAGTCCTTAAACGCTTTAGACATAACAATATTAACAAAAAGGTAATTAACTACCTAACTAAATACTACTCCTTCTGCTAGAAATACAGACGTTCCCTAGGCTAATTTAAGTTTACTCTTTATAAAGACATTAATTTTAACTACTTAGTATACGTAGATATTACGTATATTAACGGCAGCCTAGTATTATGTCAGGTGAAACCTGAGTAGATAGTTATATAGCCGCAAGGTACGGGCGACCCTGGGGCAACCCAGGGGTGACTTGCCCGTGAGGCACGTGCTCTGCACGTGCCTAGGGAAAACCCTTCCTACCTTGTACACAGACTCCTCCTTTTCCCTTAAGGATTCGTCTCTGTCTATATAATATACCTATTGTTCTATTATTGGACTCCCTATCTACATCCTCACCTTATATTTGAATCCTTACTAATCCCCTTGGGAGGATAGCCGGTTCAATTTTCCTACAATGCCTCTGAAAAGAAAACCGATGCCTGCACCCGACGGTAATACGCTGGCGATGCAACCGTAGAATGCCTTAGGATCTAGTGCAGACGAAACCGCTAGAAGTATACTAGCAGAATCTGAGCCACCTTCTAAACCTTAAAATGATTAGACATCTACGAACGCTAGAGACTAGTTTAACTTATATACCTGGGCTTAATAAGAGCTTAGCAAGGTTACCAGCGTCCTACCTAATACCGCTGATATAAAGGAGCTAGATGAGCTGGCCAAGAAAATAGCCAACTTATGGAGTATTATTGATTCGATAAAGCCCTCCTATTGCCTCTCTAGTAAAGAGCACGAGTTACATAATAAACGCATACGCCGATTAAATCTTAACGCCCTAGTTAAGAAGTTATTACCCAATATTGGCGGTACTACTTAATAGCATTTCGACTGGTGGATTGCCGTAGTTAAGAACCGATTTGAGGTTAATGACGCTAACTATGACTGTGAGCGACGCACGCGCTAGGCTATTAAAGGTCTTATAAAAGAGAAGACAATTGCCTAACTGGTTTATCGCCGGTTAGGCACTAAGGATAAGGGTCCTTTACTATGGGACGAATTTAAGACTATGGTCTAAGACCAGATTAGGAACCCCATAGTAAGACGCTTTAATAACGCTATAACGTACTATACGGCTGTTATAAAGGAGAACTAGAGGTTCGACGTCTTCCTAGCCCGTATGCGTAGCTTGGAGGACCTCTTCTTATATACCCCTTTTGTTAATCCTAAGTAATAGGTAGACTTTTGGTTCTTATGCCTCCCAGCCCACCTATAAGCAGAGCTCTTCCGCCAGAACTTCGCCTAATAGGTAAGAACCGCTAAAGACCTCTTTAACGAAATCCGCCGTGTAGAGTAATTGCTTAATACTATGAAGCTTACGGAAAATCGCGTAAGTAGCAGCGGCAAATTATCGCGTATAAAGCGCGGTCGCAGTACAGGCTTTGTAGAGTTAGGCTTAGGGAACAGAACCTAAAAAGGGCAACGCTTTTCTAAGTAAACTCCCAGGGAGACCACCTAAAAGCTAGATGGCTTAGGGGACCCCTTAGACGCCGGTGCTACGCAGGCGAGTTAAAGAACCGTAGGCGGCTACTATAAGGAACACTGGAAGCAGGCTAATAAGGAGAAGTTAGCTCGGGCTTTGGAAAACCTAAAGCCCTAGTAGCGCATCTTTCTTAACTGTAACTAGGGCCTAATACAGAGGGAGAGAAGAAACGCATTATGGTATATGTCGCGATGGATACGCCCTAGGGCGAAGTCCGCCTACGTGCTTTATATGACAATGGGTGCCAAATTAACCTTATTAATTAAGATGTCGTCCGTAGGTTTAACCTACCTATACGCTATGTGCTACGTTCACGTAAACCTATTGTACGTTTCCTTAATAGCAACCAGATGATAATCTGGGATGCTTATAATCTAACGGTCACTACTAGCGACTCCTAGGGTACCTCTCGCACTATTGGCCCGCAGACCTTTTGGGGCGGCTTATTTAATGGTTACGATATAGTTCTTAGATGGGATTGGCTCGCGGAAGCAGATCTATTGATTAGCTTCCGTTCTGGATAGTTCGTCTGGGGTACTTTGGACCCTAGACGCCTCTAGATAGTTACCCTCGACGCTCTCCTGGCAGATATTAAGGCTAGCGAAATAGTCTATTCGCTATAGCCAGAAGACTTCTTCTCTACGCCGGTCGTGAATATAATAGAGGACCTGTTGTTACTGGCAGCGAGTACCCGTGCAGACCCTCCGGACGTAGAGATACCGGTCGTGAATATAGTAGAGGACCTGCCGTCACTGGCAGCGAGTACCCATGGAGACCCTCCGGTGCCGGCGCAGATCACCTATACGTAAGGGGGAGGTGATTGAAACCCCGAAACTATTAAGTATACTGTAGTAGAGCTGTATGCACTCTCTGTGCGAGTATACCTACAAAACGTATGTCGGCCGCACCCTTCTCTCCACTGGCTCCCGGAAGCATACTACCACGCAATAGTCGCTTTGACCTCCGTGGCCTCTGGCCTACCAGAGGTATATAAGGAGGAAATTGATGTCTTCTCTAATGAGCTAGCAAGCATACTACCGTAGAACTCTAAGTACGACCATGCGATCGACTTAGAAGAAGGCAAAACGCCACCGTAAATGCCCCTCTATAACCTCTTACAGAAAGAGTTACAGATCTTACAAGAGTACCTGGACAGTGCTCTCGAAAAGGGCTGGATCAGGCCCAGTAAGTTGCCTGCTGGAGCGCCCATCCTCTTCGTGCCGAAAGCAGACGGTATAATGCGGCTATACGTCGACTATAGACGCCTAAACAAGATCACGATTAAAAATCGGTACCCCCTACCGCTAGTCAGCAAGCTCTTTAATAGGCTTAGCCATGCGAAGATATTCATAAAGCTAGATCTTTATGATGCGTACCATAGGATTCGCATTAAAAAGGGAGACGAATGGAAGACCGTATTTAAGATACGCTACGGTCACTTTGAGTACCTAGTGATGCCCTTTAGTCTTGCTAACGCCCCTGTGACTTTCCAGAGCTATATTTATAAAGCTCTAGGAACCCTAGTGGATACCATCTGCGTAGTTTATCTAGATAATATTCTCATCTACTTAAATGACGAGGATAAGCATGTCAAGCATGTTAAGCAGGTACTGCGACAGCTCCGCGCTTGGGGCCTATACGCTAAACTGTTAAAATGCATCTTTTATACTAAGAACGTTGAGTTCCTAGGCTTTATCATCACCCCTAGGGGTATTATGATGGACCCTGACCGCGTAAAAGCTATTAAGGGATGGCCCGAGCCTGAGTCCTATAGGGACATCTAGGTCTTCCTTGGCTTTGCCAACTTCTATAGGCGATTTATCTGGAACTACTCGGATACCGCATACCCCCTGCACGTACATCTTGCATGGGCACATCGCGACCCGACGTCAGATGGGGAGAAGAAGAAGAAACGCAAGTCGAAAGGGCCCACTAAATGGTATTAACCTTGGTCCTGGCCCAACGACGCGCAGTAGGCGTTCCGCAAGCTACGCGCTGCGTTTACGCAGGCTCCTCTACTTCGACACTTCGACCCTAATCTACCCCTGATGGTGATTACTGACGCTTTCGACTATGCCTATGGCGGTATACTTCTGCAGCCTTTAGGGTAGGGAGATTAACTCCACTGGCACCTAATCGCTTATTGCAGTTAGAAGCTTACTGGCCTAGAAGTACGGTATAATATGTATAATAAAGAACTACTCGCTATAGTGCAATGCTTTAAGACGTGGCGCTATTACCTTGAACACGCCGCGTATGTAACGCGCGTGCTCTGCAATTATAATAATCTTAGGTACTTTATAACCACTAAGAGCTTATCTGCTCGCCAGGCCCAGTACGCCGAGGAACTGGCTAAGTTTAATTTTGAGATTAAATATAAGTTAGGTAAGATAAATCCTACTAACGCACTATCTTGGTGCCCGGATTATGCTAAAGGCTTTAAAGATGGTAGTAAGAGGACAATCCTTAATACTATGCTGCCTATATTGCAGCAAAAGTTGCGGGTTATGGGCCTTATAGGTGGCCCTGGTGCTACTATACTAAACTAGCGAGTAGCATGCGTGTAGTATGCGAGCGACCCTTGCGAACTTGGCGCCGGCGGACTAGAGCGTCCTGCTATTCTCTCTGAGACCACTCCGACCGACCTAATGGCGCTTGACCCTAGGGAAGACCCCTTGGCCTAGGCTACGGTCCCCCGTGATAACCTGGCGAGTTACCTGCGCATTATACGTTACTTCGCTGGCACCGACTTTGTGTAGAGTCTCGTGCCATGGTAAGAAGTAGTAGTAGCTGCTTTAGCCGAAACGGCGTTTACGGAATAACCCCCTAAGTCACTGGTTGATTTTATTCGTGGAGTATAAAAAAGGGACGCCTTTATACGCTTTATATGTGATTAGTTAACCTAGGAATAAGTTCCTACTGGTAATAAGGACTACACCCTTAATAATTAAGGACTCCTAAGGTAAAACAACAAGGTCTGGGTACTGAATTGCATACTACTATAACAGGAGATCCTTAAGCGGAATTATGACGATCCTATAGGCGGCCACTATGGTTTTAACCGTACTTTTAAGGTAATCGCGCGAAAGTATGCTTGGAACGGCCTTACCTAGGACCTCCGTAAATACCTAGATAATTACAATGCCTGCTAACGCTCTAAATCGCGCCGCTATAAATCCTATAGTGAGCTGTAGCCTCTCTAGGCCCCCACCTAAGCCTGGCGGCATTATTTACTTAACTTTATTATAGATCTCCCAGAGTCTAAGACTCCTGATGGCGTAGAGTATAACTCCGTCCTTGTTCTTGTAGACCGTTTTATAAAGCTAGTGCGCTACTATCTAGTGCGTAAGACAATTAATGCTACGCAACTTGCAGAACTCTTATTTAGAGTCTTTGCGTAAATAGGGCCTCTAGACAATATCATCTCTAATAGGGGTAGTGTATTTACAAGCGAGTACTGGAGTACCATGTGCTACCATCTCCGCGTTTAACGTAAACTCAGTACTATATTCCACCCGCAGATAGATGGTTAGATAGAGCGCCAGAACTAGGAGCTTAAGGCATACCTACGTATATTTACGAACTGGGAACAGTCTAATTGGGCCTCCCTACTTGAAGAAGCAGCCTTTGCCTATAACTCCAAGGTCTATACTACAACGAAGCGTTCCCCCATTAAGCTCGCCTATGGCTAGCTGCCAAACGTCCCGGACGGAGTCCCGGACAGCGTCTAGGACGCCTAGCAAGGTGGGGAGGGGTCTAAGTTGACAAATGTTGAACTTGTAGAAATACATCTACAACGCCTGCGCCTTACACGTAAGGCAGCAACGGCGTCGATAATGCACGCCTAATAGCTTCAGGTAAAATACTACAATCGTCACCACCTGGCCAAGTATTTCGCCGTTAGTGAACGAGTCCTGCTCTTCTCTAAGAACATCCGCATAAAACGTCCCTATAAAAAGCTTGACCATAAGTTTATGGGACCGTTTTAGATCCTAGAGCATGTAGGGCAGTAAGTATATAAGCTAGAGCTTCTACCTACTATGGCACGGCTCCACCTAGTCTTCTATATCTCCTTACTAGAGCCTTACAGGTTACGCCCTAGGTTTTAACCCCCGGCAGTGAAAGAGCTCAAGGAAGGCAGCTAGGAAGTAGAAGCAATTGTCGCCTACTAGGATCGTGCTGGATAACCGCAGTACCTTATTAAATGGCTAGGATGGCCAAATAAGTATAACGAATGGAAATATGAGACAGAACTTAAGAATTGTTAATAATTGTTGGATGAGTACCGTAAGCGGGACACCCCAGCCTTACAGCTAAAGCGCAGGCGAAAAGTAAGCGCCGCTGTTAAAATATAACCTGCATTAAAGCGGAATAGAGGACGTTTAAAGGGATTAAAGAACAAGCAACGATTGCTGTAACTCGTAGGCGAGGCTACGGCGTATACCGGCAACGAAACTTGATTTAGAAAGCACCCTTTCTAGACCTAGTCTGTTACTCTATGCTAGCTAAGCAGATTGTTTATATGTTAGAGAATAGGCCCGTTTATAACTAGGGTCCATTTAACTGGGGTCCACGACCTGCTGGTGACCCGCTGGTGGTAACCTGTACCGACAACTTATACTATTCTATGTATATGCTACGTAGATAATATACAAGGCTAAAATATGGGTTAGTGGCGGGTCTAACGGGCATATAGCCTTACCGTCCTAATCTGGCTGTATGCAAATAACCTATAACCTACCCGCGAAGTATATACGGCGCTACGCCGGTATAGCGTAAGGCCAAAGCAGGGTTAGCGGCGGATTTAATAGGTATATAGCCTTACCGTCCACGAATCTAGCTGCATGCGAATAACCTACAACCTACCCGTGAGGTACTAGCGACCTACCTACGTAAACGAGCTTTGGAATATTTCTAGTCTACTAAATTTAGGCGACGGTATTAAGCTCCACTAGCTCTACCTGTTAAATGGACCAATTAGGATTTTCTATACCGGGCATGCAAAATCGCTACTGGCTCGGTTAAATGCGGTGGAGTCTTGGTAAGGCAAATCTGACCAATCAGACAACTTTAACTACCGGTCGAAGTTCCTTGACATCTTTGCGCCGCGCACGTGTACCACCTGTCTCTCTATACGCAAAATTAAGACGCTCTTTCCCCTCCAAATTTTTTCCTTACTAAGGTTTTTTATGGGGTTTTATTAAGGCTTGAGTATATAAAGGATCGGGGACGACCCTTTTTAAAGGGGGGGGCATTATTAGGTAAAACCTAAGTAGATAGTTATATAGCCGCAAGGTACGGGCAACCCTGGGGCAACCCAGGGGTGACTCGCCCGTGAGGCACGTGCTCTGCACGTGCCTAGGGAAAACCCTTTCTACCTTGCACACAGACTCCTCCTTTTCCCTTAAGGATTCGTCTCTGTCTATACAATATACCTATTGTTCTATCATTGGACTCTCTATCTACATCCTCACCTCACATATTACATATAATTAATAAGGCAACCCACTATTAAGCCACCCGTTAGTTATAAAATATATCTATAAAATATACTTAGGATATTTTACGGACCTGCTAGATTAACATATACGTTAAACCCCTTAAGTATATTACCTATAACGCTAGTAGGAACTTTATTAGTAAGGAATTCTAATAGTACTCTATGGCTATAGCTATTTTAATAAAAGTCGTTCTAGTTAAGGCATATTAGTTTATTAGGCTTATTAAGTAAGCTTACCTAACTTTATAAAGAGCCTACTAGATTATTACGGATAAGTATAAGGATATTTAAAAGGAACTAGCTTTATAGATGGCTATAAAAGCTATTAATAATACCGCTAGCCCCAACGGACCAGTACCCACCCTTTTAGTTTACGGAGCCTACCTAAGAATAGGTAACCTAAACCCTCCTACCCCGTCCGTTATGGAGTAAGCAGCTATAATACGGAAGGTAATAGCCGAAATAGTTAAGTTATAGACTAAACAGGCTGTTAATAGCGCTTTATACTACCGTAACGGACCTAATATAACCTTAGTTTACGACCTTCCGCTTAATTCTAAAGTCCTTATATAGTAGAAAAGCGGCAGTTAAACTAGACCTTACTATTTACTAACTATAGAAAATAAAACATACTATATATAACTTCCTAATAAACTAACTAGGTTTAGAATCATATCTATAAACCCCTATTTTTGGCCTAAAAATACCTATAATATTAAACCAGATAAACTAAAAGCCCCCGTTAAACTAGATAAATTAAAAACACCCGTTAAACTAGATAAACTAGAAGCACCCCTACCTACCTTAGAAGACCCCTAGAAACTTATTAAACCTACTAAACCTGCCGTAAAGCGTAGTTAAGGACGCCCCTAAAAGCACCCTATAACTAAAAACCCTATAATAAAGAATTATTTAACCTCTATAGGCATATTTGTAAGGCAACCTCTACCTATAGATATATTAGTTCTAGTATAGGAATCCTCTTTTACGGACTTATAACGCAAAGAGATTAATAAACTACTTAAAAAGGGCGTCTTTATAGTTGTAATAGAGAGAGACGTTCCATAAGGCGTCCGTATATTTAACTTACGCTTTATTAATAAAATTAAGCACCTTAGTACTAATAAAGCCTTTAAAAAGTTAAGGCTCGTTATATAAGCTTATAATAACTAAGGAAAGGACTTAGTCCTTACGTAATCGCCTACAATCTAATAAGTTAGTTAATAGATTATACTTATACTTATGCCTAGACTATAACAAACTAAACCTATAGCCCTTTACTTACGGGACATCTTATAAGCCTATATACAGTCCAATACCTACCTAAGTAGAGATATCTTTATATAACCACCCTATAAGCTTAACTTATAACTAGGAATAATTTTATAGGTTATAAAACCCCTTTACAAAGTACCGGAAGCCAGAAACTATTAGTTTAAGATATATTACTAGCATTATATTAGTAAACTTAAAATGGAATAGTTAACCTACGACTCCTGCCTCCTATACATCCAATTAAACGGCCTTAGTATTATTAGACTCTAAATAGACAATACCCTCTTTTTAGCGGACTAGACTTTTATAGACGCTAAAGAGACTAAATTATAAAAGGCTAAGTTCCTAGTAAAGCTATAAAAGTAATTAACTAAGTAGACTCTAATTAAGTTTAATAGAGGTTTAATTATATAAAAGGGTAACCTAATTAAGCTAACTTAGGAACGCTAAGCTTAAAACCTAAAGCTTATTATAGTAAAGCCTACGGACCTTACTAGTTCCCGCGGAGAGACCTATAAGACCGTAAATATAAAGGACTAATACGTTGCATAGCGTGCAAGAGGCGTCTATATTACTATAGTCTGTTAACCTAAATCTGCCTATAATTTATCCTTTACGGCCTAGGCAACAGATTTATAAGAGGAAAATATTAAGCAGCTTAATAAGCGCATTTAGTAGCAAATTAACAATGCAGTAAGGGGACTTACTTTTGTACTACTAGACCTAAATTCCCTTAACTTACTAGTATTTACAGACGCCTCCTTCGCTAATAATAGGGACCTATTATTATAAATTGGCTTTATAGTTGTACTTACGGACCATAATTAGGACGCAAATATATTGTACTGGTCTTTAATTAAATGTAAATAAGTAACCCGCAGTATACTAGCTTCTAAACTATATATACTAGCTTATGGCTTTAATATAGCAGCCGCAATTAAATTAACAATCTAGAAGATTCTATAATTAGAGCAGTTACCCCTAGTTTTATATACTAATTTAAAGTCCCTTTATAACTACCTAGTTAAACTAGGTACAATATAAGAGAAGAGGCTTATAGTCGACCTAATATGCTTATATTAGGCCTATAAACAATATAAGATTATAGAGGTTAAATAAATTAGCGGCGGAAATAACCTAGTAGACGCTATAACTAAGGCAAAGCCGTGTTAAGCTTTTAAACCCCTAATTAACATAAATAAGCTTAATTTAAAGGTTATAGAATAGGTAGAACAAGACTAATAGAGCACTTATAGTTTATTTACGGTCTATTAGAAGGCTATGCGGTTTATTTTACGGGCCATAAGCAGGACTTACGGCTAGCTTAAAGCACCGTTTAGAAGGTAGCCCAGAAGGCACCTTAAGAGGGATTTTCCTATATATTTCCTTTATATTTTACAGTTCTATTAAAGCAATTACGGAGGCTATACACAAGCGGCTCTATTTTTAAGTGCCGCTAGTATATAATTATAGCATCTAGTGTACTAACCGCGTGTTTACGCGTTTAGTGTACTAACTATATACTTATAAAGCACTAACTAATTAGGGAGGACGCGTTAGTATATAGACTACGTAGCCTACTTTAATAGAACGATAGTTACTACCATCTAAAAGAGCATACAATACTATACGTATTTCGTGCCCCTAGATACAACTCACTTATATTATTAAATTGATATAAACAAACGGTTTAATAATAAATTCCATAATTTTATAATTAGCCTTTTATACCTATTTAAACCCTTTTATTAGGTTTAAAAAATAATCTATTAAATAGCTCTAGAGATATCGTAATTTAGCTTAAAATTAAGGGCTAAAGCCCAATATCTTAATAATAGCCAGGCTTATTACGCTAGAATTTTATTAAGAGTTTTAACGTAGGTATAAAAGGCTAATTATAAAATTTTGGAATTTATTATTAAGCCATTATTAAGATATTAAGGTGCAGTTTTTTTCAATTTTTGGTAGGTTTTTGGGGTAGCCGGTTTAGTAGTATTGCTAGTTAAGTAGTGGAATACGTTAATAAAATCCTTAGAGAAGTAATTAATAAAAAGGTTATTAAAACAACTCTCCTTAATCTTATTATTATATAAAATCTCTCCTTTTAAATTATTTAAAGTTAAGAGTTTTAGATATTTTATTATGCTTTTAATTAATAAGCTATTAGAATACTTCCTGCTTCTTATATAACTCTTGTTTAGAAAATAAGAGATAAGTTTATCCTTAATAAGGATATTATATAATGGGTTATTTAATCCATAATTATATAAATCTATTTTAGTATAGATATCTAAACGTCTCTAAGTAATAACCCCTATCTTATAGTCTGTGGCTACTTTATTAATATAAAAGAATATATTCGTAATATCCTACTTACTTTACCTTAGGTAGTAAGCTATAGCAGAGAGTATTAATAGCTTACTCTTCTTCTAGTTTTATAAATTTTTGGTATTATATAATAGATTAAAGCGATTATTAGAGATAATTCTTATATAAATAATACACTCTATTAAATAATTAGTACCTACTTCTTAGAGTATAAAAAGATTTCTTAAAGTGTAACTTATTAGCGTATCCGCTGTTAGGGATACGTTATTAATCTTATTATTTAGGCATTTATTTTTTATAGATAGTAAAGAGATTAGCTTTATCCTATTATATAATAAAGAAAAAGAGGAAAGCTTTAAAGGGCTAACTAAAAAGAAGATAAAGGATAGAGATGTGAAGTTTTAAGCTTTTAGGGTCCTTAGAAAGCTCTATAATATTATTATTTATATTTAAAGTAGTTTAGGTTATATAAAGCAGTTTTAAAATTAAGCTAAAAGAAGAATTTCTTTTAATAATTATATAAGATAGAATAGCTAGTAGACTATACTAGATATTTATCACGGAGTGAGCATAAGCGACGATAATATATAGCAAGGTAGATATTATTAAGCTATATATATAAACTGTGTAAGGAGGTTAAGACGTTGCGTAAGGAAAGAAGGTAGGAAAACGGGAAGAGAGGGCATATATTGTTGACTTGGTTGCTTAGTTAATACGTACATAGGTAGAATAGGGTTTAGGTTATAGTCCTAGCAAAACTTAGTAGAATTTGGTGGAACTTAGTAGAATTTAGTGGAACTTGGTAGAATATAGCAGAATGCCGTAGATTGCCGTTAGATTGCTATTAGATTGCTATTAGATTGCTATTTTATGGTTAGTCTTTAATTGCTAAGTTAGTAGAAACGGGTGGACGTGTGTAAGGTGTTATAGGGGTGTCCTATAATAGTACCCCCCCTTTAAACTTAAGCTTCTATAAGATGGGGCTATAGTAGTTCTGGGTAGAGTTTATAAAAGTCTTTTACGGCTTATATAAGTCCTATAGAGTTAATAGGTTCCTATAAGGACTTAGTAAAGCCTTTCTATTTCGTAAGATATATATATTAGCGTTTCCGTTTATTATACTTAATATTATTAATTCTTTTAATAAAGTACTTATTCTTACTATCTACTTTAACTAGTGGGGGAGGGTCTTATATCTATCTAGGCAGGGCGTCTAATATAGGGGCAGTAGGGCGGAGGACCGACGTATAGAATACGGGGTAGATTTTAACCGTATTAGGGAGCTTTAGTTAGTAGGTATAAGGAGATATAACCTTTTTAACCTTATAAGGGCCAGCATTCTTTTAATTAAGTTTCTTAGTAGGTTGTTTTGTATTTAGATTTCTTATATCTAGCTAAACGAAATTACTAATTTAATAGGCCGGTGCTGGGGTTTATTTTTTATTCGCTGCGGCTTTATAGATAGATTAAGCCCATATTATCTTATTAGTAAGGAACTATTATAGTTCCTCTATCTTCTTTATAAATTTATTTGCTTCTATAACTTATAAGGCGTAATAAGTAGGGTAAGGAATATTACTAAAGGGTCCGAAACCTATTTATGGGTGCTAGTTATAATTGGCTAGGAATAGAGAGACTTTCGTAGTTTCTGAGACGGAGTTATTTATAGTAAACTCGGCGAATATAAGCCAGTTAATTTAGTTATCCTATAAATATAATATATATATCCGAATATACTATTCTATTATAGCATTTACGTATTCCATTTAGCTATCTGTTTTTAGATAATATGTAGTAGATAACAGTACTTTAATACGGAGTCGAGTAGTTAGTTTTTTCTAGAATGCTAAGATAAACTAGCTGCCTTTATTGGAGATAATTGTTTTAGGGAGTCCATAGAGTTTCTATACGTAATCTAGGAATAGTTAGGCAATAGCAGGTGTTAATATATTAGGGTAAGTAATTAAGTGTCTTATTTTAGATAGCTGGTTTATAACTACTATAATGTTTATATAGCCTTTACTCTTAGGAAGGTTAATAATAAAGTTAATTAAGATATCCTTTTATCTTCGGTCTGGAATAGGTAGTGGCTTTAAAAGACCGTTATATATCTTATGTAAGGCTTTAGCTTATTAACAGGTGTAGTAGCTAGAGATATACCTTTATATTATATTATGCATATTTGGCTAATAATACTCCTATTAGAGTAGTTTTAGGGTCTTTCCTTAGCCCGGGTGGCTGGTGATAGGTAAATTATATACATATTTAAGGAGTTTAAGCTTAAGCTTATTGTAATTAGGGATAACTAAACAGTTTTAGTAGTATAAGCGGTTTCTACGGACTTTATATTTACTTAAAGAAATCTTTTTAGAGCGTCTAATGCTATCTTATATTAGCTTAAGCGTCTCTTAGATAAACTTATTATTTAGGTATTTATTAACTATAATCTGTTTAATTAATTAATTAGTTATTTTAAGGACGTATACCGTAAGATCTTTAATAAGAAAGTTAAATAGTTTAGGGCGAAGTAGGGTCTAATTTTAGTAAGAGCGCGCTTCTTCTAGGGCTGGCGCGTCTTGCGAGTGTTAGGTTAGGGCATTAGGCTTCTATCCTTAGACGCCTAGGCGGTATATAATTAAGAATTAAAAACAAAATAGATATTTTAACTAGCGGGCCTAATAATAACTTAGCTGTTTTGTGGTTGTGAAGTACTATAGGTTCTTATAGTTATTAAGGACCCCAATTAGAAATCTAGCGCCTTCTAGTTTGGGTCGCTATTATTTAAAATATCTAATAATAGCTAATAATTCCTTATCGTAGATCTCGTAGTTATATTTAGCTAGGCTTAGTTATTTTAAGAAGTATACTATAGGGTATAATACTCTATTCTTATTATATTAAGACAGGATGCCTTTAGTAACGTAGTTAGATAAGTCGGCTTCTATAGCACTTATTTGGTTTAAGTTAAAGTGTTAAAGTACGGGCGCAGTAGTAAACATAACCTTTAGGTAGGTAAAGGCCTTCTTACATTCCTTGTTAAAGATAAAGACTTTATCCTTTTAGGTTAAAGCTGTAAGGGGTAAAACTAGGGCGGAGAAGTTATTAATAAACCGTTAGTAGAAATTAGCAAATTCTATAAAGGCTTTTACGTCCTTAACGTTCTTAGGTTCTTGCCAGTTTATAATTACTTTAACTTTCTTTAGGTCTATTTATATACCGTTTATAGAAATAAGGAGTTTAAGGTATAGGACTTCTGTTTTATGGAACTTATATTTATCTATATCTAATTATAGACTAGCTCTATATAGGGCTTATAAAATAAATTTAACATATTTCCGATATTTAGTTAGGTTATTACTGTATATTAGGATGTCGTTGATATAAGTAGTATAGAAGATATCTAGGTAGGGGCGTAGGGTATTATTTATATAGTGTTAAAACAAGCTCGGAGCGTTTATAAGGCTAAAGGGTATTATTAAGTACTTAAATAGTCTATATCGGGTACGAAATGCAGTAAGCTATTTATCCCCTTTTATAATACGGAGACGGTTAAATATAGAGATGATATTGAGCTTCGTGTAGTAACAAGCCTTACTTAGTTAGTTTAGCGTCTCTTATATTAATGGGATTGGATATTAGTTCTTAACGGTAACGGCGTTAAGAGCTTAGTAGTCTATATAGAAGTATAGACCGCCGCTAGGTTTCTTAATAAAGATTACTAGTACGGCTATAGGCGACGAGCTTGCTCTAATAAATCTTTTACTTAGGTTCTCGTCTAAATACTTTTATAGTACTTGGAGTTTATTTTAGGATATCCTATATAAGGGTCTAAATCTAGGCTACTTTCCTTCTTTAAGTATAATCTTATGGTTATATAGTTGGTGTTCTAGTAGCTTATTAGCTTCCTTTTATAAGAATATATCTAGGCGATAATAATACTCTATTGGTACCTTTGTGGCAGAGTTAGTATACTTCTTTGGTGTTAAGGCCTTCTTAATATTAGCTATTATAACAGCGAAGATTATATACTTAGGTTTCTTAGCAAGTTGCGCTAGCAGGGTAGCTCTAATTATACGGATATCTAGGGTGCCGAGCTCGCTTAGATTGTCTATAGTTTCTTATTTAGGTTTAGGTTCGGTATTAGGTATAGAGTTAGTATTAGATTTAGGTTTGGGTTCTTTAAGAATCCTTTTTATAGTGGAATACCAGTCCTTTTAGTATTTTTGTGTATAGAGCTTAAGCTTTTGCTTAGCTTGGGGTGGTATAGTGCTTAGTACTAACTTATAGAATTTAGTGGAGTTCCTAAGTTAGTGGAATCTGGTAGATTCCTCGGGTATAGGGTAGATAGTTATGGAAATTTTAGACTAGTGGATCGTGGTGGATTTTTTAGATTTTAGTTCTGGGTCTAAGCAGCGAGTAATAAGGCACTTCTGCTTATAATAGGAGGTGGTAAATAGAAGCTTAAGGTTGTCCTAATTAATAGTTACCTTATATAGCTTTATCTAGGGTTGTTTAAGGATTACTAAGTAACCTAGGGTGGTAACGAAAAGTTTAATTAATTCTTCGTGGTTTAGGTATTAGAGTCTTAGGAATACTACATAGGTAATACGGCTTAAGATAGTGCGTTTGCCGTTAAATCTAAATATATTAATATGCTAGTTAAGGGGGGTTAGGGTAAAACTATTATTTTACGCAAAGATCTTATTAATAAATCCTATACCGCTAGCTCCTGTATTAATTAGGATTTAAGCGTTAGCCTATTAACTATTCTGCCGAAGATGGTAGTTAATAGTTATGCTACGGTCCTAAGAGTTAGAGTTTATAACGTTAAATGCGTTTAATAAAATCCTATAGTAGAGCCGTTCTAGAGAGCGACTTAGCTCTAGGACCTTCCTTTTAGAGGTAATTAGAGTGGGGTTCTTATAGGATATCGGCTGTAGCTTTATTCTTATAAATAGTGCTTGCTAAATATAGGGCTGGAACTAGGTAAAGATTGGGGACGGTAACTAGAAGATCAATGCGGTAAACGGCTGCTAGTATTAGCCGTTTATAATTCGTGTTTAGGCATAGAGATAAAGCAGTGGTTAGAGAGGTAAGAGCTACTTTTATATTTAAAGTAGAGGCCTAGCTTAATACGTTATTCTCATTCGGAGGACCCTAGTAGGGTATACCCTAGGGTCCTAGTATCAATATCTATAGCGTTAGGGTGCTTAGGCTAAGACAATAACTTAGTAGACGTTTATAGGGTTGCCGTATTATATCGTGGAGCGGGTTTTGGTGTTAGGCGTAGTATATTATTATATTGTTTATTAATAACGTTTATATAGGCATTAAGGGCTCCTAGTAGGTCTACGCCTATTAGGGAGGTTTTTAGTTTAGGGCTTAGGGATTTAATAAGGCTGTTAATTAGTACAGAGTTATTCCAGCCTATTTCCTTTGCATAATAGTTAAATTTGGAGAAGTATACTGGGAAACTTTTTGACCCTTAAGTTATGTAGTTTATCTTTTTTTAAGCAGTAGCTTAGCAGTTTAGGTTACTATATATAGCTTTAAGAAGTACAACTAGGCTTTATACTAAGTTTGGCTGAAGCGGTTTAATAAGGTTAGCTATATCTCCTTCTAGTTAACTTAGGGCGTAATAGAGTTGGTTAGCTTTAGTTAGGTAACGGTTAGCGTTACTAGTTAGCTTATTTTTAAGCTAGCTTAGGAATAATTAGAGCTTTTATTATTTACTAGTAAATACTAGGGGATTTAGTAGTCGTTTAGATTATTTTAGTATAGTAGTTAGCTTAGGGTAAGTAGCTACTATGGGTTCGGGGCTCGCGTTCCGCGTGTTTATCTCTAGAGATGGCGTTTAGTCTTAAGGTTCTAGCGTGGGCATCTTAAGGGCGCGGACTTCTTCTTAGAGGTTCTTAATTAATTGCTAGTATTATACTTCTTATTTAGCTTATTATTAATTTAAAGTAGCTTAGTTCTATTTAAAGGCGTCTATAAAAGACTTCTATATCCCTACTAATTGTTTTTAGAGTGTAGATATAATACCGGCGGCCGTTATAGGGGCTTTAGGTTCGTTCTACATGTCGATAATAGTATAGGTAGTTAACGCAACATAGTATTACGGAGTAAGTATAAGCGACGATAATATATAGCAAGGTAGATATTATTAAGCTATATATATAAACTGTGTAAGGAGGTTAAGACGTTATATAAGGAAAGAAGGTAGGAAAATGGGAAGAAAGGGTATATATCGTTAACTTAGTTGCTTAGTTAATACATGTATAGGTAGAATAGGGTTTAGGTTATAGTCCTAGCAGAACTTGGCAGAATTTAGTAGAACTTAGCAGAATTTAGTAGAACTTGGCAGAATATGGCAGAATGCCGTAGATTGCCGTTAGATTGCTATTAGATTGCCGTTAGATTGCTATTTCGCGGTTGGTCTTTAATTGCTAAGTCGGTAAAAACGGGTGGACGTGTGTAAGGTATTACGGGGATGTCCCGTGACAATATTACTCTTACTCTTTAAGAGTAGATTAGCTAGTATATCTCTAATAATCTTAATATAATTAATAAAGGGGACTAGCTTTTAGTATAAGACTAGGTATAGCTTTATATAATATATAAGTTTTTAGCTACTTTTAAATTAGTAACTCTAAATCTTAAAGGAGAAGATATAATACTTAAAAAGGTTCTTATTACTATAGACGTTCTTAATCTCTACTTTAAAGAGACATTAGTATATTATATAATACTAAATTTATTATATACACTAAGATATTTTTAAAAGATACCCCCAAATATAAAAGTAGTCCAAAACTTTTAAACCTAAGTTTTACGAAGGTAAAGTTTAAAGATTACTATACTAAGCTCTTTACTACTCCTCTCTATACTATTGTAGTTATTCTTTACCTAAGCCGTTATATAGTATATAGTAAAAAGATCTAGCTAAGTAATATCTACGATAGAGTACTCTAGCACGTTAGGTAGCTTTAAAAGAAATACTAATATAAAGTATATTTACTTCTATTATATAATAAGAGTCTTTTAAACTAGATAACTTAAAAAAAAAGCCTTTAAAAGAACTTAATACTTTTAATCTTTTAAAAGCTTAAATAGAAGAATAATACCATTAGCTATAGAGCTAAGATGGATTTAATAACTACCTTTTAGAGGTCTTGTATAGTTTAAAATTTTAGGATCCTATTAAGTAATAGTTATATAAGGATTAAGTAAGATACTAGCTATAGCTTTTATATTTTGCAGTTAATATCCTTTATATTCCTGCAATAAGTAATAAAGTAGAGGTAGTTTTCTTAGGTGGCCGTTATACAGTAGACTAAGAGAGAGTTTAGCTTAGGGTAGATATACTTAAAATTATAAAGAGTATAAAGAATTAGATTAGAAGTAGTATTCTTAAAAGTTCTTTCTAAAAGGAGCTAGGGATAGTTAAATATAATAGATTATACCCTAGAGATACTACTTAGTAGCTAGTCTACCTATTTTAACTGGCATATAATATATAACTAAGGGGCCTTAGTAGGAGAAGAAAACTTATTAGGGAACTTTAAAACTCTTCTTTTATTAATAAATCCTTCTTATATTGTTGGGAATATAGGTAAGTTGCTGTTACGCGAGGCAAGTTACCGTTATATAAGGCAAGTTGCCGTTATATGTTACCGCGGCACTAGCGTGGTGAGGGGCCTTAAGCTCCTTACCCTTTCTTAAGTAAGAGGAAGATAGAATAATAATTATTATACTATCTACAAACCGTAGCTATATAATATTACCTTATATAACCAATACTAATTAGTAGTTAACTTTACTATTATACTATAGAACAGCTAGGTATTCTACTAAGAAGAAACAAGCCACTATACTAGTGCTACTTGTGCTAGAGGAAGCTGTCTTTTAAGGTCAGAACTGGTCCTAAACCTTAAATAGAACTCTTTTATAAATTTAAGGATCTAAAGGCTAGAACTAGTCCTAAGCCTTTCCTAGATTATAGATTCTTGCATTTATTACGCAGAATAATACACTTTATAAGTCTTTACGATTTAAGGCTAGAACTAGTTTTAAGCCCTATAATTGCAAATATATGTTATAAACGCGTACTAAACGATAATCCCTATATTAATAATATATCCCTTCCTTTAAAAATATAGCTACTCTAAACAACTAGAAAGACTTCTTACTACTAGGGGTAGCTAAGCACGTAAAGCTTATTAATAAAGATTAGGACGAATTCGCCTTTAATATAATAACTTATACCGCAAAACGGGTTAATGGCTTTTTCCTATACTATATTATATTTTACTAAAATAGACACTACGCCGATTTATAACTATAGGAGTATTTTAGGAAGGATTTTATAGGATGGACTGCTAATACCTAGGTACTTAGCAACGTTAATATTGTTTAGGATTTTTAAGATTTCCTTTATAAAAATGGGGTATACGTTACTAAGAACGGTAACCCAATTGCTAGTAATATTTAGGCCGTTATTATTAGTATAGAAGAACTAGTATAGACGGACGCTAAGATTATATATTAACTACAGAAACCTAAAACTAACCTATATTCTTTAAAAGGCAACTTTAATTTATATTAAAACCCCTAGAACGCTAATTTCCTACCTAGAGGTGCTCTTCTACTAGGAGGTGCCCTCCCACCTAGAGGTACTTTTCCTTTACCTCCTCCGCTACCTCTAACTTTTCCATTCTAGCTAACCGGTAAGCCTCTATTATAAAAAGTTACAAATCTAATAAAGGTATATTTGGACGAAGAGAAGAAGTTTAGAGGAGAACTATATGATATACTTGGAATAAAACTATAGGTCTTTTATAACTATTGCAATAAAGTTAAAATTTAAGGCCACTAGTACTATTACGCTTTCTTTGTTATATTAAAGGGACAGGCAGCGATATTTTATTATAACTATATTATGGGTAGAAACTATAGCTTTAATATAATGCTTTAGCTTACTAGAGCCCACTTTAAGACTAATAAAAATTGCTAGCTTTATATATCTAAATAGCGGGAGACTATATTCTAAAGAGTTATCGCTTCTAACTTAATAAAGACTTATTTAGAGTGCCTTTAACTACTCTTTAATAAACTCTAGAAAATCTAACGTGGCCTTACTAAAACTTACTAAAATAAGAATAGCCTAAGGGACTAGGTTATCTTAGCCTACTATAGCGTTCCTAAGTGTAATTTAGCGCTATATAAACCTATAGATATATTTAAAGGAGTATATACCAAGCTACGCTCCGCTGTAGGTACTGCGATGCGAATATAAGAATCTTAATAGTTCTATACCGAAAACCCTACCTAACTAAGTATTCCTAATTAATATAATTATAACTAAACTAACCAAATATATAGTGGCCGTGGTAGGGAATATAGTAAAGGGTATAATTAACGTTAACTATAAGGCAATTGTGGAGGTCCTTATAGAGGTTTATTCCGAAGTAATTATTAGAAGAAGTGCTACGTTTATAAGAAACTAAATTGCTAGTTAACTAGGCATTCTCTTAATAAATAAAAGGAGGTATATAATAAGTTTTGCCAAAGTATAAGAAACGTTAGAAATTATAAGGTTACTATAGCTTACTTTTAAAGCTTTTTGGTTTAATATAAAAGCGTAGAAGATCTTAAGGATAAGGTTAATAAGGCCGAATAGCTCCTTATAGATATGGAAATTAAGGACTACTTACCTAACTAATACTTTACTAAGTATAGTAAGGTAAATGGTATACAAACCGTTGCTGTTCTTAATAACTAATTTACGCTCTACTTTATTATAAAGTTAGATATCTTTAATAAGCTAAGGGAGAGTTCTATATTTTCCTTTAATAATAAATACTCGGCAAACGACTTCTATAGTATTATATTAGACACTAGAGCCGCAGGAGTATCTATAGTAGAAGAACCTTAAGTTTAAGCCCTTTAGTAGCTTAATAGCTCTATTTAGATTAAGTATTTAACGGCAGGCCAATATACGATTTATTTTAGCAAGGGTACTGCGATCTCTTTTAGTACAATTAGGGTTTAAACCCCCTTAGGGTATATCACTTTTTACATTATTCCTATAAATACCCCGTTTCTATTTTATATTAAAGATATAAATAAATTAGGCGTTAAGCTTAATAACCTTAAGAATATACTTATTTAAGGAGATAATTGGGTACCTATTATACGCAAGTAGGGTTACCCCTAGTTACTCCTTTACTAACTAAAAAAGAGTATTACTTAGAGCTACTTAACTAAGTTAGAGTTACGCCAACTACACTATTATTTTAGCCACCTATCCGTTTACTAATTACTTAGGGTTCTTTAGTAAGTAGGCTATAAAGTTAAGGTTAAGGCGATTAAGCATTTTATAAAGTACTACTATTACTACTAAATAAACTAGAAGTCCCCTGGCCGATTTAAGTTTACCCTTAAAGATAACTATAACTTTAACTTTTATATTATTATTAATATTATATATTTTAGCGGCAAGCTAGTACTTTAAGTTATTAACTTTTTAACCTCCTTTTAAGCCGCACGCTTTTTAAAGGATATATTAGCTAGGAACGTATAGAATACCCTATAATTATACTAGGTTAATATTTACTTAGGACCCCTTAACCAAATCGTTTATAACGTAGAAAAGAACTTCTTATCTATAGAGTTTTGATAATAAATAAAGGTAATAGTAATTAAGGTTAAGGAAGTCCCTATTAAGGTATATAATAGTATTAAAAAAGTGGAGCAATATTACGCGCTATTACGCCGTGTATATAAGATTATCTCTTTAGAATTAGAGGACGCTAGTAAAGAACTTACCTTGTAAATGGCTATTAAAGCTATTAATAATTCCGCTGGCCCGGATAAACTTATACTTATATTACTAGTCTTTAGCGCCTACCCTTAAATAACTAATAACTCTTTATTATTTCCTTCTATTATATAATAAGCTAAGGCTATTTATAAGGTAATAAAGGAGGTATAACGTCTTTACGCTATATGCTAGGTTAATAACGCACTAGGAATAAGAAATGGCCTAAATACCTTAACTATGCTTAATTTACTACTCTAGTTTAAGGTACGCGTATAGCGTAAAAAGGGAGAATAGTTAGGCCTATATTAACTTATACTATTTAGATGCCTTACAAACCTACTTAATTCCATTTAACCGTTATTAAGCCTTACTATAAAGATAATAGTTTTAAGCCTTTATAGGATACCCTAAAAGATACCTTAGAGGAAAATTATAATTAATATACTCTAGAAGACGACTACAATCCTAATATAATTATAGTAGATATACCGCAACTATAACGCGGTAGAGGTCGCCTAAAGGGATTATAAAATTGCTAATATTTTATTAATTTTAAAGAGTAATTTGTTGCCGCTATTAAGAATAGAATTAAGTTATTAATGGCCTTTATAACAACTAAGGAGAAGGCTAACTTTAAGCTTATAAAATAGCTCTAAAAGGAAGGTTATATTATAACTTCTAGAGCTCCTTTCTAAGCATCTAATAAGTAGGAGATTAATAGTCTTATTATAAGAGGAGTCTTTAAATTTAAGAAGTATAACCCTACTAAGTTTAATAAAGTTTATATCTGTTGGTCACACAGGGTAACTCACCAATAACGACTACTCGAGTAGGTTACAGTGATGTTAGTTAATAAAGCTTATTCATTTGGAATAAGGGAGGGCGAGGAGCTTAAGGCTCCTCGCCACGCTAGTGCCGCGTAACGACCACGTAACTACATGTGATATTGTCCCGACAATATCTTTAAGTTAAGAATAGTTAATAAGATTAAAGGCAAAGCTACTAACGCCCTATTTAAGAAATTAAGGCTTATTATCTAAGGTTATAATAATAATAGTAAGGAGGTAATTTTTACGTAATCCCCTATAATTTAACGAGCTAGTTAGCGAGTTATTATTGCGCTAGCTTTCTCTTTAATAAAGAATGGAATAGCGGTTTATTTATAAGATATTACCTAGGTCTATACCTAATTAGAGATGCACCTTTAGCGCTTAATATTGGTATACCTTCTAGAGTAAATTCGCCACTAATATCCTAAAGATATAATTATGGTTATACTTAAGCTATTACATAGAATTATAGAGGTAGGAACTTATTAGTGGGTTACCTACAGTAAGCACTATAAAGAGAAGCTTTTAATGACTACTTTTATATTTAACCTATACTTTCTAATTATAACCATAAAAACTCTGTTTGGAATTATTGGTATATAAACTAACAATATAATTATTTTAGGAGATGACTAATTTTTAGCTCTTAAAGAAGAAGAGTTAATAAAGGTAAATCTTATAGCAAAGCTAAAGGAAAAGCTTAATTTAATAACACCATTACTCTTTAATAGATGTACCCTCTCCTTAAATAAGGATTCTATTACTTTACGCTAGAAAGATTAAGGTAAGAAGATTAATATTATTAACGCTAATTCTCTAAAATAAGGATATATAGAGTAACGCGCTATAAAGCTTATATTACTTCTATCTATTAACCTAAGGCTTTATTTAATTTCTCTATTACCGCCTAATACTAGAAACTAACTAAGGATGATATTTTTACCCTAAATAAACGTCTTTTCTAGTAAATAAACTATCTTAATTGGGGACTACTCTATGTGCCTATTAATCTTCCTACCACTAAGCTCTTTATATTTGTTAATGGATTGTTTGTAAATAATAAAGATTTTAGCTCCTAGTTAGAATATAAGATTATTATCGCGAATAAATCTACTAGAGAAAATAACTTTATAATCTATAGTAATCTTATCTATTAGAGCTTAACTAAAAGTAAGTATATTACTTAAAGCGTTCTAGTGTTAGAGATATATAGAATAGTTAGTGGAGTTAATATAGTAATCGCAATTAGAACTACCCTAAAGATAATTATAGATTAACTTAAACTTTCTACTATTCCTACAATTATATGTACCGACTTATATTCCCTCTATAAATATTTAGTTAAGCTTAGTACTATAAAGGAGAAGCGCCTTATAATTAATATTATAGCACTTTAGTAATCCTATAAGCGTTAAGAACTTTTTAAGATTTAATAAATTAATAGCTAAGATAACCTAGTAGATATAATAATAAAGGTAAACCTAAATAAGGCACTAGAGACGTTTGTTAATATAAACACTCTATATATATAAGTTAAAGGTTAGGTTAAAAGGGAGTAGGAGTATAATATTCTATAAACCCTAACTTAAACTAGCTAATTAGGATTTTCTATCCCTAGGATAGAAAATCGCTATTAGCTTGCTTACTACTAGCGCCTTAACGGCCCTCCTAATAAGATATCTACTTGCGACTTCTAAGTAAAAAAGTACTGTGTTAAGAGGCAAATTTTAGAATAGCAAGACTTATATTATAATGGCAATAGTAAGTAAGGAGGATTAATATTTATTATGCTAGTCGAGCGGTATATATATATAAATAGCAACTGTAAAAAAAGAGTTGCTAATGTTAGGAATATAGGTAAGTTGCCGTTACGCGAGGTAAGTTGCCGTTACGTGAGGCAAGTTGCTGTTATGTATTACCGCGGCACTAGCGTAGCGAGGGGCCCTAAGCTCCTCGCCCTTCCTTAAGTAAGAAGAAGATAGAATAATAATTATTATACTATCTACGAACCGTAGCTACGTGATATTACCTTATGTAACCAATATAATATTACTACTAAAATAGATACTAAGTTGTATAAGGCCTAGAATATTATAATAATAAAATTTTATTAAAGAAGAAAAAGATATTTTATTTTAAAAGCTATATAGCTTAGGTATTATATAGCATAGAACCGTAAGCTTAAATAAAACTTAAAAGGAGTATTTGCCGTTAAATTATTGGGTATATTACTTAACTTATTATCTAACTTATTTTCTTCCTCCTTAGCTAATAAATTGCCCTCTAACTTATCTAGATAAGTATTACTATATATAAAATTATAACTATTTTCTTATTCCCGCTATTTGTAGTTTAAATAATAGTTATTCTAATATTTATTAAGCGTATAATAGGTAAAGAAGGACTAAGGTTCTAACTAACTTTAATTATTTTTTACCGTATAGGTATTATAAAGCTAAATTTATAAGTTAGCTACCGTATAACTAAGGGAAGAAGGTACTTATATTAGCTATATTATCTCTATAACTATAGATAATTATTATATTAATGTATAAAGGCCGCTTTATATTAATTTATTATTTAGTAATAAAATCTAGCATAGTAATATCCTTAACTGCGTAGTTGTTACGGGATACCCCCGTAATACCTTATACACATTTACCTATTTTTACTAACTTAGTAATTAGAGACTAACTACGAAATGGTAATTTAATGGCAATCTAATGGCAATCTAATAGCAATCTATGGTATTCTGCTATATTCTGCCAAGTTTTACTAAATTCTGTTAAGTTCTTCTAAGACTATAACCTAAACCCTATTCTGCCCTATATATATATTAACTAAGCAACTAAGTTAATAATATATACCCTTTCTTCCCGTTTTCCTACCTTCTTTCCTTACGTAATGTCTTAATTTTATTATATAGTTTATATATATAGCTTAATAATATCTACTTTGCTATATATTACCGTCGCTTATACTTACTCCGTAATACTATATTATGTTAAACCTATACTACCTTACTCCGCCTAATATGCAGAATAACCTAAAAGCCCCTATATCTATAACTAACTTACGCAATATATTTACTAAATAAATAAAAGGCCTATAATAGGCCTTTATAGTTACCCTTACTTAATAAAAGGCTTAATACTAAGAAATAATTAGATCCCTAAGAAAAGAAATTAAAGAGATTTACTATAACCTACTGTCTGCTACACTATTACTCCCACCCGTTCCTACTAGTGTTGACCTATAAGTACTAGATAGAGAAGATGTGTCTAAAACTAGCTCCTTAACCCTAAATTCGCCAATTAGTGCCCCTATAAAGAAGCTAACTAAACGTCTCCTTAACCCTCTTACCTATTTAGGTAAAAGGAGCGAACTATACTTTTTTCTTAACTAACTTAAGAATAAGCTAAACGGTAATATTGATCGCTACCCCACCCCTAATAGTTAACTACGTTATACTATAAGCTGTCTAACGGAAGACGCCGCGGAAACTATATACCTATTTTAGCCAAACACTATAGAAGAACTAGTTACTATACTAGAAGCATCTTATAGCGACCTTAACCAAATTATAATAGTATAAAGGAAACTAAATAAGATAATATATAGCTCTAAGAGCTTCCTATTATACTTTACTAAGTTCTACCGCTATGCTAAAGAGACTAAATGGAATAAACCCACCTTAATTAATCGCCTAGTGGAATCCTTAAACTCCGAACTAAAGGCTTCCCTTATAGGAGTTAAACTGCTAGATACCCTTACTGCCTGCGCTAATATTATTAACGGCCTATATAATAATATACTACGCCTTACTCCAAAATATATACCTTAATACTCTGCCCTTTAACCGTTTAAGACTTATAAGGACCTAGATACTATAAATATTAATACTAGAACCCTCTCTTACGCCCTAAAAAGATCTGCTAAATATAAACAACGTATTAAATACGGCCTTTATTTTAAATGCGGAAGCAATACTTATATCTTAAGTTACTACTGTCCCCCTACCTAAAATAAATATTTAAACAACTAGTATAAGCGGTATACTGCTATCTTAATTATATAAAAGGACAACTAGTATAAGTAACTAATCGCTTTTATTAAGCCCTACCTACTAACCCTAATTATTATCTAATTCCGGTTTAGTATTTAGTAAGTACTACTTATAAGGACAAAGCTATAATTGATACGCTATAAGAACTCCGCCCTAATCACCTCTAAAAGGAAGGTCTTAGAGCTAAGTCGCTCTCTAGAACAGCTCTACCTTAGGATTTTATTAAATGCTTTAGATATTATAAACTCTAACTCTTAAGACCGTAGTATAACTATTAACTGCCGTCTTTAGTAGAATAGTTAATAGGCTAGTGCTTAAGTCCTAATTAATACAGGAGCTAGTAGTATAGGATTTATTAATAAGATCTTTGTGTAAGATAATAGTTTTACCTTAACCCCCCTTAACCGGCATATTAACGTATTTAGATTTAATGGTAAACGTATAGTCTTAGGCCGAATTACCTACGTAGTATACTTAAGACTCTAATACCTGAACTATAAAGAACTAATTAGGCTTTTTATTACCACCTTAGGTTATCTAGTAATCCTTAAATAACCCTAGATAAAGCTTTATAAGGTAACTATTAATTAAAATAACCTTAAGCTTCTATTTACCGCCTCTTACTATAAGTAGAAGTGCCTTATAACTTGCTGCTTAGACCCAGAACTAAAATCTAAAAAATCTACTAAAATCTACCCTATACTTAAGAAGTCCACCTAATTCCACTAGCCTAGGAATTCTACCGAATTTTACTAATATAAGACTTTTACTAATATCTATTAAGAATCTAAAAATTCTACTAAACCCTATAAATTGATTTTAACTACTATACTGCCCTAAGCTAAGTAGAAGCTTAAGCTTAATATATAAAAATACTAGAAGGACTAGTATTCTACTATAAAAAGGATTCTTAAAGAACCCGAACCTAAATCTAATACTAACTCTATACCTAATACTGAATCTAAACCTAAGTAAGAAACTATAGACAACCTAAGCGAGCTTAGTACCCTAGATATCCGTATAATTAGAGCTACCCCGCTAGCGTAACTTGCTAAGAAACCCAAATATACAATCTTCGCTATTATAATAGCCAATATTAAGAAGGCCTTAGTACTAAAGAAGTACACTAACCCTACCATAAAGGTACTAATAGAGTACTATTACCGCCTAGATGCATTCTTATAAAAGAAAGCCGATAAGCTACTAAAATACCGACTATACGACTATAAGATTATACTTAAAGAAGGAAAGCAGCCTAGATTTAGACCCCTATATAGGATGTCCTAAAATAAACTTTAAGTGCTATAAAAATATTTAGACGAGAACCTAAGTAAAGGATTTATTAGAGTAAGCTTATCGCCTATAGCTGTATTAGTAATCTTTATTAAGAAACCTAATAGTGGTCTGCGCTTTTATATAGACTACTAAGCTCTTAACGCCGTTACTATTAAGAACTAATATCTAATCCTGTTAATATAAGAGACGCTAAACTAACTAAGTAAGGCTCGCTACTATATAAAGCCTAATATTATCTTCGCATTTAACCGTCTTTGTATAGCAAAAGGAGATAAATAGCTTACTGCATTTTATACTTAGTATAGATTATTTAAATACTTAGTAATGCTATTTAGCCTCACAAATGCCCTAAGCTCGTTTTAACATTATATAAATAATACCCTACGTCCCTACCTAGATATCTTCTATACCGCTTATATTAACGACATCCTAATATATAGTAATAACCTAACTAAATATTAAAAGTATATTAATTTTATCCTATAAGCCCTATATGGAGCTAGTCTATAATTAGATATAAATAAATAGAAGTTCTATACCTTAGACTCCTTATTTTTATAAATAGTATATAAATAGACCTAAAGAAAGTTAAAGTAATTATAAACTGGTAAGAACCTAAGAACGTTAAGGACGTAAAAGCCTTTATAGGATTTGCTAATTTCTACTAATAGTTTATTAATAACTTCTCTGCCCTAGTTTTACCCCTTATAGCTCTAA